>JAEEGL013766611.1_pt1 | contig 13411 bp, 6 predicted proteins | sample 9134231 | NCBI WGS metagenome assembly JAEEGL01 (sample SAMN16246548, study PRJNA631951) | gut metagenome | biome: gut microbiome; feature: rumen; material: fiber-attached | host: Bos | place: Iran: Karaj | collected 2018-10 | reverse complement strand
AGGAACATATTTAAAAACAGAAATTTTTCTTTCTTCACAATATTTCATTAAATTACAAAACATATTTGCTTTATTAGTAATAGAATAATGATTCTCATAATGATTTACTAATTGTTTAATTTCATTTTTTGATAAATTATTATAATCTATTCCATAACTTATTTCTTGCCATTTAAAATTAAATAAAGTTGATACTTTTGAAAAAGGTTCTTTCCAATTTGTTCTATGATTCATACAATTTTTAATTAAATATGATGCATTTCCTGGAAGAATTAAATAAAAATTATAATTTTGATTATACATTTCTTTTTCTATTTCTTGATAATTTTTTCTTATTCTTATTATTCTCTCTGTTATATTTTCTCTTTGAGAATTTGATCTATTTTCTTTTTTATTTAATTTATATTTAGTATTATTTATATTTTTATCTTCTTTTTCATTATTTTTTGATGATGAAGTTATATTTTGATTTTCAAATGAATTTCTTCTCATTAAAGATTGAATTTTTTCTGATATTTCATTATCAAATATTGATATTTTATTATTATTATATAATGTATTACTAAAATCATTTTTTTTTAATTCTTTATTTGATGATGTCATTAATGAAATATCTTTTAAATTTCTTTTACTTGGTGTTGGTAAAGTTTTATTTAAAGTATTTGTTATTCTTAATTTATTTGTTTTTATGAAAAGATCATCTTGATATTCATTATTCAATTGTTGTAAATTATTATTTTTTTGTTCTTCTATATTAAATATATTATTCTTTATATTTTTTTGATTATTTTTTTTATTAAAATCAATTTCATTAATTGTTTTTAAGTTAGAATTATATTTATTATATAATTGATTAGTTGTAGTATTATTCATATTAATATTATTATTTTTATATAAATTTTTCCTATAAGATGAATCTGTAGTTGAAGAACGTTTACTATGATTAATAATACTTAAATATTTATTAATTCTATTATTAATATTATCATTATGATTAAAATCTTTAAATTGATTTTGTATATCATTTTTATTATCTTTTTTCATATTTTTAGCTTTAATTCTAATATGTCGTGAAGGTATTCTTACAGTTTTAAAATAAGGTAAAGGTTTTGGTTCTTCAACAACTAATCCTTCATTCATTTTTAAAGGAACAATTTCAATAAAATTACCTAAATATTTATGATTATGTTGATTATTATTAGTAAGTACTCTTCCACTTCTATCAATATAAGTATTATTAATATTATTTAATTGATAAATCAAATCAAGATTCTTATTCATATTATAAAAACAATTTAAAAAAAAAATTAATTTTAATAAAAAAAAAACAAATTTATCATCGAATAAATAATTACATAATAAATAAAAAAAAAAATAAATTAAATCTCAATCTCACATATAAATAATAAAATAAACCCAAAAAAATTTATAAATAAAAATATGGGAAACACAGCATTAAAAGCAGCACCTAAATCAAAAAAAGGAGGAGTAACATTTGGTTTAACATCAAATTTAAGTAAAAATGAATTATCAGTTCGTTCAAATACATTTAAATTAGGAGGAAGAAATTCAAAATCAATGACAAAAATAACAACATCACATACGATGACAAAAAAACTTCCTCCACCATCACCAAAAAATTTATCATATGAAAAAAGTCAAATTAATAAATTAAAAACTCAATCAAGTATAAATTTCAAAAATGATAAAATTGATGGTGAAATAATTGAAAAATCATTATCAAATCATTATTTATTTTATTATGTAGAAAATGAAACTATAAAAAAATTAATGACTAAATTAATTAAATGTGAAGCTAAAAAAGATATTGTAATATATGAAAAAGATTGTGATGATGCAGAATATTTTTATATATTAACAAAAGGAAAAATGCATTATAATGCACAAGTATCAGATAAAATAAAAGAATTTCAAGATTTAAGTATTAAATCTGGAAATTGTTTTGGTGATTATGAAATTATAAATGATATTAGTAGATTATGTGATGTTGTCACTGATGAAGATTGTGTTTTTTATGTTATGAAAAGAAATGATTTTTTAGAAATTTTAAAAAATGTTAGAAAAAAAAATACTGCTAATATAGAAAAATTTGTAAATAATAATTATCCTTTTTTAAATTATTATCCAGAAGCAAAAAGATATTTAATACATGATTGTATTACTATTTATAATTATCAAAAATCTGGTTTGTTAATTTCATGTTCTTTTGATAATATGATTAATAATAATATATTTTTAATTGCTAATGGTGAAGTTGATTCAATATATAAACATGAAATTGCTAAATGTTTAAGAAAAGGTGATATTATTGGACATAGGGAATTAATTTTAAATGATAATTATTCTAGAAATATTTATTTAGCTACAAAATCAGATGAATGTGAATTATATTCTATTTCTTATAATAGTTTAATATCATTTTTAAAAGAAGGTTTTTTTATTCATGATTTAACATTTTTTGTTTTTTGCTTATGTTGGAAAAAATCACAATTTTTAAGTGATATTGATGTTAATACTTTATATAAAATATTCCCTAATTATAAATTAGAAAGTTTTGGTCCTAATGAATTAATATTTAAAAAAGGAGAAATATTAACTGAACAAAATATTATTGTTTTAGAAGGTAATATATCAATGAGAAATCAAGATAATTATGAAGCAGTTAGAAATGAAATTTTATATGAAAAAGAATTAGTTTATGGATCAAATACAGTTTTAGTTGTTAATGATTTAGTTGCTTTTCCAGAAGCACTTTTATTAACTTGTCCAAGACAAAAAATAAGAAGTACTTTAAATGGTAAATCATTAAGTGAAATAGTAAATTCAAATACAAAAAAAAAAGCACTTCAATCAATAGTAGTTGATTTATTAAAACATGTTAATTGTTTTAATTCATCTAAAATTAAAGTAAATGAATTAGAAAATTATTTAAATTTAGAAAAATATGAAAGTAAAGTACCAATTATAAATCAAGGTTCAAAAGATTTATCTAAAATTTATATGATTAAAAGTGGTTATGTTGATATATATATTAATAATAAATATATAAGAACTTTATCAATGAATAGTCCATTTGGTTTTAAAGCAAATTTATCTGGAAGTAAAGTAAGAACAGCTTCAGCAATGGCTAATAGTCAAGTTGAAGTATATGCTATTGATTATAAAGCTTTTGATAGAATAGTTTTAAAAGAAAATCCAACAATAATAACATTTTTAAAAAATAAAATAAATTTAGAAGATGAAACAGTTGAATTAGAAGATTTAGATAATATTAGATTATTAGGTAAAGGTAGTTTTGGTTTTGTATGTTTAGTAAGATCAAAGAAAACAAAAGCTTTATATGCAATTAAATCAGTACCATTAAAAAAAATAATGGAATTTGATTTATATGAAGGAATATCAAATGAGAGAAATGCATTAAGAATGTTAGACCATAACTTCATATTAAAACAAGTAAAAACATTAAAAAATTCAAAAAATATATTTTTTCTTAATGAATATATTAAAGGAAAAACTTTAAATAAAATAATAAAAGAAATAGGAATGTTAAATAAATCACAAGCTCAATTTTATGCAGCAAGTATATTATTAGCAATAGAATATATGCATTCAAATAATTTAATACATAGAGATATTAAACCAGAAAATATAATGGTAAGTGAAACAGGATATATAAAATTAATAGATTTTGGTACTGTTAAAGAAACAAATGATACTACACATACTTCAATTGGTACACCTCATTATATGGCACCTGAAGTTATAAGAGGAGATTCATATAATAAAAGAGTTGATTATTGGTCTATTGGTGTTTGTATATATGAATTTATATGTGGTAAAACACCATTTGCTCCTGATGTTAAAGATCCTGTTGAAATATATAAAGCAGTTCAAAATGATAAAGTTACTTTTCCTAATTTTGTTAAAGATAAAGATTTTATTCATTTAATTAATTCTATGTTAGAGAAAGATATTAATAAAAGGAAATTTGGCCCTGAGATTAAAGATATGAATTGGTTTAGAGATTATGATTATAAGAGTTTAAGTGATATGAATACTCAAGTACCTACTAAACCTATGATGAGTGATATTGAAGATAAAGGAAGTGGGAAAGGGGATTATTTAAATGAGTTAAAAAATTTGTATAATAAATATTTGAAAAGTAAGGATAATGTGCAGTTAAGTGAATCACAAATTCAGAAAGGGGAAGAATGGTTGAAGAATTTTTAAATTAAAAGGAGTTTTTGATATTTTTATTTTTTTTGATGAATTTTGAGGTGGTTATAAATAGAAAAAAGATTTCTTATTTATAAAAATATTTATAAATATGGGAATTATATTATTCTTTTTTTTTTTTGTTTTTTTAAAATAATTAATTTTAATTAAAAAACAGTTAGATTTTAAATGTTATAAATTTGTATATAATAATCTTCATATAGTTTATTGTTATTCATATAATTTTTGTTTTCTATTTAATTTAAAAAAAATTTAAAATAAATAATATAATTATATGGAAGAAAAAACAAAAGAAGAAATAGAAATAAATGATGAAATAAATACAAGTAGTAATAATTCAAACGAAAATGAAAAATTAATAAATAAAGAAGAAGATATAAAAAAAGAAGAACAAGAAGAAAAAGAAGAAAAAGAAGAGGAAATAAAAGATGATAATATAAAAAAGCAAATAGAATTTTGTAAAGAATTAAAAAAACAAGGAGACGAATTATTAAAATCCCTTCAATTTTCCAAAGCAACAAACATATATACAAAAGCAGTAATAAATGTAAAATATTTAAAAAAAGAGAAATTACTAACAAGATTAGTAAAAAGAAAATTAGAAAAAGAAGTCTTAATACCATCAAATTTAAATATGGCATATATAGATATTCAAAATAAAAATTGGAAAGAATGTATAAGACATTCATCAAAAGTTTTATATGTAGATGCAGATAATATTAAAGCAAGATATAGAAGATGTTTTGGTTATATTAAAGAAGGTAATTTTGAAAAAGCAGATGAAGATTTAATTATATTAGAAGATCAAATTGGTGGAACTCAAGATTTAGAAGAATTAGAAGAGTTATTTGAAAATAGTAAAAAAAAATCTAATCCTAAAGTCAATAATAATAATAATAATAATAATAATGAAAGAAAAAATGATTATGATGATAATTTTTTAAAAAAAATGGGAAAAAATCTTAAAAAAAAATTTAATGGACCTATAAATCAACCTGAAGTTACTATGCCAAAAATACCAGAAAAGAAAAAAGGTTTTTGTAATAAATTATATGCTATTTTAGTAAAAATATTTAGTAAATGTATGAAGAAAAAAAATAAAAAGAAAGAATAAAAATATTATATTTAATTTAAATATATTTCAAATTAAATATAAAAAAAATATTTTTAAAAAATAACTTTATAAATGATTGAAAATGATATATTAAATATAAAATTATTAACATTAGGAGAATGTGGAGTAGGAAAAACAACTTTTATATTAAATTATATTAATCCAAATATAAAAATAAAATATTTAGAAAAATATAATCCAACAATTGGAGTTGATTATCAAAAAAAAGTTATAACAATAGATAATAAAAATATTGATATAGAAATTTGGGATACTGCAGGACAAGAAAGATTTAAAAATATTACTAGTCATTATTATAGTGGTGCAGATGGTATTCTTTTATTATTTGATATTAGTGATAAAAGTTCTTTTGAAAAATTATCTTTTTGGATTAATGATTTAAATAATAAAGTTTATTTAGATAATATTTCTTTAATTTTAATTGGAAATAAAACTGATTTAGATGATAAAAGAGAAGTTAGTATTGAAGAAGCTAAAAAATTTGCTGAGAAAAATAATATTGAATATTTTGAAATTTCTGCTATTAATAATATTGGAATTATAGAAATGATGGAATATTTTATTCAAAAATGTTATAATAATATTAAACAAAAAATTGATGATGATACTATAAGATTAAGTAAAGATAATGTGAGTTATTATACAAAGAAAAAATGTTGTTAATTTATTCATTATATATATTGGTTTAGATCTGAATTTTTTTGTTGATATTAGTTTGTATATTAATTCTATTTTTGATTGTTAAGTATAATTATTTATTTAATTTTTATTTTCCAAAAAATAGAGTTTTAATTTTTTCTTTATTATTTAAATGAAAAAAAAGAATTTATTTAATCTATATTTAATCACTAAGTACTTTTTAATAGATTATATTTTAATGAATTATACTTATTTAATATAATAAAATATAAGTAAAAAATATGCATATTTTTTTATTTCTTAAAAATTAATCTTTCCTCCATTTTTTTCACTTTGTAATCTCAAATACTTTCTATAATCATTAAAATTCCCTCTAAATTGTTTACACTTTTTATTTTCAATCATATAAATTTGATTACAAACCCTTTCAACAAAATTTTGATCATGACTAACAATAAGTAATCCTCCATCAAAAGAATTAAGAGCAATAGCCAAAGCATTAATAGCATCTAAATCTAAATGATTAGTAGGTTCATCCATTAAAATAACTTGTGGATTATTCATAACAATCAAAGCAAGAGCAACTCTACTTTTCTGTCCCCCACTTAACAAATAATTAGGTCTCAAAGCAACATTACCACTAATACCAAAAGAGCTTAAATGACTTCTAATAACATTAATATCACAATCAGGATAAAATTTCTGTAATTGTTCCAATGGACTTAATTCAAGATCTAATTGATCAACATGATGTTGAGCAAAAGTACTTAAACGTAATTTTGAATGACGAAAACATAAACCATTCATTGGATTTATATCACCATTTAATCCTTTTAATAATGTTGTCTTACCACATCCATTTGCACCTACTAATGCTATTCTAGATGTCATTTCTACTGATAAATTTACTTTTTCTATTATTATATTTTCATTATAACCTAAATCTGCATTGTCTAAACGAAGTATTGGTGGTGATAGTCTTTCTGGTTCTGGGAATACAAATATACACATTGGATCTTCTAATATTTCATCTACTAATTCCATTTTATTCATTTGTTTTATTCTACTTTGTACTAAATTTGCTCTTTTTGCTTTGTAACGAAATTTATTTATAAATTCTTGCATATGTTCTATTTTTTTTGTTTGAGCATCATGTAATCTTTTATTTAATTTTAATTGCTTTGTTCTTTCTCTATCAAAATCAGTATAATTTCCTTTATAATATTTTAATTTTTGATTTTGTAAATGAATAATATCAGTTGCTATACTATCTATAAAATCTTTAGCATGTGATACTATTACTAATGTATATGGCCAATTTAATAAATAATCTTCTAACCACATTACTGCATTCATATCTAAATGATTTGTAGGTTCATCTAATAATAATAAATCTGGCATTACAAATAATGCTTTTGCTAATGATATTCTCATTCTCCAACCACCAGAAAAATTTTTAATTTTTTTTTTAAAATCACTTTCATGAAAACCTAAACCTAATAAAATAAATTTTGCTTTATTTTCAGCAGAAAATGCATCAATTTCTTCTAATTTATTATTAATATCAATTAATTGTTTAGATAAATTTTTTAATTTATCTTCATTTTTTTCTTTATTAATCATATCATTTATTATATTACTTTCTTTAATTAATTTAGTTCTTTCTCTATCACATAATAATATTTCATCCATTAATAAATTATCACTCATAATTGCTTCTTGTTCAACATGTACAATTTGTATTTGTTTAGGTATACCTTCAATTTCTTTTCTAACAATATGATTTAATAAAGTAGTTTTACCAATACCATTTCTACCAATTAAAACATATCTTCTACCAAAATTAATTTTAAGTTCAGCTTCATTTAATAAACTTTTACCTCCAATATGAATAGTAAATGAAGGTATATTAATATCAACTTTATGACTTTCATCTTTAATATGATGTATACTATAGTCTTCACTTAATTCTTTTTGTCTTCTCATTTCATTTAAATATTCTTCCATTTCTTTTTTTTTAGAAGGATCAATTATAAATTCATTTTTATTATTATTTCCTTGTATTACTTTAGAATATAATTTTTCTACATCAAAAGTAAGATTTTGTGGATCAAAATTTAATGATGTTATTGTATTATTTGAACCTACTTTAATATCACATAATCTTGTTGGGTCTTCTAATTTTTCTGCAATTATTGCTTTTCTTTCTCCTTTAATTCCATTTTTATGTAATGATATATTTATTTCTTTTAATATTTCTTTTATTGATTTATCTAAATATTTATTTCCATCACTTAAGTAATCTTCTATTAATAATTTTAAATCTGTTTCATTTTCTGGCATATCTGTTAATATTGTATTTGAAATGTAATTTATTAATGATTTGTCATATTCATCTAAAGGAAGATATTTTATTAAGATTTTATTTATTTCTTCTTGTGTTATTGATGGTGTGATTTGTGTTGTCATTAAGAAATAAAAAAAATGATTATTTTTTTAAATAATTTTTAATATTTTTTTTTTAATTTAAATTATCATTTATTAAATATAATTTTCCTTGTTTAAGAATATTAAAAAATAAAATGCTTGATTTAAATTATAATAATTCATCAAATAAATTACAAAGTAGTTTAATAACAACAAATCATCAATCAACAAAAATTTCAAATCAAAAATCAGAAATGACATATAGTGACTTTATATTTATAGGAAATGGTGCATTTGGTTTAGTATATAAAGCAAAATGTGATCAAACAAATGAAATAGTAGCAATAAAAACAGTCTTTCAAGATTTAAGATTTAATAATAGAGAATTATCAATTTTATCAGAATTAAATAATATAAATGTAATTAAATTAAGAAACTATTATTATACTAATCAAGATAATAATCCAAAAAATAAATATTTAAATGTAGTCACAGATTATTTTCCAGAAAATTTAAGTCATTTTATTTATTCAAATTCATATCAATCTCAAAATTTATCATTATTAGATTTAAAAATATATTCATATCAATTATTCCATGCAATAAATTATTTAAATTGTTTAGGTATATGTCACAGAGATATTAAACCACAAAATATATTAATAGATTCAAAAAAGAAATTAATTAAATTATGTGATTTTGGTTCTGCTAAAAAATTAAGAAAAGGAGAATCAAATTCATCATATATTGGTAGTAGATTTTATAGAGCCCCTGAATTAATTTTTAATCCTATTGAATATACTAATAAAATTGATATTTGGAGTGTTTGTTGTGTTATATGTGAAATTGTTTTAGGAAGTCCTTTATTTAAAGGAGAAAATTCTACTGATCAATTATTTGAAATTATTAAAGTTTTAGGTACGCCTTCTAAAAATGATATTAAGAAATTTAATCCTAATTATAATAAATTTAAATTTCCTTTGATTAAATGTTTTACTTTAAAAGAAGTTTTTCAAAATTATATTCATTTTTTAGAAAATGATTTTTTTGATTTAATTAGTAAGTTATTAATTTATGATCCTGATAAAAGATTATCTCCTTTAGATTGTTTGTGTCATCCTTTTTTTGATGATTTAAGAAAACAAGGTTATTTAGAAGAAGAAAATTTAAAAATTATTTTTGATTTTTCTAATGAAGAATATGAAAATGATATAAATAAAGTAATTGAGAATCAATTAATTCCAAAATGGTATAAAAATAATTAAAATATATAAAGAAATATTATTTCTTTGTAAATAAAATGTCAACAAACAAATTTTATTTTTGAATGAATTTTTTTGTATATAATGTAAAAGTTAAATGTATTTTTTATTTGAATTTGATAATGAATTTAAATTGAGGTTTTATAAAATTTATAAATATATATTTTTATTTTTTGTACAATAATTTATTTGATAATTAAAATAATTTATTTATTTTTTAAAATATAATAAAAGTAAAATATGGAGATAAAATATTTTTCTATTTATAAAAACAAAGAAAAGATAATTATAAAAAATAATATTAAAAAAGAAGGATTATATATCTATTTCAAAAATTTAGAAATGTTTCATTATAAAAATATTCTAGAATTAAATAATAAAGTAGTAGATTGTGATGGAATAATAGGAATAATTAAAATAGAAAATACTAATTTTTTACTCTATATATCAGAATCTGATAAAATAGTTTTATGTGATGATTATGAAATATATAAAGTAACAAACATAAATTATATAATATTAGATAAAACAAAAAATGAATTAAGTTCAATGGAAGAAGAAATAATTAATAAAATAAAAGATATAATAATAAATGGTTTTTATTATTCAAATCAATATGATTTAACAAATAATCAAAGTTGTCAATATTTAATAAAAAAAGAATTAAGAACTGAATTATATGATTATATAATTGAATCAAATAGAAATTTTTTAGCAAATTCAAAATTTATAAAACAATTCTTTATTTATCATAAAAAATTATCAATAGAAGGAAAAGAAAAAGGAATTTTTTTAAATAATTTTATATCAGTTTGTATTTATGGTTATATTGATAATTTTTCATATGATATTAACAATGATATTAATATTAATTATATATTAATATCAAGAAGAAATATTTGGTGTTATGGAATTGAAAATTTATATAGAGGATTAGGAAAATATGGTAATGTTGCAAATCAAATTGAAACTGAAAGTATTTTTATATATAATTATAATCATATTTTTTCTTATATTATATTAAGTAATTCTATTCCAGTTTATTTTTTAAGTGAAAAAAAACAAAAACCTAATAAAGTTAAAAAAGCTTTTAGGGAATATATGAAAGAAAAATTTGATGAATATAAATTAATATCATTTATTTTTGTTAATAATAAAAATAATAAAGAAAAAAATGAATTAAGAGATAATTTTATTAATTTACTTTTATCAAATAAAGATGCATATGAAAATAAATTTAAATATTATAATGTATCAACAGATGATGATTTTAAAAATTTTTTAAATAAAATATCAAATTTAATACAATTATTTAGTTTTACAGAAAATATAAATCAAAGTATATCAGAAATAAATTATGAAAAAGAAATAGAAAAAGAGAAATATAGAATTTTAAAAAAACAAATAGGAATATTTAATTTTATAGGAACAGATTATAAAACAATAAATACATTTTCAATGATACTTTCATTTACAATAATACAAAATATAATATATAAAATCAAAACATTAGAAAATAAATCACAACTTGAATTATTTTTTGGAGATAAAATAAATGTATTAGGAAAACCAATTTCAAATGAAAATAATGAAGAAAAATTAATATGGAATAATAATTTTAATGGAAATGGAAATGAATATACAGAAAACTTTAAATCATTATGGAAACAAAATAACTTTTATTTAATTAATCAATATAAAATAACAGAAGATGAAGAAAATAAAATTAGAAAATATCAAAGATACTTAAATATAATATTTAATCCTCCAATTAGACAACTTACTTTTAATTATCAATTAAAAAATGTTCAATTTTTATATGCAAAAAAATCAAAAATAAAAATATATATTGCAACTTGGAATGTTGGAGCAACAAATAATAATTTAATATCATTAGAAAAATTATTATTACTTCCTTTATCAGAAATGCCTAATATATATTTTATTGGATTTCAAGAAATTGTTCCTTTAAAGTCAATAAATGTTATATCAAATGAAAATAATAAATTAATTATTGAAAAATGGGATATGAGAATTTTAAATATTATAAATTCATATAAAGAAATTAATTATATAAGAAAAACAAAAATGAATTTAGGTGGAATTGCATTTTATGTATATATTAAAAATTCTGATATTGATTATATTAATGATACTTCTATAATTAATGATTATATTAAAACTGGTTTAGGTGGAACTGCAAGTAATAAAGGAAGTTGTATATTTAGTTTTAATTATTTTAATAGTACTATTTCTGTTTCTTGTTCTCATTTATGTGCCGGTGCTTCTAAAAATCAAAATAGAATACATGAATTAATTGAAATTTTAGATTTTAAAGTTAATAATTATGATAAAAAAAATTCAAGTAATTCAATTAATTCTAATTTAATTGATAAATTTGATATTTTAAATAATGAAGATAATTTAAATAATAATATTACAAATAATAATTCTTTATTTAGAAATAGTGATATTTTTTTTATTTTTGGTGATTTAAATTTTAGAATTGATACTGAATATGAAAATTTTCAAGAAATAATAGGAAGTCAAAATCAAAATATATGGAAAACTTTATTAGATTTTGATCAATTAAATAAATCAAGACAAGCATCAATGAATCTTGATATATTAGATGAAAAGGAAATAACTTTTAAACCAACATATAAATATTGTATTGGTTCAAATGAATATGATTATACATTAAATGATAATAAAGATAATATAGGAAAAAAAAGTGGAAAAAAAAGAAATCCATCTTGGTGTGATAGAATATTATATAAAAAAAATGATAAAAATACTAATATTGTTTGTTTAGAATATCAAAGTATTATGGATGATAAATATAATGTTTCTGATCATAGACCAGTTTATGGTATTTTTGAAGTTGAAGTTATGAAAGATAATATTGATAAAAAAAATGAAATTATTAATGAAATTAATCAAAATATTAATATGGAAATTAGTTCTCAATATATGAAAAAAAAGATTTATAATGATATATAAAAATTGTATTTATATTTTATTTTATTAATTAAAATAATTTAAAAATATATTTTAAATATTATAATTTAATTATATGATTGAAAATTATGAAGGAGTTCAAAGTGATACTTTAAAACATTTATGTCAAGTTACTTATCATGCTAATATGAATAGAGAATGTCAAATTTATTTAGAAACTTTAATTAATAAAGATGAAAAATTAGATAAAGAAATGCAAATATTATTACCAACAAATTTTAAAAAAATATTTTATTCTTTAAAAAATCAAGTAATGATGTTAAATGAAGAATTAAAATCCTTAACAAAATTTTCTAAAAAGAAAAATAAAAAAAAAGAAGAAAATAAACAACAAAAAAATGAAGAAAATGAAGATAAAGTAAATTTAGGAACATCATATTCAAATTTTAGAAGACAATCAATAATACAAAAACAAAATGAAGAAAAAAAAAAACAAGAAGATAAAAATATAAAAAATATAGATAACGAATTTAGATTAGATCCAGAAAAAGATAAAGAATTAATATCATATTTTTTAAGTGAATTAAGGGCAACAATTGCAAATTATAATATAGAAATAAAAAATAAATTAATGGATTTTAATAATTTATTAATTAAATTAATTCAAGGTACAAATAATGAAATTCTAAAGCTTATTATGAAAAATTATGTGGTGATTTTAATAGATATT
>JAEEGL013490549.1_pt1 | contig 13411 bp, 10 predicted proteins | sample 9134231 | NCBI WGS metagenome assembly JAEEGL01 (sample SAMN16246548, study PRJNA631951) | gut metagenome | biome: gut microbiome; feature: rumen; material: fiber-attached | host: Bos | place: Iran: Karaj | collected 2018-10 | reverse complement strand
CCTGAGCGCTTCTATCACCGGGTTTCTGCCTTCTATGAGGTTTTCGTTTATTTTGCTGTTTTCTTCCATAGATTTTTGCTCCGATATATATCAATTATAAATATCTAATTCTCGCTTTAGTCCATCCTGAAGAACTTTGGAGAAGTTGACTCCGGCGGCCATAGCTGATTCGTTTAACCATTGTGGTATGGATAGTGTCTTTTTAACAGCCATATTTTTGAGCGTTTTTCTGTATATTAAGGTATCTGCGCATATAAGTGTTGCGAACTGATCAGCAGCCATTTTAATATCGTTTATTGAAGACGATTTGGGAATCGTTCTTTTTTCGTCCTCGTAGTGGACCAACATAAGTGACAGTGCATCCTGAGCCATTTCCAACCCTTCTGCAAGAGTTTTTCCGCAGGTGAAGCAACCTTCTATATCCGGGAATTCTATTGAAAAGCCTGTGTCATCAGGTGTAAATACTGCCGGATAGATATATTTTGCCATTTTATCCTCCTTACTGCCTACTTTTCAGACCAGCACATCTGTATATACTGTTTGCTGTTCCGGTAGGGACTTCTTGACTGTAATGTCTGGGGATTTGAAATACAACACCTGTGTCCGGGTTTTTCCATATTTCATGATTGCTTCCCTGTCGGAGCAAATAGCAATTAGTATTTGATCTTATCTTTCTGACTATCTCAGATACCGTTGCCATCTATCCCTCCTTTAAGTTTACACGTATCAAATACGTATGTCAACAGGCTATATATTACCGCACCCAATCTATCTCACCTCGATCCTGGCGGGGAGGTGGCCGGCGTTTAAACTGTCGGTTGGAATGTACAGATAGAGGCTGTCTCCGTCTGATACTACATACTGGCCTTTATAAAGGACCTTGGCTCCTTCGCTGTCATATATTGTGACATCCGGGAGGTTCTCCCCGACCTGATTCAACTCCTGCCCTGATGCGGCATAACTGTGATCCTTGGTAAGCAGAATGCACAGAAGGATAAGCAACAGAGCTCCGGAGAGGTCATGGAGATACACGTCCTTATAGCAATGCCATATATTGGGGACGGTGGTCGGTTTTCGCCTTACGGACAGGCATATGAGCAGCACAAAGAGCATGACTCCCAGGGCCATGTAGGCAAATCCGCCTGTTCGGGAGAACATGTGAAAACTCAGGACTGAGAATACGGTGACAACGTTTTTGTAAAAAATGTCGGCAAGATGACGCATGAGGACTCCGGCCGAAGGAAGTCTGTAACCGATACGTTCAGGATGTTGCAGATGATAGATGAATTCATCGGCGGACTGGTACCGGTCTTCGGGTTTATCTGATATGCATCTGTCCACTATGGATGAGAGAGCCTGAAGACGCTTGTCGTACTTAAGCCGGTATTTTATATAGGACAGAAGCGTGAATCTTCCGGAAGGGAGTCTTCCAACTGTTTTAAGAGTCATCCCCAGAGCATAGATGTCGCTCCTTACATCGACCTTAAGTCCGCGTCTTTGTTCCGGAGCGGCATAGGGAAGTGTGCCGCTGATCCTTCCGGCTCCGCTTACACCCGATACATAGGCGCTTCCCAGATCCACAAGGTGGAGATGGCCGTCTTCGCCAAGTATGATATTCGAAGGCTTGCAGTCCATATAGAGGATAGTGGGCGTTATCGAATGCAGATATCTCATCGCATCGGCTATCTCTAAAGCCCATTCGCAGAGCATGTCAACGCTTAAGGTATGTGTAGCTCCGTATTCGCCGATGGTCTGCCCCGGTATGTAGTCCATTACGAGAGCAGTTCCGTAATCGGTATCTGCCACATCAACTATGCGCGGAAAAGCAGGGTGACTGACTCTTTTAAGAGCCGTCAGTTCATCCCCTGTAATGGAGGGGATCATCTTGAGCGCCCACTCGGTATCCAGTTTGATATCCTCTGCCAGGTAGACACTGCCCTGACTCCCGCTGCCAAGATGCTTAATGAGCCTGTATCTTCCGGCAATAGTAAGGCCTGACAGGTCTTTTTTATCTTTCGGATAATTTGAATTTGATCCCATAATATCTGTTTAAATCCTCCTTATAATCTTTGAAAAATGATGTAAAAAAAGGGTAACTTAACCCGTGGGTAAGCTCAGTGCGAGATACTCACGGCTATGGCGCTCATATTATCATGCTCACCCTGTCTGTAAGCCAGGCTCTTAATATATGACAGACCCTCATAGAGTTTCTCAGGGTCAATGCTATGTCCGTTGCGCCCCGACGCAGCAAAAGTGCATAAAAACTGCTCTCCGTGACGGTAGAAACCGTCGGTGCAGAGTATCGCCGTGTCAAATTTATTAAGTTTTAATTTAATAACTGGTATTTTGTGATAATTTCCGGATCCGATGCATTCGGTCAGATGTCCGCGTGGATCGATGTGATCGCATCCTATCTGGCGGATACGATGTCCTATGCGGTAAAGACGGCTGTCGCCGATATGCATTGCTATACCCCTTCTCCCAATAAGGCACAGTATGCTCACGGTGGTGCCGGTGTGTATGGCTTTTTGTGAGCCATAGTCTCTAAGATGATGATGGCAGTTGTACAATACTCTGGAAAAAAGTCTTGCCAGACCGTTAAGTGTTATGTGGTCCCTGATTCGTACATATTCTTCAAAATACGAGCGCAGCTGACCTGTCACATAACCTGCGGCATATTCTCCTTCAGAGAGTCCTCCTATACCGTCTGCCACCACGGCCAGCAAAATATGTTTGCGTCCGGAGACTACATCCATTACGACCAATGAGTCTTCATTGATCTGTCTGTGTCCCCGTTCCCATATATGGGCCGTGTGATATGTAGTTGTGGGTTGTCTCATTATCCGATAGAATCGCTCCTTTCTTAAATGTGTAAAAATGTCGCAATGCGTTATTGCAGAGCGTGTAAGTGATTATATATTGCACCGGAACAAAAAGCAAGCATTTTTACGAAAAAAAATAGCAGAAATTTTGACTGCATTTTTGTGGGTTTTAACTAATGGATTTGCATTGAAAAGATGGCGGAAAACACCTATACTAATATATGTGTCCGATTTGGATGCTGACCACAATATATTGGCTTTTTGAACGCATTGGGGAGATATCCGGTCTGCGGATCATCCCACAAGACGGAGGATCAAATGTACAGAGATCATACGAAGATCGTTGACATAGGCGGAGTTAAGATAGGCGGGGGCAATCCGATCAAGATACAGTCCATGACCAATGTCCCCACATCAGATACAGACAAGGTCATTGAGCAGATATTAAGACTTGAGGCGGCCGGGTGCGAGATCATCAGATGCACGGTTCCTGATGAGGAGTCTGCTGCGGCTATTGAGTCCATCAAGCGTTTGATCCATATCCCGCTGGTGGCTGATATCCATTTTGACTATAAGATGGCCATATCGGCCATAGAGCACGGCGCAGACAAGATACGTATCAATCCGGGCAATATCGGTGGCGAGGATAAGGTAAAAGCGGTCGTAGATGCGGCAAGAGAGCGGAATGTACCTATAAGGGTCGGAGTTAACAGCGGATCTTTGGAGCGTCACATCGTTGAGAGAGATCATGGCGTTACGGCAGCCGGGATCGTAGAGAGTGCACTTGATAAAGTGCATATGATAGAGAATGCCGGATACGACAATATGGTCATCAGCATCAAGTCTTCGGACGTTCTGATGTGTGTTGAGGCACATGAGATACTCGCATCCGAACTGACTAAGCTTGGCACCATGTATCCGATACATGTCGGGATAACCGAGGCCGGTACTGTAAGAAGCGGTAATATCAAATCCGCCATAGGACTCGGACTTATACTGGATAAGGGTATAGGAGACACGGTAAGAGTATCCCTTACGGGAGACCCTGTTGAAGAGATAACCTCAGCCAGACTTATCCTGCGAACCTTGGGTCTTAGGAAGGGCGGTATAGAGGTGGTGAGCTGTCCTACCTGCGGCAGGACTAAGATAGATCTTATAGGGCTGGCTAACAAGGTTGAAGAGATGGTACAGAATATCCCTCTTGATATTAAGGTGGCGGTCATGGGATGTGCCGTTAACGGACCGGGAGAAGCAAAAGAGGCTGATATCGGTATTGCCGGTGGTAACGGTGAAGGTTTGTTGATCAAGAAGGGCGAGATAATAAAGAAGGTACCTGAGGACCAACTCCTGGCTACCCTTAAGTTTGAATTGGAGAACTGGAATGGCTGAAGAAGCTAAGCTTTTTTTTGAGGTGTTTCCCACCATCAAAGTGAATAAGGATATGGAACTTCTCTTTGCCAAGACTGTGGTCAAGAAGGTCACAATGTCTTCTAATGGCGACAGGCTGTGCATATGCATAATGTCGGATCATCTGATTGATTATCCCAGTGTTAAGAAGATGTGTAAGATGATAAAAAAGAGTCTGTTCTCTGACAGGGATATGGTCGTAAGTATACTTCAGAGGTATGAACTTCCGGATAACTATGACCTTAAGTCGGTCATGGAACTGTACCATGACAGCATTCTGGAGGAGATACGCGACAGGGACCATCTGCTGGGTGTAGCCTTTAAAAATGCTGACATAAGCTTCACTGACGGCAGGAACATGAAGATCACCCTGCCGGATAATCGGATATGCAGGAGCAGTGAGGATCGGCTGACGGCCATTTTGGAGAAGATATTCACTGAAAGATGCGGCGTGGACTGCATAATAGACGTGGAATATAAGGCCGATGAGAAGAGCAGCAAGGATAAAGCGGCGGATGAAGCCAAGATGGCCAGGATGATCGCCGAGATAGCGGCCAAGGCTCATATAGACACTGTATATTCCGAGCAGGCAGATGCATATGAAGATGAGGATCTGTCCGTATCGGATCATATTGAAGGTGATGAAGATGAAAGTGAAGAATTCCTGACTGCGGATGATGTTGAGGCAGATGAGGATGAGACTTCAGGCGCGGGGGAGAAGGTACACCAGAGCTCTGATGATACCGTGGATCTTTCACAGTACAAGGCAGGTGCGGGTTTTAAGCGCAGAGCGCTTAAGAAAAGTGATCATCCGGATCTCATATACGGCAAGGAATTCGGCGGGGACTCCATTCCCATGCGGGATATCGTGGGCGAGATCGGAGATGTGATAGTACGGGGTGAGATAATCAAGACAGAGGCCAGGGAGATCCGTAACGAGAGGATAATCTACTTCTTTGATCTGTCTGACCATACGGATACCTTCAGACTTAAGCTTTTCATACACAAGGAGCAGCTTGATGAGATCGCCGGAGCTCTTTCTGAGGGAGCCTTTGTAAGAGTCAAGGGAACGGTACAGTATGATACCTATGATAAGGAGCTTACTATCGGGCGTATCGCGGGCATCATGGTCACGGGCAGCTTCGTTAAGCCAAGAGAGGATAATGCCTTAGAGAAGCGTATAGAGCTTCATTGTCATACCAAGATGAGCGACATGGACGGTGTCTCGGATGTGAAGGACATCATTAAGAGAGCCTATAAGTGGGGCCATCCGGCCATTGCCATCACGGACCACGGAGTGGTACAGGCTTTTCCGGATGCATGGCATACATGGTGTGACCTGTGGAAGAAAGAAAAGGAGAAGCGTAAGGCTGAGGGAGAGGATAATCCATCTCCCGACGATTTCTTCAAGATCATATACGGAATGGAAGCTTATCTGGTGGACGATCTGGCCACGGTGACTCATGATGCCAAGGGGCAGCTTATGTCGGAGACAGCTGTGGTATTCGACTTGGAGACTACCGGCTTTTCCAATGTTAAGGATGCGATCATAGAGATAGGTGCTGTTAAGGTACGTGACGGTCAGATAATTGACAGGTTCTCGACCTTTGTTGATCCTGAGCGGATGATCCCGTACAGGATAACCGAGCTGACTTCTATAACCGATGAGATGGTAGCAGGGGCCGAGACCATAACCACTGTGCTTCCCAAGTTCATGGAATTCTGTGAAGGAGCATATCTTGTGGCCCACAATGCCTCTTTTGATACGTCTTTTATCAGAGAGAACTGCAAAAGACTGGGGATTACATACGATCATTCACATGTGGATACAGTTGAGATGGCGAGGATATTCCTGCCTCATCTGCCTAAATACAAGCTTGACGTAGTGGCTAAGGATCTTGGAGTATCACTTGACAATCACCATCGTGCGGTGGATGATGCGGCATGTACCGCCGAGATTTATCTGAAGCTTCAGCGAATGGCAGAGGAGAAGGGCATCAAGAGGATAGATGAATTGGATTCTCTTACGGGAGATACAGTCAGCAGGGTCAAGGGTGCCCACAATTTCCACGCCGTTATGCTTGCACTTAACGATGCGGGCAGGGTCAATCTCTACAGGATGATCTCAGAGTCCCATCTTAGATATATGAACAGGGGCAAGCCTTGTATCCCCAAGAGTCTGCTTAATAAGTGCAGAGAGGGCATATTGCTCGGAAGCGCCTGTGAGGCCGGTGAACTCTATACGGCACTTGTAAGGGGTGAGAGTGAGGACACGATCGCGGCCCTGGTTGAATATTATGATTATCTGGAGATTCAGCCTGTCGGCAATAACAGGTTCATGATCGCATCGCCTAAGCATCCTGATATCAACAGCGAGGATGATATAAGAGAGCTTAACAGAGAGATCGTCAGACTTGGTGAGAGATTCGGTAAGCCTGTAGTGGCCACATGTGATGTGCATTTTCTCGATCCCGAGGATGAGATATACAGACGTATAATCATGAAGGGCAACGGGTTTGCGGATGCGGATGATCAGGCACCTCTGTACCTTTATACGACAGACGAGATGCTTGAGGAATTCTCTTACTTGGGAAGCGACAAGGCGCGTGAGATAGTCATCGACAATCCGCTTAAGATCGCATCGATGGCAGAACAGATAAGCCCTGTGCGTCCAGACAAATGTCCTCCCGTCATAGAGAACAGTGACGAGACCCTTAAGAAGATATGTTATGCCAAGGCCCACAGCATGTATGGTGATCCTCTTCCCAAGGTCGTACAAGACAGGCTTGACAGGGAACTTAATTCGATCATCAGCAACGGCTATGCCGTTATGTACATAATTGCCCAGAAGCTCGTGTGGAAGTCCATGGAGGACGGATATCTGGTGGGTTCGAGAGGCTCGGTCGGCAGCTCCTTTGCTGCTACCATGGCGGGAATAACGGAAGTTAATCCATTAAGTCCGCATTATTACTGTCCGGAGTGCCATTATTCGGAGTTTGATTCACCGGAAGTCAGGGCATATGCAGGCAAGGCCGGAGTAGATATGCCTGATAAGACATGTCCTGATTGCGGCCGGCCTTTGGCAAAAGACGGATTTGATATCCCATTTGAGACATTCTTAGGCTTTAAGGGAGATAAGGAGCCTGATATCGATCTTAACTTCTCTTCTGAGTATCAGGCCAAGGCCCATAAGTATGTGGAAGTGATATTCGGAGCAGAACAGGCCTACAGAGCCGGTACTATCGGCACCATGGCAGAGAAGACTGCCTACGGCTATGTCAAGAAATATTATGAGGAGAAGGGACAGAGCAGGCGCGGCTGTGAGATCGACAGGATCGTCAAAGGCTGTGTCGGAGTAAGAAGGAGCACAGGCCAGCATCCCGGTGGAATCATAGTGCTGCCTGTGGGTGAGGAGATACATTCTTTTACACCAATACAACATCCTCCCAAGGATGAGAGCACGATCACAACGCATTTTGATTACCATGCCATAGATCATAACCTGTTAAAACTGGACATTCTGGGACATGAAGATCCCACGATGATACGTAAGCTCCAGGATCTGACAGGGAGGGATCCTCTGACCATTCCGCTGGATGATCCCAAGGTCATGAGCTTGTTTAAGAGTACGGAAGCACTGGGCATAACTCCGGCCGATATAGGCGGGACCAAACTGGGTTGTCTCGGAATACCGGAGTTTGGTACGGATTTCGCCATAGGGATGCTTCTGGATACCAAGCCGACGTCATTCTCAGACCTTGTACGTATAGCCGGACTGGCTCACGGAACCGATGTATGGCAGAATAATGCCGAGATCCTTATCAAAGAAGGCAAGGCTACGATTTCCACAGCCATTTGTACCAGAGATGATATCATGACCTATCTCATAGAGATGGGAGTGGAGCCTTCGGAGGCATTTAACATCATGGAGAATGTGCGTAAGGGTAAGATAGCCAAGGCCGTGGCGAGCGGCAAGACCGAGCAATGGGATGGCTGGAAGGCCGATATGTTGGCCTGTGGTGTACCGGACTGGTATATCTGGAGTTGTGAGAATATCAAGTACATGTTCCCTAAGGCTCATGCGGCCGCCTATGTAATGATGGCATGGCGTGTGGCTTATTGTAAGATCAACTACCCGCTTGAATACTACGCTGCATTCTTCAGTATAAGAGCCAAGGCCTTCTCCTATGAGAGCATGTGTCAGGGGCCGGCTCATCTTGAACAGCGAATGAAAGAGGTCAAGGCCAGACTGGACAGCAAGACCGGTACCAAGAAGGACGAGGATTCCTTAAGGGATATGAGGATCGTCCAGGAGATGTACGCCAGAGGATATGAATTTGCACCGCTTGATATATTCAGAGCCAAGGCAAGAGATTTCCAGGTGATCGACGGTAAGATAATGCCGTCCTTTACAAGTATAGAAGGTCTGGGAGAGACTGTGGCCGATCAGATGGAAGAGGCTATGAAGGACAAAACAGAGATCTTGTCCAAGCAGGATTTCAGAGAACGTACCAAAGCCAACCAGACCATAGTGAACACAATGAGCGAACTGGGACTCTTAGGAGACCTTCCAGAGACCAACCAGATAAGCATATTTGATTTTGTAAGTTAAAAGGAGATTTAATTATGAGAGAGTTCCTTGATAAGCTTTCATCGGCTGATCCGACTCCGGGCGGCGGCGGGGCATCTGCCCTTATAGGTGCCGTAGGCTGCTGCTTATGCAGTATGGTAGCCAACCTTACCACGGGTAAGAAGAAATACGCTCAGTATCAGGATAAGATAGAAGAATATATAGATAAACTGCGTGATATCAATGAGAGATTGATTGCTGATATAGACAAGGATGCCAGGGCTTTTGAACCTTTGGCTAAGGCCTACTCGCTTGACAAGAGTACTCCGGGATATGAAAATATTATGGAGGAAGCCACCTATAATGCAGCACTGGCACCCCTTGAGATAACACGCGATATCTATGAACTTATCCCTGTGACAGAGGATCTTGCGGTTATGGGTTCGAGACTGGCCATAAGCGATGTGGCCGTTGCGGCGGCAGCGATAGAGGCGGCCATAAGAGGGATAGTCATGAACGTGTATATCAATACCGGCAGTTTAAGAGACAGGCTGAGGGCAGAGGCCATGAACACCGAGGCATCAGCAATGGTGGAGGATGCATGCACAAGGCTTGATAAGGTATATGACGGCATATTGAGTGATCTGAAGAAGGACTGAGCGGAGGCAATATGGAAGAATGGAGAGGAATGCCTGTTGTACAGGCCATGGCAGAGGATTTTCAGGCCAGAATAGCAAAGCTTGAGAGCAAAGGCATCATACCGACGCTGGCGGTGGTCAGAGTCGGAGAGAGAGAGGATGACCTGTCATATGAGAGAGGTCTTACCAAGAGATTTGCATCTGTGGGTGCCAAAGTCGAATCGAGAGTCCTTTCTGCGGATGCAGAGCAGTCTGAACTGGAAGATACGATCAGAGGACTGGATGCGGATCCGAATATACACGGGATCCTTCTTTTCAGGCCCCTGCCCAAGCATCTCGATGAGAGAACTGTTACTTCTCTGGTCAGCCCTGTTAAAGATGTGGATTGCATGAATACATACAATATCGCACATACATTTATGCAAGACGGGGAAGGTCACGAACCGTGTACACCCAGAGCAGTAATGGAGATACTGAAGCATTACGGATATGATCTGACGGGCAAGAATGCCGTGGTAGTCGGAAGGAGCATGGTCGTTGGCAAGCCTCTGGCGATGATGCTTCTTAAGAGCAACGCGACCGTTACTGTCTGCCATACCAGAACCAAGAATCTTATGGATGTCTGCCGCAATGCAGATATCATATGTGCATGTGCAGGTGTTCCCAAGATGATAACTGCTGAATATATGGGTGAGGGCCAGGTATTGATAGATGTTGGTATCAATGTGGTGGACGGTAAGCTCGTGGGTGATATAGACTATGAAGCGGCAGAGGCAAAGGCAGCATATGCAACCCCGGTACCCGGAGGTGTGGGCACTGTAACAACTTCATGTCTGTTGCTCAATACGATAAGAAGTGCCGAGAAGACTGCTGAGGATATTTGATATCCTCAAAGCAGAATAATATAGAATTACAGACAATATTATTTAATTTTTTCGCAAATATTGTTACAGTTTTATTACGTTTTTTATGGTAAGATTTAGGCAATAAGAATTGTCGCAAGACAATAACTTATATACTTCCCCTTTTATATGACCATCTTCGTCCCCCGAGGATGGTCTTTCCCTTTTAAGAGGTGCGTTATGACTACAACAGGATCAGGCAGCAAACCTATTATTACCCCCAATCCAAGGACATGGTATAAGAAGATAGAAAAACTGGCAAAAAAAGGCCGGAGTTGTGGACTTATGATCGTCAGGCTGGGCGGATATGAGCGCCTGAATGCCATACTCGGTTACTCAGGATGCATGGAACTGTTTGCACAGATATATTCTGTCATCAGACAGGCAGTGCCGGGTGCTTATGTATATCGTCTCAGTAATCTTCATTTCGGCTGCATCATAACTGACGGACTTGATAAGGCCATGGATATTGCAGGGCAGCTGGAGAACAGATTGTCCGGTAAGTTTGTGATAGAGGGATATAAGGACGGAGTGATCGTCCCCTTCAGTATTATTATCGCAGACTGTCCACGACAGATCAGGAATGCTACGGAGCTGGAGGATATGTCCCGTTTCATTCTTGAGGGAACTACCGGATACTATGATGAGCATATACATGTGGTCAGTGATAAAGACCTTGAGTGGTATAAACGAAGAACGGATGTGGAGGCAGCCATAGAGAGATCTATAAGGAATGCTTCGTTTAAGATCCTGTATCAGCCGATCATAAGAGTGTCGGATATGAAGACCATAAGTGCAGAGACTCTTACAAGGCTTGAAGACGAAGAACTGGGTGAGGTTTATCCTGATGAATTCATTCCTCTGGCGGAGAAGCTGGATGTTATATCCTATATTACAGAGAGCGTCATGAGCAGAGCGGCCAGTCTTATGACTATGGGCGGACTTATGAAACTGGGCATTGAGAGGATGCATGTAAATATCTCCGCTACCGAATGTAAGAGAGGAGACGGCAGCGGTAATCTTAAGAGGATAGTTGATGACAGCGGCCTGGATCCGTATGTTATGTGTCTGGAGATATCCGAGACATCCATGCCCGGTAACAATAATGCGATAGGGGAGGGTATTACCAAGTTCAATGAAGAAGGATTTGCAATAGTCCTTGATGATTACGGGACCGGTTTTTCCAATATGACGGGTATAGTTGCACTCCCGATAGCTCTGGTAAAGATTGATAAATCTTTCCTATGGATGGCCATGAAGAATGATAATATCATGGTCATGCTTAAAGATATTATCAATATGATCCATGACCTTGACAGAAAGGTCCTGGTCACGGGAATAGAAGATGAGCAGGCGTTTATCGCAATGAAGGAAGCCGGAATAGATTATGCACAGGGATTCTATTTCAGTAAACCAATTCCTGAAAAGGAACTGCTTGAATATGTCGCCAATGTTAACCAATACGGTATGTCACCTGTAGCTGAAGAGCAGTAGATGCTTAGCGGTATACCAAATAAAAGAAGTGATACATAAAGATACATAAAACTAAAAGAACCGCAGACTTAAACGCCTGCGGTTCTTTTATTCTGTAGGGTAGAACTCAACAACAAAGTTTCTCTGTAAATATGATGTAACGGATCATTCCGCTATATCCTCAGCAACTTCCTTAACAGTATCAACTGCATCCTCTACAGCATCAGTTACTTTTTCAGTAACATCCTCTACTGCATCTTCAACCTTCTTGGCAGCTTTGCGAACTGCAAGCTGATCGTTAAGGTCTGCCTTCTTGGCAGTAGCTTCCTTGATGACGCTCATAATATCCGCAAAATCACCATCAAGGTCATCCTTGTGAGCTTCGAAGTAAGCCTTACCAAGCTCCTTGAAGTTCTTAACAAGAGTATTGTCGCAACTTACGATCTGAGCGCGGATATTAGCGATCTCAGATACTTCCCTGGCCTTGTCTGCCACCACGCGGCTGCCTGCACCGACTTTTTCTGTGATATCATCCCATAATGACATAACATTTCCCTCCATTCTAATAACTTAATATACTTACCCTACGATGGTAAGAACAACCATCAGCGTAATTATACAACAAACCTGATCAAAATGGAAATTAAGAAATTATTAAAAATCCGTCAGTCAGAGGATTCTTCCTCACCTTCCGATGCGGGAAGAGCAGGTAATGCGGCATCCGCTGACAATCCCGCCGCAGCCAGAGCTTCCGCGGCACTTGCCGCTCGTTGCTGCATCTCTAACTGCTGAGCTGCCAGTAATGCATCTATATTGGGATCTGCCATATATGCGGCATTATGGATACACAGTCTCTGTGTGGTTCCGTCTTCGCCCTCGATTATGGTTCCTTCGGTGGATACCATACCGGCCGCAGCTGCTGCGGCTGATCCGCTTAAGAGTGAAGGATCCTCGGGAAGAGGAAGCTCGAAGACGCCCTCTGTTTTGAAAGGACATGTCTCGCATGCCGGAAGCATACTGTAGCCGCAGACGGTACCTGCATAGTGAACATCGCAGGATTCGGTAGGAACAGTATCTTCTGCGAATATCTCACTTCTGGTATGACCGTCGCACAGTCCCGGTACGGGAAGTTTGCCGGATACACCGCAGACAGTACATGTGACAAGACCGCCCGGAGTAGGGAATGAAGCGTATTCAAGATCTTCATGAATACGGCTCATTACTCCTCGCCATATCGTCTTAGCCAGAGCCTTCTCGGCCGAAGAACTGAGCTTAACATTATTGTCAAATCCGGTCCAGGCCGTACATGTGTAATATGGAGTGTAGCCTGCGAACCAAACATCGTTATAATCTGAAGTCGTACCTGTTTTACCGGCTATTGCCATTCCGCCGAAGTTAACGGCTCCGCCTGTTCCGGATGTTACAACGTCCTGCATGGCGCTGGTCAGCAGGTATGCTGTAGTCTGCTTAAGAACCTGCCTTGAATCAAGGGGCGTATTGTCAAGTATGGTCTTGCCGTCATGATCCACCACCTTGGTATATAGCTTGGGCTTGATATATGTACCCTCGTTGGCTATGGTAGCATAAGCTGCATTAAGT
>JAEEGL011778991.1_pt1 | contig 13411 bp, 14 predicted proteins | sample 9134231 | NCBI WGS metagenome assembly JAEEGL01 (sample SAMN16246548, study PRJNA631951) | gut metagenome | biome: gut microbiome; feature: rumen; material: fiber-attached | host: Bos | place: Iran: Karaj | collected 2018-10 | reverse complement strand
TATTTGGTCGAGCAGGGTGTTGATTTGGCAGGCGAGATGTCCGACACCGATTTTAAAAAGCTCATTCAGAGGCAATATGACAATGTTCTGGATGGGGTCTATTAACTACTCCGGCCGGTTGCGCAAGTTGCGCAGCCGGCTTTTTCTGCGTGCCGACGTCGGTAGCTTTGACGGTTACGACGGTTACACTTTTTCAATGCAATATGCAGTATTATTCAGATAATCACTGGCAGGTGCATAGAATACGTAGCACCTAATGCCAAATCAAATAACGCTGTTGTCCGTGTTATGCACAAAGAAACCATCCTCACCGGACGGTTTCTTCGTTGTTGTCTCATTTTTTATTCGATAATGATTTGCGAACAGAATCCAGTGCGATCATAGGTTCCCGCCGTTTGCATTCTTGCAATGTCAAGCTGTTCAATAGTCATTATAAAATCATCCGGCAACATCGTATCAATCTGATAATCAAGCAACAGCTTATCACAAGACTCGGGCCAAATGCGTCCCGATTTTTTATGTGTTTCTCTGCTGGTTCGGTCATTAAAACGATAGAAAGACCATGCAATAGCACCGGTTATGGCTGCCAAAGTATCACTGTCTCCACCAAGTGATATAGCATTCCTTATGGCATCCTCGTAATTCTTCGATTCCAAAAAAGCGATGATTGCTTGTGGAACAGTATTCTGACAGGTTTCATTAAAACTATATTTTGGGCGGATCTCATCAAGTGTTTGTGACAGGTTATAGTAGTTATCGCAAATATAGCCTCCTATTTCTTCCTTGCTTTTTCCTACTCTTGCAAGGAAGATGGATGCTGCAGTAGCTTCTGCACCCTTGATTCCTTCGGGATGGTTGTGAGTTACCTCCGCAGAGGCACGGGCAAGGGCAACAGCTTCTTCAAGTGTGACTGCAATTAGGCCGCAAGGAGATACACGCATTGCCGAACCATTTCCAAAGCTATTATATGGTTGCGGATTTTCTGCATACAGCCAAGAGGAAAACATCCCGCCATAACCAGCGTAAGGATACCGCTTCCCGAGCGACTGCATTTCGTGAACCAAGAGATGCTTGAAAGGCTTTTTCTCCTCTCTGCTACGGAGAATTGCTTTGGCAACTGCAACGGTCATAACCGTATCGTCCGTAAAACTGCAGCCCTCCGAAATAAATGGGAATTCCTTTGTTTTTATGTTGTTGAATTCATATTTTGAACCGACAATATCTCCAATTATCGCTCCGTACATTTTGGTTTTCCTTTCCTCGTAAAATATGAAATAATCAAGATGCTGGAATATGGCGTGTCATTATAAGGCATTTTGGTTTATCGAGACACCGAGAAAAGCCGTCGACTTCTTCAGTAGTTTGAAATCCATGTTTTTCGTAAAGAATAATTGCTGGTCTATTATCTGCTAAGACAGCCAACTCCATAGGATCTTGAAAATGATCTGCAATGAATGATTTTAGCATGCGGCTCGCAATACCTATTCCGCGGTTTTCTTTTCTGACACATACATTAATAAGCAAAATAGTATCATTGCAGCTCATATCGTCACGGGAATATCTCTCCGAAACGTACTCTTCGCGCACTTTTTTAACATCCGCCTCGTTCAAAGAAACACCATTTCTGTTCGCATATTCGAGAATATACTTTGGCGTCCAATCCAGCACACCCTTGTGCCACAGTATTAGCCCAACTATTTTTCCTTCAATAGTTGAGACAAATAGGTTGCTCTTTGAAAACATTGAATCGCAATTGGCCTCAAAGATAGCCGGAATAAGTATTGATGCGTTTCTTTTTCCGTCAGCACCGTCTCCAAACAATGCTGGATATATAAAATCATCCGTTTCAAAAATCAGTTCTGCTATGTCCTTATAGCATTCTTCCGAAAACGCATCTTCCTTTTTAATTTGAACGAAGGACAATCCATTCAACAACTGATTACACATATTACAATCCTCCATCTCATAGTTATTTTGCTACTGTTTTGAGAATTGTTCAAACTCCTTCCACTCTGATAATTCACGCATTACTTTTTTGTTGTTACAATCCTTGCATGGAGTCTTACGTCCATTCTCTTCTCTGAATGGCTTCCAGATTTTATATAGTCTAAAGCATCCACGATAATAATCTGCGAATGGGAATATTTCTTTTTCTTGCAGTTCAACATTATCAACTGCCAAAAAGAAGCGATATGCCATAAGATTATCGATATACTCTAAGCTAAGTATACCGTTAATTACCAGCGGTGCGAGACTTTCAAGATATACAAGGTAATTAATGAATTTTTGTCTATTATCTGCATTTATTATTTCGTTTTCTTCCTTAAAGTAGTAAGCCTGATCTTCAAGAAGACGCTCCACCTCAACCATATTAGGGTCCTGAATAAAGGTTTGGTTGTATTGTAGCAAAAAAGAGGCTTCCTCGATATCATTCTGATGTGCTTCGGTTTTTCCCGCAGACTTTAACTGAAAAAGAACCAGTCCGGTTGCAATTGCGCCTATTATACCTTCCAGCATTCCGATAACATGTTCTGCAGGTTTATCTGATCTATAGCTGAAAGAAAGGACAATGTTTATTGCCGCCCCAATTACAACAGCAATTGCTAATACCAACAGAGAAATTAGTATGTATTTTATCAAGGAAGGATTTTGTTTTCCCCGTTTATTGTTATGCATATCCTTAATTCCTCCTATGATCTTTTCCATGAATTTGCGAACGACTGGATATATTTGCCATGCACACTTATTAAAATTAGTGATTACTAAAGACAATAAGCTTGTCCTTTGGATGTAGTTCGACTTGAATATCATCTTGATTTCCCGAAAAGATGGTCATCCTTCCACCAGGACTTGTATAACCCAAAACAATTATCTTGTTGTTTTGAGGCGATGCTTCGAAAACGGCCCAGATCAGTTCCCGTGCAGAACACTTGGCTGGAATGTTATCCTTTTCAAAGAATCTATCAACTTCTTTAATATACAGTTCTTTACTCTCAAAAGAAGTCGCACTTGCTTCGTCGTATGTTAATATATCTGAGTAGAATTCAAACAGAGCTTGCTTGCGGCCGATCTGTGTAACCATTTTGCTTATGTAGCGATTGCTTATTACGACATTGTCTGCGCTAAAGTTATGCACCACATCATAGTTCTTGGGGTTAAGAATCTCAACAACAACATCAATGCTCTCTCGGTCAAAGTTGGGATCGTTTTTTTGGCGTGCAGCAATGATGTCTTGAACATAGATTAAGTAGGTAAGAGCGGCAGAATCGATATCTTCTGTTACAGTCTTGTCGTCTGATAGTATCAGAAGACTTGTATCTCCGTCATGACTGTCCACTGCTTCCTCAATGGTACTCTTTATCAGTTCTGCATCGAAAACGTCAGCAGCAACGGTCTTTGTGACATACGGATATGCTCTGTAGTAATTAAGACGCTCCAGACTCTTCTCATCGTCAATTACGGTTATGTTGAGTATCTCTCCTTCTGGAAGATTGTGCTCTCCACGGAAAGCAGAGAAGCCATTCATAATATCCTGGCACTTACTGTTATGCCCTATGATAACAATATTTTTCGGAAGCATATGATATGTATTGTTAAGACTGACTGAAAACGTTGGTTGATCCACTTCTGAGATACGCTCACAATCGTCGTTTGAATTAGCCACAGAAAAAGCATGATTACCAGCCGGTGTCTGCATGATTGTTAGAGGGATTGCATAGTGGTGGGTAAGCATATAGTGCCGTGTTGCTTGAATGACGTCATCCTCCCACCGCTGCGGTTTAAAGAAGAATTCAGCGCCTCTATTGGAAAACAGCTCACTATATACTGCATTTAATTCCGGCATAATAGAAAACTGGGACAGTATCTGACCGAGAACTTTGTTTATATAAATCGGAATGATATGGCATTTTGCGAGTTTCTCTTTATGCGCTATTATTCTTTCAACTAATTTGGCCGTCCAGTCATCTTCAGCTTCAACAATAATTGTTTGATGATCTGCAGATAATTCGCTCGAAGTCATCTCTGCCACTTGAACAAGAGTTTTCAGAGTATTCGCATTTCCTTTTTCAAGAAGCTCTCTTCTCTCATGATTTCCATATTGACACACTTCGTTCTGATACTCTTTCGTAAGTAATATTATCGAACTTGCCTGAGATATTGATATATCATTCAACTGCTTCGTCGAATATGTTTCTCCCGACCTAACTACCACTGTAACTCTATTTTGGAGACGGTGTTTCCTGCGATAAATTCTTCGCTTAAAAAACGGATAGGACTCGCTTTCCTTTTTAACCTTGTTAAACTCTTCTTTCAAAGTTGCAGACAATCTCTCGTTGATTTCCACTTCGATATCTTTTGAATCCTGTCCTGATAATATGATAACCGTCTCTTTTCTTCCGGTGTAAAGCAGGTCATTGACAATTTCCGAAGCACGCGAATTCCAGTTGAGAATTACTGTGTGTCCAGAAACTTTAACGGCACGGGTACCTGATTTAGAGTTCTCAATAAAGCTCGAAATATAATTTGTTACATAACCGACGACAGCACCGGTAAATGTAATCATACCAACCAATACTGTTGCGAGACATACAATGATTAGTGCAATACTTGCCTGACCAATTTCAGCTATAACATACTCAATACAGCCAGCATCAAGTACCATGCTGATTGTATAAAAGACAGATGCCCAAAAGCCGGAATGAGCAAGCGAATTCGGGGCTAACCAAGAAATAATCCCCGCCGCCACCGCAAACAAGACAAGATTTAGGATAAATATTGCAATAAGGATGGTTAGCGAAGGTTGCTTCACCGTAAACAAACTGATTCTTTCTTTGATCCTTCTAAACATTACTCTATTCCTCCGTTGCAATATAATCCAGTCGAAATTGTGCTGACTCTCTTATTGGTTTAGCCCTTATTTAGCAACAATAGCAATGCTGCGGCAGCGGCTCCATCATCGGGCCCCTCATACGTGCCTATTTGTGTTTTACCCCAACTGTAGCCAGAATAGATACAACCATCCTTATAGCTACCAACTTGTGTTTTCCCCCAACCATAACCAGAATAGACTTCTCCATTTCGATAACTGCCAATCTGCGTTTTACCCCAACCATAGCCAGAGTAGACATCCCCGTCTTGGTATGATCCTACCTGCGTTTTGCCCCAGCCATAACCAGAGTAGATGTCACCATTACCACATTGGCCGACTTGACTCTTTCCAAGCCATCCGACACCCGAATAAATATCAGTCATAAACTGAACCTCATATTCCATTAATTCGAATACAGCTCCATGTTAATCTGCGCTTTTCCGATAGTCCGCTCAAGCACAGTTATCGCCGCATTGTGACTTTTTTGGCCTCCGTTTGATGCACAATACTGCGCCAAAACAATTGGCCTAATATTCCGATCAAACAATTCAATCGCAGTGGTTAAAACACAACAATCAGTATCTATTCCTGCCAAATAAACTTCCGTAATGCTGTTGTCTCTTAAGAGCCTAATTACATTTTCGGTACACGCAGAATAAGTTGTTTTCTGCACAATTTCTTTTGCTTTTTCTGCTACAAAAGGGATAACATCTGTTTCCGGTGCGGATTTTAGCCGTTTCCAATGCATGATATTTGTAAAACCGCACCTCGAACTACTATAATACATCAAGGCTTTTCCTGACAAATATTAGCTATAACTCCCGGAGAAGCTACATAAAACATGGGCTTTTGCCAACAAGTCGCTTTGCCTGCTTCATATGGTATGGATTCAATAGCACAACGTCATTCCGCTTTGCTTCGCATACCGCGCAGAGACGAATCTGCAATGCCTCGTCGGCTCACGTCCGGCCATGATTCTCGCAGTACCCATGCCTTGACAATAACCATTCAGCCACTTGCCGAAGACAAGATATCTGTCCAGATTGCTGCTGAAGTGGAACGTCTCCTTGCTAAACTCCCAACCGCACCAGCTGAACGCGCAGACATGGTGAACTCCGCTCCCAACGTCTATGCCGATGGTTGCTGTTTGCGTGTCAGTTGTGGGACTTCGCTCTGATTCGGCTTAGTATGGCCTGGGATGCCTCATCATTGGAATAATCGTCCCAGTGCTTATACTCGGCGTCTTGCAGCCCTTCAGCGGTCTCCTGAATATTCTTACTTCCGCAGTTCATTTGATAAGCTGTGAGGGAAACGAGGTCAAGAGCATCAAGGAAAGAAATGTCGAAGTTCTTTGCCTTAGGCATTTGACACCCGCGCGTGGTGCTTTCCACCAGACAATTGTGATACTTGCGAATCAAGTCCTTATGTTGCCTTGTGACGGCGAAAAACCGTTGGTGTTCTTTTTCCGTCGGTGCAGTAAAGCCCTGTGCCCTCATGCATGCGTTCCACCGACGGTGTTCCATCCACGAGAAAGCAGGATCATCGGGCTTTATCTCTGTTCCGTTGCCACGATAGCGATCTTGCATACTGGCAGTTAAATCAATGTCGTTGATCCATCCAAAAGCGAAAACTTTGTAAGGCGCGTGAATGGCACGATTGATATTTGCCCAATATGAGTATTCGTCTCTTTTTTTCTTCTCATGGCTTCTCTTATCATAAAGAGAGCCGCTTTTCCATGCTTCTACTGTGATGTCACTCATAAACACACTGCGGCAGCTAAATCGGTCTTCGCGCAACGCGAAAGGAATCAAGTATGGTTCATAATCTGCAGGATGTAGAACCGATATCGGATCTGCCAACCGTTTGTCATAAATCGCAGGCGCAATAACAGGATGGGATGTTCCCCCGCTGCGCAAGGCGCGGCGGGATAATTGCTGCTTAAGCATGAGCGCGGTCGAAATATTTCGACCATCTTCGCCAAGTGCTACAATAACATAGTCCGATTTTTCAACAACAGCAGCAGGATAGGAAGCAATGTCTTCTGCATCAGTGTCAGCATCTAAGCCGTCAATTACCGCATAGGGAGCATTGTGAAGCGGAGAATCGCTTTGAGGATAGCATCGCAGGATGTCTGAACCTTCTGCGCAGGTTTCGAGCAATTCGGGGCAACAGGATGTGAGCTTGTTTTTGAAATCGTTCGCGTTGTTTGTGACGACGTGTATGAAGAGCTGTATCCCGGCAATTTGACCGCACCAGTAGACAGCTTTCAGTATTTCCTCAGCCAATACGCCGCCGCCTAAGATGGTTACGTGCAGTTCATGAGTGGGAATGATTCCGCCAAGCCGACCTGCGGCGTCCGTTTCTGCCAAGAAAGAACCAATACGGACAGAGGAAATGGAGGAAGAAGTCGGCGGAGCCGGGTTATCATTACGGTTTAATAGAGAAATAAACAAGGGTGCTTCATACATGAGGTTGACCGCAGTATTTGCGAAATCGGGTATGCTACGGATGACGATAGCTTTATTCGCTTCTTCTCTCTCGGATATAGCTTTTACCATGCGGATGCTCAAATTGCTCGCACAGAAAACGAACATTCTTGTCCTGATATCATCCTCATTATTACCAACAGGGTATGCTTTGCCCGTTTCAGACTGCTTGTCAAGGACATCCGATAGGCCGGAAACGTTCATTTCCTCATCTTCTTCTATAAAGAAATAGTATACAGAGTCTGAACGGTGAAGAGATAAGAACTGCATATCCGTCTTCATGCAGATAGCACCAAGTGTTTTTGCCCTATCAAATATCTCAGTCTTTTTTTCTGATTTTTCATCATAATAGGCATCGGTAAAGATGATGAACGGCTTTTGCTGACCATGGATCTTTGACCAGAGGCTCTCTGTGTTCCGAGTCTGTGCATCGCGACCTCGGAAGAGTGATTCAAAGGACACGATTTTGTGGTAATTGTCACCCCTACAAATGTCTTCTGCCAAAATGATTGAGGCTTCGTTAAGTTCTGAAAATACAAACTTTCTCTGACGCGGATGCATCCACAACCGTAAGCGTGGAAAGAATCCGGTCAAAACTTCCAAGATGATAGCGCCTCCCATGATGGGGGCACAGATATTCAAAACGGATATAACTACCCCGTATACTGCTGCAAGCGAAGCCATGCCGGCGTCTTGGAGCAACTCCTTGCCCCAAACGGTATAGCTGGTATAATCTTCGTCCATACTAAATGTTTGCAGCGCATGGACAAAACTGTCTAAGCACTTTTCAAAAATGGTCATTTCGCCCGAAATTGTGGAGAAATTGACCCAAAAACGGGCGACCCATATCAGGACAAACACATAAATCAGCAGTAGCAGCTTGGAATTATTGGGAAAGCGGCTATGTATAACGATGCCTCCGCAGACAATGATCGCAAGGAATAAGACGCTGTAAAGGATAACGATAAACCAATTCACCATAATATCTCCTGTATGTCCAGCAGCATTTCAGTACTTATCATGAAAGGGTTGCTGCAGTCAATCTCTGTAATGGATGTGCTTGGATGCCTATGATAATATATGCCCTTATTATTTTAGCAAGAGGGGCGTATATTGTAAATATAAGGCCCTATTTTCGAAGAAGCCGCTTAACACCCTCTTGTAAAGAGGGCTGCTCCCGATAGGAGCGTATGATGTCTTTTTCCTCTTCAGACAGAACCAGATCGTCGGTGGTAAGCCCGAAGAGCTCGTCTATCGAGATGTGCAAAACATCGCGAAGAGCTTTAAAAAACTTGGTTTCGGGCAGTGAGCCGCCGCTTTCCCACCCGTAGATTGTAGAACGTGCGACACCGACCCGATCAGCTAATTCCTGAGCGGCGAGTCCCTGCCTGATTCGAGCATCCTTTATCCTCTTTCCGACTTGCTCACTAGACATAGGCGACACCTCCCGCGATTATGATGATATTTTACCAAGAGCACATAGGAATGTAAAGTGCGGATTATGTCAAAAAAGAGAAATACCTGCTTGACATTACGAGTAACAAATAATATAATGGCCATAAATTATGAGATACAAATTACATTTCAGATAAAAATTACGCGAAGAGGATAATGCAGAGGGGATGCTATGAGGATAAGGATAGAGAGTACAGCAAGAGCGAACGCGGCGAACGCGAGTTTGAACAGGACAGGCGAGTGGAGCGTATCCCTGCAAAAGAGCCGACGGATGAGGAGGCAAGGGGAAAGAAGCTGAAGGTGGCGGCTTATTGCAGGGTGAGTACGGATTCTGAGGAACAGATGAAAAGCTATGTGACTCAGAAAAAGGCGTATGAGGATCTGATAAAGGGCAGGGAAGATTGGGTCTACGTCGATATCTATGCAGACCCCGGTATTTCAGGGACGTCTCTCAAACACCGGGAGGAATTCAACCGCATGCTGAACGATGCGCCGACTCAGAGCAAGAGCGTCGAACATTGTGGAAACACTGGACCATCATCGTGTTGAACATAAATAACCTCAACACTATTCTTCCTTGCGGTAGCAATGATACTTGTCACATTCTTTAAGAAGACATCAAAATCATATAATCTTTCGTCCGTAATTTCTTTTTGTATATCTATTACAATGAGCTTCACCTGATATTCCTCCAAGTCCGATCTATATTTTACCGTGGTACATTAAGCTATAAGATAAATTTGCTCCTTATATCATCTGAAAATGCCTCAAAGCATCCTCTATCGCCTTAACCTTTTCTTCCGGGCATCCGGGCTGTCTGCTATTCTCAGATTTTGGCTTATTGTAGTTCTCTATAATCCATGCTTCTGTTTTACCTTCGCAATGTTAAGATTTGTTACATGAAATCCATAGTGTTCCTGCACCCACTCCTCAATCTCTTTATATGTTGCTTTAGCCTCCGCACTTGTTAGATCAAGCTCATCCATATCCACCTTTACGTTGATATGGTGTTTTGCTTCATGAAGTTTGGACAATAAACATACCGTCTCCACATGGCACGAGTCAAAAAACTCCTAAATCATATCCGTGCCTGTTTAACAGAACTTGTCCACCGGGACTTGCCGGTTCGCACTTTTGGTCCCGAGAACATATCCACGTCTTATCTGTTTGCCGGGAACATATCCACAATAGACCATTCGCAGGAACATGTCGAAAATCCAAAATGCTCTTAGCGAGCAAATAATGTTTCGGAGATAATTATTTCTTTCTTCAAGATGCTTCACATTATGATAGTTCACGTTGTGCATTGTCGAACTGTTCAAATTCTAAATCAAGCAGCCAGTCAAGAACTTCTACCTGATTGTATAATCCGTCAATCATCGATGGATCAATACTGTTTGCGTAGCATTCATATACCATATCGCACTGCACATCATAGTGGTTTTTATACTCTTCTCGGATGCTAGTTTTTGCAATGTCTTTGCCAGATATATCCTTTATCATTGCAATTTTATTGTCAAAATCTGCCTCTATCGTACCACTATCATAAACCAAAGAAGCGCATTGTTTTTTTGTCGGATTTTCCGAATCAAAGCCCTTGACTAAGACCAATTCAATTGTCTCGCCTAATTCTCCTGTTGCCGATAAACGTATTGATGTTTGTCTACTCGTCTCAATTCTCGTATAATTCTGTATTGTCCAAGAATCCGGTAAACCGGAAAACAAGGATGCGATCAGACAATGATGAATAAACGTTTCAATTAACTGTCCCCCAGCAGGCAGCACGCGATAATCACTGGCTTCAATCAATTGGATTGTAATGCTCTTTATTTTCCCGAGCTCCAAGTATTTTGTATAGAATTCTTCGACACCTCCGTCAAGATACTTGAGATAAAAGCTGTTTGGCCGCCTTAAGAATGTCAGCATCAACGCCTTTTCTAATAAATAATAACTAAGAAAAAACACTTTTTTCCTGTTCTCAGAAGAAGTAAACTCTTTCAAACGAACTAAATCCCGTCTATTTGACACTATTGGTTTTTCCACGGCAATAAAATCCGCATTATTCAGCAGAAGTTCCAAATAATATAGGTGCGAATCTGAAGGCGTTTCTATCCAGGCAATCACATTGTTACCAATAGTCTTTTTCTCAATTAAATGATAAATGCTTTCAGTTGTTTTCGGGATACACATAGATTTTATTTTTAAATCCCATTCGTTTCTAAGGTTTTCAATTCTTTCTTTTGTGTAAATATGGATTTCTCCGACCTTGCTTTCTCCCAATCGTTCTATCCTTTGAATCATAGCCCTGATCAGTCTGTTTTTTACGACGTCACCTGCACCTATGATAATTGTATTGGGGTTTCCTGGTTTTATATTCTCTGACGGGAAAGAACTGATAATCATGCTAATCACAATGGCAGAGTATAATAACCCAAAGAAACTAAAGATAATGTAATTTTCATTTGCTTCACCCAGCAATACCGGAACGATTTCGCGCCATGAAACGTGACTAGTCTGAGTCATACAAGCAGATGCAAATGCTATAGCTTGTAACGGAATCAAGGCAAATACGAGAGGCAAATGCTCCAACACATGATAAATTGCGTACTTTTCATCGAAAAACCTTCGGAAAACAGTATAGAACATAATCCATGTGATAGATTCAATAATAAAATAACAGTCCAATGCAATCATGAAAGGGCTGCTGAATCCACATGAAATCTGAACAATCAGAAAGACAGCCCATATCACGAAGTATAATTCCTGAAATGATGGAGATACGTTGGCACGCTTTGACGCAAAATCGGTATCAGCGTGGGATATCTTTCTAAAGATTAGCTTGCAAGTCTGAAGAATAGATACCGATCGCATCGCCATCATAAGCCAGAGAATTCCCACTGTCAGTATCGAAATACCGCCTTGCCAGTGATATTGATGCTTTCCTGGCTCACTTGCAAGGAGTTTGATTTGCGATACATGCTGTTTTGAGAAAAGTTTGGAGAGAAGTGAGATGATACAGGACACCGCGAAAAGAAAAACAGTCTCAATTATAATGTACATGATAATACTGCTATCCGAAGGCAGGATTAATACATGATTCGATAGCAACAAGAACAGATAAATAACGATACACAGATATGAAAATCCGCCTAATAAAGCAATTATGCTCTGTAATATTTTGACGCTTAGTCTCATTTTGCCCAAAACAGAATCTCCTTCATCATAATGCTTATTCATAGCCAATAATCCTTTCTTACAGTATTTTTATAGTCACAACTCGGCATGAGTCAATGAAACTACTGATTCCACATGCCCTGTCCACGGAAACAAATCCACCGGCTGGACATATCCCACTCCGTATCCGGCAGCGGTGAGGGTTTTAAGATCCCGGGCCAGGGTGGAGGGTTCGCAGGAAACGTAGATGATTGTTTCCGGGTTAAGGGCGATGTTCGTCCTTCAAGGCTTTTGCTCTCGCAGATATATCCTCAGCATCTGGATACATGCCGCAATTGAGGGACTTGTAAAATAGTCTTGTTTTCCAATTGAAAACCGATCGGGATACAAACGGAAGAGCTTCGGGTTCTCCACATCATCACGGGGAACCCAAAGCAACTCTCGCCCATCCGTAGACATTTTAACAGCTATGTCGGCGTGATTGTTAGCGGCCAAAGATTGCTCTTTTTCGAAAAACGAACAATTCATATTTTCTTTAGTCATTGTACATTTTGCATAGAAAAAAAGATGCGGCTTCCCTCCTTCGATCAAGTCCCTGTATGCAAACAGGAGCCTGACAGGCTGCCCATTCTCAATAGAAAGAACGGAGGATGAAATATTCAATTCATCCATGACTTCAGACACAATTCCGTTCAGAAGTCCTTTCTCTGTAAATCGCCCATTTATAAGACTGTATTTTGTTTTCAGGCTTCCGCTGACACCACAGCCCCACACCTGCTTTCCGGCAGAAACTGATTGACTACGGAAAACTAAACAGATGTAATGATCCTGACTCTCAATAAACCCGTTGACACCCAAATGGTTTGACAGATTTGACATTTCCAGTGGATGGATCGACGGACCGGGTTCAAATAACCGTCGCACAGTCCAACCTTCTCCAAATTCACAATCCATTACACTATTTGTCACCAACGTATCAAAATAAGAGGTTCTTCCTGTTCTGATGCAAAAAATACTGCCTTTCCGTTTCCAACCATTGACTCGGATATTGATGTTGTTGTAAACAGATGAATTCCTGTGAAACTGTTTTAACTCTTCATAGTGATCCCGGAGAATCGCCGGCAATTGATAAACGAATTGTAAGCGTCAAATAAACCAGCGGATTGAAGGCTCCCACCAAGTGTGAGAGAATGATCCCGGACTTCCATAGGCAGCCAGTACGAAGGCGAGTCTGAGGGAGTCTATGTTTGGGCCAGGTTGTGCCATGGACAAACATAGACAATTCGTAAGCGCTCAATAAAGCCCCGGGGGAAGCAAAAACACCTGCCGCCGGTCAGGACAGCAGGTGCAGAATAGAACGGTATTCAAATCACATTATCCGTTCGTCGGAGAGAAGCCTGCATTCTCGGATGCCAGGGAAGCAGTT
>JAEEGL011654880.1_pt1 | contig 13411 bp, 6 predicted proteins | sample 9134231 | NCBI WGS metagenome assembly JAEEGL01 (sample SAMN16246548, study PRJNA631951) | gut metagenome | biome: gut microbiome; feature: rumen; material: fiber-attached | host: Bos | place: Iran: Karaj | collected 2018-10 | reverse complement strand
TTTCTCTCGCGGATTCAATCCGGAGAAGATTGTTTTCATACCGAAGGGAACCAACGGGTTCGGTTTTTCAGGTTCATATACTGGTCTTGTCGGTGGAGAACAGGCTGGTTTTGAGCTAGTTCCGTCACTGATTGGAAACCTCTCCGGCGGGTACAACACTACCTCAGCGGGAGTTTCTTTCGAGTATTTCATTGCAAATAATCTCAGTGTTGGAGCCCGCTTTGACTACAGGAACACCGGAATCAGGCTTGACAGCGCCCGTCTTTCTCTGACGGAGGACATGGCTTTCGACCTTTCGAACCTCAATTATGTGCAGCAGTCTTATCTCGGGGCTCTCGCTGTCCGTTATTACGTTCCTTTTATGGGCAGCAAGATTTTCGGCTGGTTTGTCGAAGGTCGCTTGACCGGAGGTATCTCGAAGAATAAGGATTACAAGCAGGAGGAAGAACTCAAGCACGGTATCTATCAGGAGACTACTCGTTTCAGTCTCGGAGCATATCCAGGTGTCTGTTTCTTTGTCGCTGAGAATGTGGATTTTGAAGTTCAGGTCGGTCTTGTTGATTTTGGCTATCAGAAGATCAGTCAGATTGAGAACCAAGTGAAAAAGAGCGATATACGTCGATGGAATGCCAAAGGAAGGGTAGACCTTCTGGCAATTGACTTCGGGGTTCGCTTCTACTTCCTCGACAAACATCATTCAGGTCGATAATGAAAAGATTTGCAGTTATTTTCCTGGCACTTTTAGCCGCCTTCTCTTGCAGGATAGTCAATGACCTCGACTACCCGGTTATCCCGGGCGAAATCCTTTCCATAAGCGTGGAAGGTCAGAAGTCAGTTGTTATCGATAAGGCGAGAAGGACGGTCCATATTTCTCTCGATGAGGCCGCTGACCTCTCTCGGGTGAAGGTGCTGGAAGTAACTGTAAATGAGGAAGGTACACTCGAAGGAATAGGGGAGTATCTGGATCTTCGGAAGCCTGTATCCGTCATTATAAAGACATATCAGGATTATTCATGGACAATAACTGGCGATCTCGACGTCGAGAGGTACATCCGCTGCGCCAATCAGATTGGTGATGCGCAGATCAACCCCACGACCCGTACGGCTCTTGTCTATGTCTCTGAGATTCAGACGCTTTCAGCTGTCGTTATCGAGGCTATGAAGCTTGAGCCGGAGGGTGCCGAACTTATCTCTACTACAGGTTATGATCAGGTAGACGGAGTTGCCGTTCTCTCTACGGAACCTCTCTCTCTCCCGAAGACTCTCAACTGTGTGCTGGAGAGGGTCTTTACTTTCTCTTCGAGAGGGGAGAAAGTCGATTGGAAGTTCAAGGCTCTCCAGCTTGCAATGTCCCTCAAGGTCGATTCTGTCATTCCATATTGCTACCATGCAAAGGTCCGTGCCCTCTTTGACGGGGAAGGGACTCCCGAGGTTCAATACCGGCCGACAGGGGAGGAAGAATGGATAGGAGTCGAATCCACTGTCACGGGAGTCGGCATATCTGCGGATATAACTGGACTTCAAGAGAATACGGGCTATCAGGTCCGTGTTGTCTGCGGTGATGAGATAAGTGAGATCTATCCCTTCAAGACCGATCGCGCCCTGCAGCTGGATAACCTCGATTTCGATACTTGGGAGCTCTCCGGAAAAGTATGGAATCCATTCCTTTCGGATGGCCCCAAAATCTGGGATACGGCTAATAAGGCAACTGCCTCCTTCCTTGGCAATGCCACTACTCCGGATCCGGATTTTGTCGCTCCCCATGAGGATCCGGATGAGCCTGGAAGGGTTCGGAGGTCCGTTCGAATGGAGAGTAGCTATGCTGTCGTCAAATTCGCTGCAGGAAGTATATTTACAGGCTCTTTCGTTTCACTCAAGGGACTCGGAGCCGAGCTTTCATGGGGCATTCCATATACCTCGAGACCTTCCGCGCTGAAGGGATATATCGCTTATGAACCTAAGGTGATTACCGATGCTGACGCGGCTCATTCTTCCCTCAAGGGGCAGATGGATACCGGACATGTGATCATGATCCTGACCGACTGGGAGGAACCTTTCCATGTGATCAGCTCGGATGCAAAGTATGTGGATTTTGAGAATGATCCTTCGATAATCGCCTATGGCCGATATGCTCTTTCTGAGAGCACAAATGGTTTTATAGAGTTCGAACTTCCCCTCGAGTACCGTTCTGAGCGGACACCTCGCTACCTTGTAATTGTCGGCTCTTCCAGCGCCCTTGGCGACTATTTCACCGGCGGTCGCGGCTCTGTCCTCTGGCTCGACAATTTCTCGCTGGTGTACGAATAGTTCCCCATTTCGAAATATCAAAATAGTTTATAAAGTATCATAATTTGATTATATTTGCGTAAATCACACTTTGCGCAGATATGTCCAATGTACTTCGAGAAATAACTCCGCTTACAGATCGCGACTGTTTTTACATAGTGGAGCGCCATAAGAGCGAATTCTTATACCCCCTTCATTCGCATAAGGAATTCGAACTCAATTTCATAGAAAACGGAAGGGGAGTAAAAAGGGTGGTCGGAGACAGTATAGAAGAGATAGGTGATCTCGAGCTCACACTCGTGACCGGAGACGGTCTTGAACATATGTGGGAGCAGGGTAATTGTACTTCCCCCGATATCAGGGAAATCACCATCCAGTTTTCCGATTCTCTGCTTGACAGTCGCCTTCTTAGCCGCAACCAGTTCGCTTCCATAAAAAAGATGTTCGAAAGGGCTCGTCACGGGGTTACTTTCTCTCTTTCCGTGATAGCAAAGGTGTACACATATCTTGACACGATAGCCTCTCTCGAAGACCATTTCGTGCAGTTCCTGAATATGCTCAGAATCCTGTATGAACTGTCTAATGACAAGGGGGCGAGGACTCTCGCATCGACCTCTTTCGCTAATCTGAGAGGGGAGAGCGAAAGCCGCCGCATCCGAAAAGTAAAGGACTATATATCAGAGCATTATTCGGAAGAACTCAGGCTTGATGACCTGGCTGCGATGGTGGGCATGTCCCCAAGTGCTTTCAGCCGTTTTTTCAAGCAGCACTCCAGCAGGAATCTTCAGGATTATATCATCGACGTGAGGCTCGGAAGGGCTGCCCGGATGCTCGTTGATACCACTACCGGAATATCCGAAATTTGCTATGCCTGCGGCTTTAATAATCTCTCCAATTTCAACCGTGCTTTCAAGAATCGCCGCGGCTATACTCCCCGAGATTTCAGGACTATTTTTACCAAAAACAGGGTGTTTGTCTAGCTAATGTCAAGAAAGTATCATTCTTAGATAATTTTTCATTGGTCTATACAAAGCCGATATAATATCTTTGCAATCGAAGAAATAATTATGTCGGCCAACATAATGAAAATAACGCTTAAACATCTGGTATGGGCTGCTTTTGCCCTTACCCTTCTTTCGTGTACAAAGCCGTCTCCGTATGTATCTGTAAAAGACGGGCAGTTTATCCGAAATAACAAGTCTTACACCTTCATCGGTACCAACTTCTGGTATGGCCCTATTCTGGCCTCAGATGGGGTTGGTGGAGACCTTGACCGTCTTACAAGAGAACTGGACACTCTGAAAGCCCTTGGATTAACCAATCTCCGTACTCTCGTTGGAGGAGACGGGGAAAACGGAGTTTTTTCCCGTGTCGAGCCCACTCTCCAAATTGCTCCCGGAGTGTATAACGACACCATTCTCATCGGACTGGATCGATATCTTGTGGAGCTCGGGAAGCGGGATATGCAGGCTGTATTGTATCTTAATAATTCCTGGGAATGGAGCGGAGGATATGGTCAGTATCTTGAATGGGCGACCGGAGAGAAGACTCTTATTCCTCTTAAAGACGGCTACTGGCCTTTTATGCAACAGATGAGGAAATTCCATACCTCCAAGGAATCTCAGCAGTTGTTTTACAATCATGTCAGGGCCATTGTCGGTAGGACCAATTCCATTACCGGAAAGCCCTACAAAGAGGATCCGGCGATCTTTTCTTGGCAAATCGGCAATGAACCCCGCTGCTTCTCCGACGACCCTGAAATTCGTGACGGATTCATCGGTTGGATGACTGAGACTGCGAGAATTATCAAGGAAATTGATCCCAATCATCTCATTTCCACAGGCAACGAAGGCCTGATGGGCTGCGAAGAGGATATGGACCTTCTCAAAAGGGTAAATACCATTCCCGGTGTGGATTATATGACAATTCATATCTGGCCCTATAACTGGGGCTGGGCCGGCGAAGATACTCTTGAAGAGGATCTCCCGGTAGCTATAGATAAAACCCGTAACTATCTCGAGTTGCACTCAAATCTTGCAAAAGAACTGGGCCTACCGGTTGTTTGCGAGGAGTTCGGCTATCGTCGCTCCGAGGCGCGCGACAAGTATTATGAGTATCTATTCTCAGAGGTTGGCAATACCCTTCAGGGGGCTAATTTCTGGGGCTGGAGCGGTTATGCGGTTCCCCTTCATGAGCAGTGGGTCAGCGGAGATCCTTATACGGCCGATCCTGCTCAGGAAGCTCAGGGACTTAACGGTGTATATGTCACTGACAAGACCGTGGAAGTAATCAAAAATGCAATCAACAAACTAAACCAATAAAATATTAACTATTTACCTATTAAAGCATGAGACAAAAATTTGTGACCTTCATGCTGGCGCTCCTCGCCACCACTGCCTTGTTCGCGCAGAACAAGGTGAGTGGTACGGTGGTCGATAATATCGGGCCCGTCATCGGAGCATCTGTCGTGGAGAAGGGCACCAATAACGGTGCTATCACAGACCTGGATGGTAAATACACCATCTCCGTGCGCCCCGGTGCCACGTTGGTGTTCTCATCCATCGGCTATGCAACCCAGGAGATTGCCGTTGGCAGCCAGTCTGTCATCGACGTTGTCCTGGCAGAAGATACCGAATTCCTGGACGAAGTTGTCGTCGTGGGTTACGGTACCATGAAAAAGAGTGACCTTGCAGGCGCTTCCGTATCAATGAAGGAAGATGCAATCAAGGGTTCTATCATCACCAATATCGACCAGTCCCTTCAGGGACGTGCGGCCGGTGTAACCGCAGTTCAGACTTCCGGCGCGCCTGGATCTTCTTCATCCATCCGCGTCCGTGGCCAGGCAACCATCAATGCCAACGCCGAGCCTCTGTACGTTATCGACGGTGTCATTATGCAGGGTGGAGGTTCATCAGGAGCCGATTTCGGTCTTGGTGACGCCCTCGGCAACGGTGCCGTTTCTACGGTTTCTCCTCTATCCACCATCAACCCTTCGGATATCGTGAGCATGGAAATCCTCAAGGATGCTTCCGCTACCGCTATCTACGGTGCTCAGGGTGCAAACGGTGTTGTCCTCATCACCACCAAGCGCGGTAAATCCGGCGATGCCAAATTCTCATATGACGGGATGTTCGCCCTTCAGCGCCAGACCAAGAGGATAAGCCTTCTGAACCTCCGCGAATTCGCCGAGTACTACAACGAGCTTGCAGCTGTCGGCATGATTTCAGAAAACGAGTATTATTCCGATCCTTCAATCCTTGGAAAGGGAACTAACTGGCAGGATGCAATCTTCCGTACAGCCCTTCAGCACCAGCATCAGGTGAGTGCCCAGGGTGGAACTGACAAGGTCCAGTACTATGTTTCCGGTTCATTCATGGATCAGCAGGGTACGATTATCGGTTCCGAATTCAAGCGTTTCAGCACGAGAGCCAACCTCGACGCTCAGCTCAAGGACTGGTGGAAAATCGGTTTCAGCGTCTCTTATTCGAATACGGACGAAGACATGAAACTTGCCGATTCCGATGAAGGTATTATCGGTTATTCCCTCACTTCACTTCCCAGTGCGCCTATCTACGATCAGGATGGCAATTACTACAACATCTCCATGAAGAACTATTCCATCATCAACCCGGTGGCAATGGCAATGTTGGAGCAGATCACCCTGAATCGTCAGAAGCTCAATGGTAATATCTTCTCTGATATCACCTTACCGTTCTTCAAGGATCTCACCTGGCACGCTGAATTCGACTATGACCTCTCTTATTCCGCAGCGGAGACCTTCAATCCTTCAGTAAACCTCGGTTCATACCAGAGGGCTGCCAACGAGGTACGTGAGCAGAAGAATAATTCAATCTACTGGGCCCTGAAGAACTATCTCACCTACAACAAATCCTTCGGCAAGCACAGCGTCACCGCCATGGTCGGTCAGGAAATGTGGGAGAGTAAATGGGACTACATGAGCGTATTCAATACCACCCTTCCTTCCAATGATGTCGTCAACCCTTATCTTGGAACAGGTACTCCTACCATCGGCTACGGCTTCGGTTCGTCTGCAATGGCCTCATTCTTTACCCGTGAGACCTATAATTATGACAATCGTTATATTGCGACCTATACCTTCCGTTATGATGGATCTTCTAACTTCGGTCCCAATAAACGTTGGGCTCCTTTCCACTCCTTTGCTGTAGCATGGCGTTTTACCAACGAGAAGTTCTTCCCGGAGTCTGCCAGGAATATCCTGAGCGACGGTAAGATCCGTCTTGGATGGGGCCAGACCGGTAATGCCAGCATCGGTTCCTACAAGTGGGGAACTTCTATGCAGAAGGTGGCAACAGGTCTTGGAACCGGTTACCGTCAGAGCAATATCCCCAACCTTGACATCATGTGGGAGAAGCAGGAGCAGTTCAATGTCGGTCTCGATCTCAGTTTCTTCAACAACCGTCTGTCCTTTGTGGCTGAATGGTACAACAAGGCCTCCAACGATATGCTTATGCCTTTGCAGCTCCCTTCATACATGGGTTCTTCACAGGTATCCAATCCGAGCTCAGTTCTTGCACCTCCGTACGGTAACTATGGAAAAATCGAGAACACCGGTTGGGAATTCACTCTCACCGCCCATCCGGTTGAAACCAAGGATTTCCACTGGATCAGCGAAGGCCAGCTCTCCATCAACCGCAATAGACTTGTGGCCCTTGCAGGTACTGCTTCTGCAGCTATCGTAGGCTACGGTCAGTGGAGCGACATCGTGACCGTTTCTAACGTCGGTGATCCTCTTTTCAGCTTCTACGGATACCAGACCGACGGCATTTATCAGAGTATTGAAGAAGTGATGGCCGGTCCTGTCCAGGGCAATATGCCATACACTGTTGAAACAGTCGATGGTAAAGACCATTATTACCCTTCCCAGAATGCTGCTGACTACAATCAATACAGCACGACATGGGTTGGTGATATTAGGTATAAGGATCTCAATGGCGACGGCCGCATCACCGAGGCCGACCGTACCAACATTGGTTCTCCTATGCCCAAGTTCACCTTCGGATGGACCAACACATTCACCTACAAGAACTGGGATTTGACTATCTTCCTCAATGGCTCTTACGGCAACAAGGTGTTCAACTACCTGAACATGCGTATCGGCAATATGAAGAATGCATGGGGTAACCAGCCTTCCAGTGTACTCGGCCGCACAAAACTCGTGGCAATCGATCTTGAGAAGACCTACGACGGCACCAACAATGTATGGAACTGGTTCGAGGATCCTTATAATGTCAAGGTATCCAATCCTGAAGCCACGCTGCCTCGTGCCACTACAGGAGACCCCAATGACAACGACCGCGTGAGCGACCGTTACATCGAGGACGGCAGTTATCTCCGTGTGAAGAATATTACACTTGGATACACTTTCCCCAAGAGATGGCTTGAAAGAGCTAAGATTGATAACCTGCGCATGCAAGTTAACATCCAGAATCTCCTTACCTTCACCAACTATACCGGTTATGATCCGGAAATTGGTGTAAGTACGGCTTCCGTGAACGTGATGGGTCTGGATAACGGTCGTTATCCTTCACCTACCGTTTATTCCTTTGGTGTTAATGTTACATTCTAATCAAGGGAGGATTATAGTATGAAAAATGTTTTGAAATATATTGCTATCGCCGCTTCTGCAGTGTTTGTGCTTTCTTCCTGCGAGAAGTTCCTGGACCGTCCCGCCGAGGACAATTACAACTCCGAGAACTTCTATCAGGATGCCAATCAGTGCATTCAGGGCGTGAATTATCTCTATAGCTCTCCCTGGTATGACGTTATTCGCGGTTTCTACCGGGTAGGCGAGTGCTTCTCCGGTAACTACTATATGGGTTCAAGCCCTTACCTTCAGTTTACTGTGAATGGCTCAGATGAAGATCTTTCCAAGATGTGTGCTTCACTTTGGAGTGTGAATGCCCACGCAACTGTGGTCTACAATCGTTTGAAAGAGACCCAGGGAGTAGATCAGGATGTGCTGAATATGTGCATGGGTGAAGCCCTCACATGGAAGGCCTTTGCCTACTTCTACCTTGTTCGTTCTTTCGGAGATGTTCCTATTATCCACAATGTGTCTGCTGAAATTGCTGCAGGCAATTACAACACCGTCTACAAGGCTCCCAAGGCTCAGGTATATGAGTACATAACGATGATTCTTGACAAGGCTTTGACCCTTCTTCCCAAGAAGGTTGCCAATAAGGACGGCCGTATCGACTACTATTCCGCTGAGGCCCTTCTCGCAAAGGTCTATCTACAGAAGGCCGGTGTCACCGGTACTCTGAATCAGGCTGACCTCGATAAGGCTGCCGAACTTGCAAAGGACGTTATTGAGAACTCCGGACGCTCTCTTCTCCCTGTTTATTCCGATATTTTCCGCATGCAGAACAATAAGAACCTTGAGGCCCTCATTTCATGGCACTGGGATGCTTCTGCACAGCCCTGGACCGCTCAGAACTCTTTCCAGAGCGACCTTGCAATGAATGGAATGGATGAATTCGGAGACTGCTGGGGACAGTGGAACGGCCCGTCTATCGCACTTGCCGATCAATTCAATACGGACGCTCTCATGGATCCTGCTCAGCGCAATGACACTGATACTCGCCGCAAGGCTACCATGATGCTCCCGGGCGACAAGTACGACTACTTCTGGACAACCAATGGAGGTTTCGACTACCTGAGGTTCTTTTATGATGATAATTATGGTCCCTCAGGCACATCCAATGCCTCTGACAAGAGCATGAACAGCCCAACCGGTGCCGCTTGTGTGAAGTTCTTATATGGAGATGGCAACGACCATATGGCCGCCCTTGGAGTAAGTGCCAGCCGAATGGCTTATGGCCTCTCGACTCATATTCTTCGCCTCGCCGATATCTATCTTGTATATTGCGAAGCAAAACTCCATGGCCCCGGCAGCAGCACATCTGACGCTCTTGCCCTTCAGTGCTACAATGATATCCGTAACAGGGCTATCCCCGGCACTTGGAGCGAGAAGACCTCCATTACCTTTGACGAGGTGTTCAAGGAGCGCAATCTTGAGCTTGCCCTCGAAGGAGACCGCTGGTACGACTATGTACGCGTAGGCTATTACAATGCTGATTATTGTGTCAATGACATCCAGAGCCAGCGTCGTAATGCTTATAACGGCTCTCTGAATGACCTGTACAAAGCCTACTATGAGACAGGCGTCTGGGGTGATACCTCCGGCATTACTTACAATACCGATGAGTTCACTCCCACGGCAAACGCCATCAAGACTAAGCTTGCATCCCTGCCTTTCCCTTCAGAGGACGTTGTGTTCAACCCCAATCTGGACCTGGATCCGCAGGAGTATGACCTCTCAATCATCGAGTTCTAATCCAAAACACACGAAGCAATGAAAAAAATCATTACCAAGATAAGCATCTTTGCTGCATTAGCACTATCAGCTGCAGCGAGCTTTACTGCGTGTCAGGATGAACCGGACCGTTTCCAACTTGCTGACGGCAAGCCTACGGTTTATTATATCCGTCCCCTTGCCCTGGCATCGGCCGATTCCCTTCTTACAAGCGCATATATGGGTAACAGCGTGTGCCTGGTCGGAGACAACCTCCGTAGTGTCTACAAGATGTTTTTCAACGACCAGCAGGCTGTCCTTAACAATAGCTACATCACTGACCACACCCTTCTTGTGGAAGTTCCCAATGAAATCCCGGGTGAGGTGAGTGACAAGATTTATCTCATTACCAAAGGAGCCGATACCGTGAAGGTAGATTTCAGCGTGTTGGTTCCCGGTCCCAGCATAGTTTCCATGAAGAACGAGCATGCACCTGCCGGTTCATCCTCTGTGCTTTACGGAGACTATTTTGTGGACGACCCTAATGTCCCCCTCAAGATATTTGTGGGTGATGTCGAGGCTGAGATTACTGATTTCACCAAGGGTACAATCTCCTTCAAAGTTCCTGAGAATGCCAAGGCCAACACTCCTGTAAAGGTCTCTACCATCTACGGAGAATCAGTTTCTGTCTTTAACTGGATGGATACCCGCGGCATGCTATTCAACTTTGACAATGATCCCCATCCAACCAACCATGGCTGGCATGATCAGGTTATTGAAACAGATGAAACTTCACTCGAGGGCAACTTCCTCCGTCTTGGCGGTGTTGATGTGACAATGAAAGAAGATGGCGCCTGGGACGATGGTCACTTCTCGTTCGAGTACTGGCCGGGTAACTGGGCAGACCCCGAAACCTATGTTGGCGGCGAGCGCCTGACAGACTTTGCCGATTTCTCCAAGTGGGAAGACATGGCTCTTAAGTTTGAACTATTTGTCCCTAGCGCTAATCCATGGATGGCTGCTTCCATGCAACTTATCGTCGGAGGAGTAGACAAGATTTCTACAGGCAATAAGGGTGCCGTCGATATTGATGGAAACACCCTTGCAGGTTGCAACAACAATTACTTCAACAACGATGATCTCCCTCGCGGACTGTACACCCCTTGGGTAACTACAGGTTCTTTCGACACAGGTGACGAGTGGATAACTGTTACCGTTCCTTATGCCAACTTTATCTACGGCATGAGCGGCGGTGCCGCTTCCGGAAGCCTTTCTGCCTCCGACTTTACCTCGCTCACGATTTTCGTGACCGGCGGCGGCAACAAGGGTACCGAGTGCCACCCTGTGATAAAGATCGACAACATCCGTGCTGTCCCTAACAAATAACAGACTCAGGATTATGAAAAATATATTCAAACTGACAACCCTGCTGGTGGCTTCATCTCTGATGCTCTATTCATGTGCACAGACCGAACTTGATACCGACCAGTTTGACGATACGGCAGTTCTTCTCAATGCCTATGGCCCTCAGCCTGTTGTTCGCGGCGGCGTCCTGCGCTTTGTGGGATCCAACCTGGACAAGGTTGTGAGCGTCACTATCCCTGACAATAACGTCATTACCGACATTGAGGTCGTTTCTTCCGGCGTCCATTCTGAAATCAGGATCACCGTACCGAAGGAGACTTCGGCTCCTGGTCTTCCTGTTCTTACTCTTGCCGATGGTACCACTATCACCGGTAAAACTCAGCTCACTTATTCCGAGCCCATCTCCATCGAATCCATGACCCCTGCTTCAGTGTATCCTGGTGACCAGATTACCCTTGCCGGTGAGTATCTGAATCTTATCCACGAGGTTATTTTCACAAAGGATGTGAAGGTCAGCGAGGCTGATTTCGTGGAGCATACCCGCTATAAGATTGTTGTCAAGGTCCCCGCAGAGGCCCAGACTGGCGTCGTCGGTATTGGTACCATTGACGAGTCTACGGCTGCAGAGGATGTTCTTGCTACTCTGAACATAATCGAAACCGAGGAGGAACTCACTGTCGGTACCGCCAAGGGAAAACTTGCTTCAGCAACTGCGAAAGCTGGATCGACCGTAACTATCAACGGTGATCATCTGAAGCTTGTTGACAAGATACTGATCGGCTTCTATGAGGTAACTGAGTTTGTGGCAACTGACAGCAAACTAACATTTACCCTTCCTGCAGAGGCCGGAGACGGCGAAGTCATCCTTGTAATGGCTTCAGGAGTCGAAGTCAACGCCGGCGAGCTTACATCTGTAGCCCCTGTTGTAAGCGGCGTTTCTCCTTCACCCGTACGTCCCGGAGCACAGCTCACGATTTCGGGTACTGACCTTGATCTTGTGAACTCCGTCCAGGTCCCTTGTTCCGATACTTCGCATGAGTGGGTAGGATTTGAGCTCAACAATAAAGGCGCCCTCGTATTCACTGTTCCCGCTGATGCCACAGGTGCCAATATTATCCTCCATAAGGCCAATGGCACAACTGTAGAGGTTGCTTATACCCTTGTTGCTCCTGTTATCTCAGCTGTAGCTCCGCTTCCGGTTCCTGCAGGCGAGAATTTCACCATCACAGGTACGGATCTAGATCTTGTAACGGCTGTGAAGATTGGAGATCAGGAACTTGAATTCGATGTCGTCAGTGACAAGGAACTCTCTGTAAAGACAGCTCCTGCAACCCTCGGCGGCAAGCTCGTCTTGATTACCGCGAGCGGTGCTGAGATTGCCTATGATACTGACATTACTTTCGACTACGGCTCGGTTACTCAGGTTACATCCCTTACCGAAAAGGCGGCTCCCGGCGAGACCATTACCATGACCGGTTCCGGTTTCAATGCAATTGAGGCCATCTATATCGGCGGAGTAAAGGTCACCACCTACTCCAAGCGCGAAGATACAGAAATGGTATTCCTCATGCCTGAGGTGCCTGCAGGCGTCTATACTTTGGAATTCCTCCTGACCACCGGTGAAACCGAATCTCCTGTTGGCTTTGCCATTACTTACGAGGATGAAGAGGGTCCGGAGATAAGGACAATATGGACAGGTGAGGTCGATCTTGGCAATTGGACCGGTAATGTTCAGCTCATGGTTGATCAAATCGGATCGCTTCCTGCCGGAACCACCCTGAGAATTTATTATGAAGCTCAAGAAGGCAATTCTCCTCAGTTTAAACTTTGTGACATAAACTGGACAATCCTTCCCGATTTCGAACAAATTGCGAACGAATGGGGTGTTGTTGATGTCCCGGCCAGCGGAACAATGTACGACTATCCTCTTGGAAGCGCCGATATCAATGCCATCTTGAATAATGAAGCCAGTTGGGGCGGACGTGGTCTTGTCGTTGCAGGCCAGCAATGCATCTTGAAACAGATTGATCTCGTTATTCCTCCAGCAGGAAAACTCGAGCCTGTGCTTCCTACCGACATCGTCCTTGTTGACTGGGATGAGCATGGCGGGCATAATGGCTATTGGGATCAGCCAGATGGCTGGGGTGGAGTTAAGACCGAACTTGCCTCCGATGACAATGGCGGACTCTTCCTCCGCGTTACAGAAGGTTCGGCAGACCAGCTCTGGACCGTATGCTGCAACCATCAGAGTAACTCCACCGACAATGTCCCGAACTGGGTTATAGATGATGCGTCAAAGTATGTGTTAACGATTGATGTCAAGCTAGAAGGCAACGCTTCGGCTGCAGATATGACATTTAACCCGGTTCTTGGCGAAAAGTGGCCTGGCGGACGTGAGGCAGGTTTGTTCCCTGACACAACTGG
>JAEEGL011628352.1_pt1 | contig 13411 bp, 11 predicted proteins | sample 9134231 | NCBI WGS metagenome assembly JAEEGL01 (sample SAMN16246548, study PRJNA631951) | gut metagenome | biome: gut microbiome; feature: rumen; material: fiber-attached | host: Bos | place: Iran: Karaj | collected 2018-10 | reverse complement strand
TGAGAAGCGCTTCTTCCCATAACCTTGATGAAGTGCCAGTACTTCTTGGCTGAATTGGCATCTCTCTCGATATTGCCGATAAGCTCTGAATATGTCTTTGTAGCGGTATCGAAACCGAAGGATGACTCGATATCTTCGTTCTTTAAGTCACCGTCGATAGTCTTGGGGCATCCGATAACCTGAATGCCTGTGTTGTTAGCTGCCATGTACTCTGCAAGTGTAGCAGCATTTGTATTGGAATCGTCACCACCGATGATAACGATAGCAGTAAGTCCGTTCTTCTTTGCATTTTCAGCAACGATAGCGAACTGCTCTTTTGTTTCAAGCTTTGTACGGCCTGAACCGATGATATCGAAACCGCCGGTATTCCTGTATGCATCGATGAAAGCATCATCAAACTCTACATAATCATTCTTAAGAAGTCCGTCTGGACCGCCCTTGAATCCCAAGAGAACATTGTTCTTATCTGTAGCCTTAAGTGCATCATAAAGACCTGAGATAACATTGTGTCCGCCGGGTGCCTGTCCGCCGGAAAGGATAACACCTACAACCTGCTTCTTTGCAGCAGATGTGTTGGAACCCTTCTGGAATGTGATCTCTTCCTTACCGTATGTGTTAGGGAAAAGCTCTTTGATCTTGTCCTGATCGGCAACGCTGCTTGTTGCATCGCCAACCTTTACGCAGATGTCTGAGATACCATTTCTAAGCATTCCGGGAAGCTTAGGACTGTACTCATATCTTGCTTTCTGAAGTGGTGATATGCTCATATCCGTTCTCCTTTGATTATTGATTTATAATGGATTTTTACCTATAAAATAATAAGATAAATCGCTAAAAAAGTAAATAGGCAGCTGATAAGAGTATGCCGGGTATACAGTTTGTCCATATGTATATAAAACGAAAATTATGATACAATTTATGAGCATACATTTTTTCATGGATAGTTTTCAGCAGATATGGATAACGAACAGTTAGCTAAGGAAAAAAAAAGAGAAAAAGATAAAAAGGATACCATAAAGAGCGTTTTACTCTGTGCCTTTGGTACTTTCATGTTTGCCACGCTCGGCTCCTTGCTGGTTTTTGATGTTTTTTCGGAATCTGCTGCCATTGAAAAAATAATCTACGGATCCATAGCAGCCGGACTTGTTCTTATCTGTATTTCCGGAGTACTCCTCTCCTGCATTTCCTACTACCTCCAATACATCCGGCCGGAAAAGCATCCGGAGATCAGATATTCCGCAGCTGAACAAAAACGCAGATCTGAGGTACATAAGAGACTACCCGGCAGGGATATCTTTGATGCATTGGGAAAATACAGACGGAAATTTCTGCGAAACCGGATCCTGGGCATAAGTATCGGAATCCTGCTTGCATTACTGCTGATCATACTCAGATTCAGTGAGGAAAACATAAGCCTGTGGGTAGCCATTGTCATCTCTATCATGATCATCGCAGTATCATGTATCATTGCCTGGAAAAAAGACGTAACATTTAAGACTGAGCTTGACCTGAGAAAAATCATAGCAGAAAAGAACATTGACCTCCTTCGGCTGAATACTGATTTTATGGCGTCCACCACTCACAAACTTTTTGACGGAATAGCCCTGCTGGGAATGGATTATCTGGTGATCTACGCAATGAGGTTCTGCAGCATAGTGGATGTAAAAGAGATTACATACGCAGAGACCTTCTATGATGTACAGAAATTTGATCATAATACTATCACCAGGTACAAACTGCGTTTATATATGTCCTACAATGAAATGATCACAATGACTATGAAGAATGAGTCGGAAATGGAACTAATGGCTAATGAACTTGGTATCCGCGGACTAAAGGTAGAAGAAAAATAGGATCAGAACGGAGACTTAAACAATGATAAAATGTACAACACTTTGCTATATAGAGATTGAAGGAAAATACCTGATGCTCCACCGTGTAAAAAAAGAAAACGACATAAATCACGATAAGTGGATAGGTATAGGCGGTCACTGTGAAGACGGAGAAAGCCCTGAAGACTGCATTATCCGGGAAGCTATGGAAGAGACCGGCTATACACTGGAAAGTTTAGATTTCAGGGGGATCATTACTTTTATATACGGCAGAGACATAACCGAATACATGATGCTTTTTACCTCCGATGCCATAAGCGGTACCGAAAAAATATGCGATGAGGGAGACCTGGTATGGGTAGATAAAGCTGATGTTCTCTCGCTTAACCTGTGGCCCGGCGACAGGATCTTTCTTAAACTGCTGGACGAGAAAAAAGAGTTCTTTTCACTGAAGCTTGTCTATGATACGGATGACAGACTTATAAATGCTGTACTGGATGGATTTTCTGACATTACACCTGAATTATAGAGCCCACACCCTGACAGCTGTGCCGTCTTTACTTCCCACTTATTGAGCTTAACAGAACGGCTCTCGAGTATGTTTCGGAACAATCACGAGCCGTTGCATCGATTCCGAAACATGTGCGAGACGACGTTCTGCTTCCCCCAAACTGTATGTGGTTATAATACGCTGTCTACAGCCTTCTTTACATCTTCCTTTGTGACATTGACAGCCTTTACTTTATCATTTACCTTGTCGATAACCGTGTCGGCAGCCTTTGTATCCAGCGCCTGGTTCACAGCCTTCTTCACATCTTCCTTGTCTACATTCTTGATGAGTTTCTCCGCTTCCTTCTTGATATCCATTTCTTTAGTCCTCCTGAAAAAATTTTATAATCAGCCTACAATCTGCTTCCTGATTTCCTCCAGCTCATCCTGGCTTACTTCCCCCGGCTTCCAGAGGATATTCTGGCCGTCATCCTTATACCTGGGAATCAGGTGCAGATGGAAATGCTTTACTGTCTGGCCTGCCACTTCACCATTATTCTGAACGAGGTTAAGTCCGTCAGCTCCGAGATTTTCCACCATTTGAGCGGACAGCTTCTTAGCTACCTTCATTGCAGCTGCTGCAGTGTCCTCCGGCAGTTCAAAGAGATTCGCATAATGTTCCTTAGGAAGTATCAGGGCATGCCCTTTTGTGGCAGGTCCCAGATCCAGGATCACGCGAAAATTTTCATCCTCATATACCGTCTTGGATGGTATCTCACCGTTGGCAATCTTACAGAAAATACAATCTTTATTCATGATAATCCTCCATGTCGAGCACTTTATTTTTTTATTTCTTTGTTTTATTGGGGCTCTTATTCTCTACCGCTTCTTCAATAAGCTCCATGATAGCAGGTATGGATCTGTACTGAGTGGACTTTTCCATATTGTCGATATATGTCTGCTTATTGAAATACAGATTGTGTATTGCGTCCAGCAATGAATCCTGATCCAGGTTTTCCTCATCGATCACAATACTGTATCCCTGCTTCTCGAAAGATGCTGCATTCAGTATCTGGTCCCCGCGGGAGTTTTTAGCCGAAAGGGGGATCAGTATGCTGGGAATGCGAAGTGACAGGAGCTCACTTATAGCATTGGCCCCGGCCCGGGATACCACTATATCTGTAATAGCGAATATATCCTTGAGCTCAGCCTTGACATACTCGAATTGCTTGTAGCCGCTTTCCGTAAGCAGCATATTGTCCATCTTGTCCTTTCCGGTAAGATGCACAATGTTAAAATCTCCCTTAAGCTTCGGGAGTGCACTCCTTATTGCTTCATTAATAGCCGCAGCTCCCTGGCTTCCGCCCATTACCAGTATTACAGGAAGTCCCGGTTCAAACCCACAGAACTTGTATGCGATTTCTTTGTCACCCTTCTTTAATTCTTCCCTTATGGGAGAGCCGGTGAGCACGGCCTTCTTATCCGGAAGGTATTTTAAGGTCTCCGGGAAGTTGCAGCACACCTTCTCCGCAACCGGAATACAGAGCTTATTTGCAAGCCCCGGAGTAAGGTCCGACTCATGTATGATACAGGGAATCTTTAAGGCTGCCGCAGCCCTGACTACGGGAACGGATACAAACCCTCCTTTTGAAAAAACCACGTCAGGACGTATCTTCTTCAGGATCTTTCTCGCGTCGCCATACCCCTTTATTACCCTGAAAGGATCTGTAAAATTCTTGGGATCAAAGTAACGGCGAAGCTTTCCGGTTGATACGCCGTAATATGGTATGCCAAAATCGGAAACCAGTCTTTTCTCTATTCCGTCCAGTGATCCTATATAAGTTATTTCATACCCCTGTTCCTTAAGATGAGGGATAAGTGCAAGATTTGGAGTGACATGCCCCGCAGTGCCGCCACCTGTTAATACTATTCTTTTCATGCTTTCCGCTTTCTGTTGCATTTTATGCAACGCCGCAAATAAGATAACCGGTCATCTTATGCGTATAGAAATAATTTATACAGCTGTCCTCATTCCCTAAGAATTATGGACAGCTGCCGATATGTTATTTATTATACGGATCAGAAACGAAGGCTAAATTCTGCTTCACCTACAGAAATGACATCTCCGCTTCTGAGAACATTCTGTCCCTGTATGCGAATACCGCCCACAGCAACAAGTGAATCAGTTCCTTCATCAACAAGGTAAACATGTCCCTCACGAACGATCAGCTGTGCTGCCACCGCCGTCATATCTTCAGCAGCAAAGCGTATATCACATCCCGATCCGCTTCCTATGGTCGTAAGATCCGTAAGCTCAAAACTCACAGGTCCTTCATACGATCCGGAGTAAACATCTATAGATACAGGAATACGCGCTCCGGCGGTCTTTGGTATCGGATCCGGAGTCGCTGCTACTGTTCTGGATATCGGATCCGGCGTTGCAGCCACTGTGGGAGGTATCTCATCGGATGTTACAGCTACAGTACGCACTATTGCATCCTGTGATGCTGCAACTGTCCTGCCCACCGGCTCTGCACTGCTATCAGAAGCACTATTCTGTGCAGGAGCACTCTTTGGACGCGGTCTCTTTTTCTTTTTGTTTTTATTAATGACTACTATAAGCAGCACTATTGCGAGCAGAAGTATAATGAGCAAAAGCACCCCGCCGGCTATGGAAACCGGAAGTACCCAGCCCGGCAGTTCTTTTTCCCCATCTGCATCATCTTCAGTATCATCAGCATTATTATCACTGACCGCAGCATTATCGCTTACTGCTTCGTTATCACTGACTGCTGCTTCATCGCCGTCTTCATCACCTGTGGTATCACCCTCATCTCCGGAACCCTGACCGTCGGGCTCTTTTTCATCAGGATCATCGCCATCCGGCTCATCCGCCGGCTCTTCATCTCCTGCAGGTTCTGTTTCAGCAGGAGCATCACCACCATCAGCAGGAGTTTCTCCTCCCTCAGAAGGCGTATCGCCATCAGTCGGTATAAGTGTTCCTTCGGTAGGCCTTGTTCCATCCGGCTCATCCGCCGGCTTGTCTTCGGGATCCTTCCCTTCAGCCTCTTCCGCAAACTTCTCGCTGTCACCAACTCTTGCATCCAGCATGGATACATTTCCGATAGACGGATAGTCCTTGGGCAGGAAAGTCTGCTCATTTCCTTCTGAATCAAATACATTGCTTATGTTTAATGTTATGCTGAACTTGTTTGCAGGTGCCTGCTTCAGTTTGAAACCTGTGCAGTAAAGCCCCTCAAGGAAGGAAACCATGTCTGAGCCGGCATTCTTTGCTGCATTTGAGCTGCTGACATTATTGTGCGGTCCGCGGCCTACAGTAAAGGTATCCTTTGACTTGCCTGTCCAGGACCCGGTACAAATAGTACTTAATATTACCTCAGGTGAATTCTTGATATTCTCACCTGTTTCCGCAGCCAGATCAGCTTCCTTGCCGCCTTTAAGCTCTACCTTGCCATCGGTTATAAGTATCAGCACTATGACATCTCCGCTTGTACGGGCATAGTCACCAAGATACTTTATTGCTTCATTTACGCCTGTGTAAGGATCGGTCCAGGCACCATCATATTTAAGATTATCTACAGTCTTTTTTACTTCCTTTACATCAGTCATTCTTTCCTTTACTACTTTGAATTTCTGATCAAAGGTTGAAACAGTGTAATAAGCCTCATGAGACTCAGCACTTTCGATAGCATCAACATATGACTTTATGATTTCACGCTGTTCGCTGATGGAACCGGAATTGTCTATCAGGAACATATAATGAATGTTTGTCGAAAAACACTCCGATATAGGCTTCATGGTGCCAAGTTTTTCAGCCGTGGCAGCGTTGGACTGAAGCGACACGGTAGACTTACTGAAATCATAGTCCTTATAATCTTCACTGGGTGAAAGAAGTGCATAAAGCGTATTATCCTCACTCAGTCCGTATGCCGAAACCACCTCCGCAAGCTTTACTTCATTATCTATGAACGTTGCGTCGGTTTCATCATGAACCGTATCCGCGGCCATTACAGGCAGGACCGAATTCACTGCTGAATTCAGAAACAAGGCCAGAACAGCTATCCAGCCGCATAATCTGCGTTTTGTCATAGTTCCCCTTTCCGCCGCTCAGCGGCATCAGTATCACTTTATAAATAAATAATTGCCCCCATCTGCAGGCATGCCTGCACGGTGACAATTATTATCCGTTCAAATCATTTAATTATCACTGTCAGCAATGTCAGATTGTCATTATCACCGCTGAAGCGATCCATCATACGCATAAGAAGGCGTTCGCCCCATTCCTTCGCTGTTTCAGATTTTATAAGATCTATTGCAGCTTCCTCATCCTGGAAGTGCTCCCAGGCTCCGTCTGAACAGAGCAAAAAGGCATCACCGGGTACAATCGGATCTTCAGACTTCTCACACTGAGGTGAATGGCGCTCCTCATTACCGAGAGTCCTTAACAGTGATGACTGGTCATCATCTGTCGCAATCTGCGCCCTTGTGATCTCACCTGCTTTGTACTTTTTAAAAGCCACGGAATGGTCTTCCGTAACAAAAGCAATCTCATCTTTATGGAAAAAATACAGCCTGGAATCACCCACATGTGCCCAGCAGGCATTTTCTCCGTCAATAGCAAGAGAGACCACAGTGCTTTTCAGCACTGTGTCCCGCTCTTTTTGTATCTCAAGTATTTTTTTATTTGACTCTTCTATTATACCCTCAAGCCAGGCGGGACGGTCATCACACGTCTCGCTCCAGCCCTCAAGCACGGTATCAACGACACATGCCGAGGCTACTTCGCCAAGCGCATGCCCGCCCAGTCCGTCCGCAACAACGAAGATACCATGATCATCCTTAACAGCATGACCGGCTGCATCTTCATTATAACTGCGTCCGCCCTGATTTGTAAATTCATATACATCGTACTGCATTATACAAGCTCAACCTTTACTACATTTGCCTTGTCACCAACACAGAAGCTGTCACCGGAATGCAGACGATAAGGTGCATTGGGTGCAAGCTTTGTTCCATTCATAAGGATAGTTCCGTATGTGGAACGGAGGTCAGTTATTATGAAATCATTTGTTGCCGGATCAAATGAAACTGTGCAGTGGCGTCCACTGACACCAACAGTTCCTTCCTTGTAAACGATAGCACAGCTTGAAGGATCACGGCCGATCATAATAGGAGCTGCACCTACAGGATAGCTCTTTCCGCCATGCTGTGTATCCAGAGGACGGATCATTGCCTGCTTCTTCTGAGACTGTGCAACCTGCTGCTGCATCTGTGCCATCTGTGCCTGGTTCTGTGCCTGCATCTGCTGCATCTGCTGCTGATTCTGCTGCTGCATCTGCTGCATTTCCTTCTTGTCCTTCTTGCCTTTAGCTACAAATGCTATGATCACGATCACAACAATTACAACTATTATCAGAACCACTACAACAGCGATTATGACCCATACCCACCAATAGAAACCACCTTTATCTTTATCTTTATCATTATCGTCGTCACCATTATCAGGAGGTGTTACAAGACCGCCCTCATCACCATCACCATTACCATTACCATCACTTAAGCTCGGGCCGTCATCATTGCTGCCGCCACCGGATGTTGTTGAATAAGGAATATTATTCTTGTCAAGGAAACGTGTCAGCTCAGTACCGCTGATAGCATAGTAATCTACTTCTATCTGATCAGCGTAAGGCATATTGGACTCAACGTTTGTATTTACACCAATAACATAACCGTCTTCTGTAACAAGGGGTCCGCCGGAATTACCATGCTGGATGGTAGCATCGATATTGAGACGCTCTACACCCACACCTTCATTAACAACTATCTTGTTTAATGATCCCTTATGTACTGTACAGTCACGGATATCAAAGTGGCTGGCACTTGTGAAATCATTATCGGAATTTCCGGGGAAACCCGCACTCCATACATCAGTTCCTACCAGTGAGTCATCGGGTTCCATGATGGGAAGAGGCACTCTCTTGTCTGTAGCATCACGGAGACGAAGCACTGCAAGGTCAACCTTTTCAACAGCACCGTAGCAGTCTACATACGCTACATCATAATCCTTATCACTGTAATAAACTCTCAGCTCAGTGCTTTCTGAATAAAGAACCACATCGTATCCCTGATACTCCATACCTGTCCAGAGATAATATCCGCCGCCCTCGCCTGCGTATTCTACATACTCCTGGACAACGTGATAGTTCGTTACGATATAGGAGGGATCCTCTCCGTTCTCACCTATAAAGAAACCACTTCCGTTGGAATAAGGGATATCACCCAGATCCTCTATCCACTGGTAATCCCATCCGTCAGTTATGTAGAATGCGGCATTCTTCAGATAGAACACCACCGGAACTACACCGTTCCTGACATCGTTTACATCTGCCCTTGCCTCGATCTTCGGTATGGAAATGCTCATCAGCACCAGAACAAGTGCTGCGAACATACCGAAAAACCGGGATAGCTGTCTTCTCTTCATAAAATCTTCCCTCCTGCTCCTTTTTTGTTTTTATTTAATACACGCACTTTACTACAAGTGCAGTGTAATTATCCTGAAACTGTCTTGCATGTATCACAAGTCTCTGCTCTAACTGCTGGCACATTGCACGTTCTGACTTGAAGGAAAGAGCTGTCTTGATCTCATCCTCATCAAGCACGCCGCCTACGCCGTCCGAGCAGGCAAGCAGTACATCGCCTTCCTTAAGCGGCAGGGGACGCACGCATGAATCCACATCGTCCATACCGACTTTTCCGAGAAACTGTGTCAGTGCCGTAGCTTCATCCACTTCACGGCAGGCCTTGCCGTCGAGGTCGCCGCAGCGTATTGCAGACAGATACTCATCGTGAAATACATTGTGTTCCTGATTAAGCCTGTAAAGCCCGTCTCCGCGCTTTAAGAATAAGAAGCTGTCTCCCACGCTGGCAAAATACAGCTTTTCTTCGTATACGATACATACGATTGCCGTGGAACCGCCATCACCGCCGATCACTTCCTCCACAGCCTCCGATGCAGCAAAAACCGCATTTTTAAGCTGCGGTGCAAGGTCTGCGTTTCTGTCCATTGCGGCAAAGGATGCCCTCATGCTCTGAACAGCAGTCTCACTGGCAAGCTTGCCGTCCTTCATTCCGCCCATGCCGTCGAAAACCGCAAACAGAAGCCCTTCTTCCTTAAGCTTCATCACATCGAAAGCATTGGCTGTAGTAAAGGAATCCTCCTGCCTTGACCTGGCACCTACGCCCTGCATATTTGCAAGCCTGTAACCTAAATGACGCTCCATTAATTGTCTCCCTTCGAAGCAAGACCATTACGCCATGTAAACATATCGCTGCAGAATGCAGTGAATATGAATTTGCTCTCACCAAGCTCTATGATGTCGCCGGTCTCAATTATTGTCGGCACATATATAGGCTCTTCGTTTACATATATGCTGTTTGTGCTCTCTGCCGGGATCAAGTGATATTTGTTGTGCTTTTCATCATAAGCAAGCCTTGCATGGTTATCACGGGATATGGTATTGTCGCCCTTTATGCAGACATCCATCTTGTCGGAACGGCCTATTGTATTATTCTTTGCAAAAAGCCTGAAGTCCTTACCCTTATTCACGCCCTCTATGCAGACAAGCCAGCCTACAACCGGTTCAGATGACATGCTTCTGCTCATAACCGCAACAGTCTTGCCGGTATCCTTTTTGCTGTCATCCTCCTCTGCTTCGGCTTCTTTTTTCTTGGCATAGCTGGAAGGAGCAACCGTTGCACCTACATCATCCATTCCGTATCCGCCGGAAGGAGAAGGACTGGAAGGTGTCATGCCGGCGCCCACTGTCTTGCCTATCTCAGAACTTCCGCCATAGCCTCCCGCAGGGGCTGCATATCCGCCTCCACCATAGCCGGGTGCCACTGTCGAGCCGAAACCGGGTGCCACTGTAGCCCCATAGCTGTCAGCTCCGCCGCCGCCAAACTCGACACGGTTTATGCTTCCGCCACAATACGGGCAGGAACCATACTGGTCCGTGTCATAAAGATGTCCGTTTGCACATTCGATAACTGCCATAACTCTCCTCCTTGAAATATAGATTACTGATACTTATATCTGAATCAAAATCAATACAGCCAGTCAAATTCCTCCGGATCCGAAATATAAGGCGGGTCTGCATCATAGATCACGCCGCCGTCTATGAGCATGGGAACCCAGCCAAGCTCATTATGGCTGGAGTCCGCCCAGCAGCTGTCAACCAGACCGTCCGCAGTATATATAGCCACCCATACGCCCTCGGATTCCATAGGCGATGTCCTGCTGCCATTATCCATGGATGTACGGTCGAAGACTATTATATCCCTCTGGACCTCATAACTGTAGTCATGAAAATATATCATCTCAAAACGCTTGTCACCTTCATGGTCGCCAAGATGTACTCCTGATCCCTTATCACCGCTGTCCTGAGGATTCCAGTAATTGGTAGGTACTCCGGTCTCTTCATTATATCCGCACAGATCCAGGTCTCGGTTTCCTTCCCATTCGACGATTACAATAAAATCATCTCCTGAAACCTCGGGAACCATAGCCGCTACAAGATCAAGACCTGATGATGTAAGGTTCCAGGACTCTGTCCGCTCAAAATATCCGTCAGCTTTTACAGTCAGCACATATTCCCCGGGCTCAGCTTCAAATTCCACCTTGCCGTTGCTGTCCGTAACATCCTTATCAATAAGGAAACCGTCCTCATCCTCCAGAAGCACCTCAGCACCTGCAAGTCCGGTACCGTAATTTCCGCTGTAAACTGTATACTTCAGCTTTGCCAGCTCCGGTTCATCATCATCCCCATTATCACCAAGATGAATATCAATATCAGGATCAAACTCTATATTTCCGCCGGGAACATTTCCTCCGGGATTGCTTTCTGAAGGATCCCGGTCATCATCGTCATCATCATTATCATCGATCAGCGAACCGTGTCCCGAATTGCTGTCATCGTCATCATCGTCGTCATCATCGATATTATTTTCGGCACGTGTGTTGTTATTGTCATCATCGCCGGACATTCCACTTATTCCTATCACAACGAACACTGCTGCAATGATACCGCCGGTGACCAAAAGGAAAAATACAGCCACCAGTGCCAGTACGATAGGAAGTGCAGATTTCTTCTTTTTAGGCGGCATAGCAGATCCCTGACCGGAGTATGTTCCGCCATTAGGAGGATACCCACCATTCTGACCGGGATTTTGCCGCGGCATCCCATTAGGAATGTTCTGTGCCTGCTGGCCGGGCATAGCCTGGGAGGGCATTACAGTCCGCATATCCTGCGCAGTCTGTGAAGGTGTTATAACCTGCGAATTCGGTATGGTCTGTGAAGGCGCTATAACCTGCGAATTCGGTATAGTCTGCGAAGGCGCTATAACCTGTGAGTTCGGTACAGGCTGCGAATTGGTGATACCGGATGCGGCAGCCATCGAAACCGTTGCACCAACTCCTGCTGCAGGAACGCTCTGGCGTACCTGGGGCATCTCCGTACGTGCCTTTTCCGCCTCTTCTTTTGATATAAGCATGGCAGTCTTAAATGCCTTCATGCTCTGGAAACGGTCCTGGGGATTGATGTTCATTGCCATGAGGATAGCTTCCTCAGCTGCCGAAGTGATCTTAGCCCCCAGCCTGCTGGGAGGCACCAGTTCATCATCCTCTATACGGTCAATGCTGTCAGGCGGCCTTTTTCCGGTAAGTGCGAAATAAAAAGTCGCGCCGAGAGCATAAATATCAGTAAAAGGCCCCTGTTTTCCGCGCCTTGTATACTGCTCCTTAGGTGCAAAACCATGCTTTAATACCACATCAAGAGACCGGCTCTTATCACCAAGAGAATACCTGGCAGCGCCGAAATCCAGCAGCTTTACACTGCCGTCCTTTGTAATATAAATATTATCAGGGGTAACATCACGATGTACGATGCCTTTGGAATGTACAGCACCCAGGGCATCCATAACAGGTATAAGAATTTTAGCCGTCTCTTCCCAGTCAAGCTTCCCGCCATGCTCACGGATATAGACGTCAAAGCTGGTACCTTCCACATAGTCCATTACGAAATATGCAGTACCATTCTCCTCAAAGTAAGTATGGATACGGACTATATTTTCATTTCCGATAAACTGGGCAAGTGTCTGAGCTTCATCAAGAAAGCGGTCCTTACCATAGGAAAAACTGTCCCCACGCTCACCGGTAAAAGGGATAACCGTAGTCCCCTGCCTGGTAGCCATGGTATCGGGGAAGAATTCTTTAACGGCAACTTTATTGCCTGTCTTATGATCTGTTGCGGCATAAGTTATGCCGAAGCCACCCTGGCCCAGCACTTTATCTATGATATACTGCCCTGCGAGAACTGACCCCTGGGCTAACGCCATAGGATATTTATCGCTCATAAGACTCACCTCCCCCTGTATAACAATCGGTATTTAATGATACTACATTTCCCCTCTTTTATCAACGCCAGCCAAATCGGCATAAATCTTTATTACTTGTACAGCTCAACGGTTGAGGATGCTAACTCATAGCCGTTCTCATCGTAGAATACATATTCAAGGGTGCCCGGGGTTCCGGTTCCTGCGGTATAATATGCGCTTGCATAACCGGTATCACCACTGTTGTCCAGTCCATCTATTGTTCCCATATAGTTATAATTAGTACCGTTTATTGTAAGAGACCAGGATATGGATGTGTACGCTCCGGGTGCTCCGCCTGAAAGTGCAATGTGACAAACCCACTCATCCGAAACACTCATTGAGCTGTAGAAATTTGAAGTATCATACTCCGAATCATTCCATCCGAGTATCTGCAGATTCCATGCATACAGCTCATCGTAAGCTGTAGATGCTCCGCTGTAACCGTCATAATACAGATCGGTCAGATATTCATAAGTTGTTGTATCCGTGTTATTATAATGAGCCTGGATATAACCCCATTTAGCATCATTAACCTTGTCAGAATCTCCGCACTGTTCAAAGCAGTTAATAGCATCTTCGTAATTTCCCTCGTCGAGATACTGACATCCCAGATCATACGTCATCTGGCTCATATAGGT
>JAEEGL015999350.1_pt1 | contig 13412 bp, 8 predicted proteins | sample 9134231 | NCBI WGS metagenome assembly JAEEGL01 (sample SAMN16246548, study PRJNA631951) | gut metagenome | biome: gut microbiome; feature: rumen; material: fiber-attached | host: Bos | place: Iran: Karaj | collected 2018-10 | reverse complement strand
CTTAACAGCTTCTTCACTACCTTTAACATCGGTTTTTAATACAACATTAATTTCTTTTGCACCATCACGTACCATAGCATACAAGTCATCCAAACTCATACCAGAACGATTAGTATCTTTATTATGTGCTCTTAATTTTCTTTGCTCTGATACATTTCTTGCTTCTTTCTCTGTTTCAAAAGCCATAAATTTATCCCCTGCTAAAGGAAGCTCTGTAATACCCGTTATTTCAACAGGAGTTGATGGTGTGGCATAAGTAATATTATTGCCACGATCATCTCTTAAACTACGTATTTTACCATAATTATTACCGATAACAACCGGATCACCTAATCTTAGTGTTCCACTTTGAACTAGTAATGATACAATACTACCTACTTTATTATCACTTCTCGCTTCCAAAACAGTTCCTGTTGCATAACGATTTGGATTAGCCTTTAACTCTTTCATTTCACTAATTAATAAAATTGTTTCTAATAATTCATTAACACCTGTACCTTTTTTAGCAGAAATATTACATGTTACAACATCTCCACCAAATTTTTCTGGAATAAGACCATTTTCTGTTAATTCAGTTAATACTCTATCTATATTAGCATCTGGTAAATCAATTTTATTAACAGCTACAACAATAGGTACCCCGGCTGCTTTAGCATGATCAATTGCTTCCTTAGTTTGTGGCATAACACCATCATTAGCCGCAACAATTAAAATAACAATATCTGTAACACTAGCACCACGACTTCGCATCTCAGTAAAAGCTTCATGTCCTGGAGTATCAATAAATGTTATTTTTTTACCATTAACTTCAACTTGATAAGCACCAATAGCTTGGGTAATACCACCTGCTTCACCTAAAGCAACATTTGTTTTTCTAATAGTATCCAAAAGTGTTGTTTTACCATGATCGACATGTCCCATAATAGTAACAACTGGTGGACGATCTTTTAAATCTTCTTCATTATCAACAATTTCATATTCCTCGAAATTAGAAATATCTGCTTGTTCCTCTTTCTTTAATTTTTTATCATAGTCAACAACAATCATTTCACAAACATCATAATTAATCTCTTGATTAATAGTTGCCATAACTCCTAAATTAAATATTTTTTTAACAATCTCAGCAGGTGCAACGCCTAATTTTTCTGCTAAGTCACCTACTGTCATGCCTTCGCTATATACAATAACATCGTTTTCTTCTTTATTAGTCATTAATTTATCACGATGTTTATATATTTCTTTTTTACCTTTTAAGTATTTAGCTTTCATATTTGGTGTTTGTTGAACATTTTGTTTTGTACTATCTTGCTTTTTTAACTTTTCAGGCTTTTTTGTTACTTTATCTAGGTCAATATCAATACTTTCTACTAAATTAGATACTTTTTCTTCTAATTCTTCATCAAGTTCATAATCTGGATTAGTATTTTCTTTCATACTATCTAATTCATTATCTAAAATAGTAATCTCTTCATCAGTTAAAAAATCTTCCTCATGAATCTTATTAATACCTAGACTTTTGCATAAATCAATAATTTCAGAAACCTCTTTATTAACATCTTGTGCGTATTCTAAAATATTCATTTATATCACCAACCTTTTCTAATTATTTATTATTTTTCTTATTTCCTCATAGACATTATTATCTATCTCACATTCAAGGTAATGCTCAAGTGCTTTAGATTTAATAGCTTTTTCTAAAACATCAATATCTTTTTTAATATATGCACCATGTCCATTTAACTTTCCTGTTATATCAGGTTTAATTTCGTTTTCTGGTGTTTTAACTATACGAAGTAATTCATTTTTAGGATATCTTTCCTTTGTTACAACACATGTGCGCATCGGTATTTTTTTTACTTTCATTATTCACCTTTAATATTAATACCCATTTCCCTTGCTTCTTCCATATTTTTAACATCAATCTTATATTTTGTTAAACGAGATGCAAGACGAGCATTCATACCTTTTTTACCAATAGCAAGTGAGAAATTATCATTATCAGCGATAACGATTGCTTCTTTTTTCTTCTCATCTGTAACTAAAACTGTTAAATTCTTAGCAGGTGCTAAGGCATTTTCAATAAAGATTTTAGGATCAGCATCATACTTAATAACATCAACTTTCTCACCATGTAATTCTTTAATAATATTAGCAATACGACTTCCTTTTTCACCAATACAAGCTCCAATTGGTTCAAAATTTGGCTTTTCAGTATAAACTGCCACTTTACTTCTTACACCTGGTTCACGTGCTACACTATACATTAAAAGTGTACCATCACTAAACTCTGGTATTTCATGTTCAAATAAACGTTTAACAAAGCCATAATGACAACGCGAAAGTTTAATTACTAAATTACGACCTGAATTATCAACTTTAGTAACATACACTTTAATAGTACTTCCCATTTCAATTTTTTCACCAGGAATAATATCCTTTTTAGGAAGTATTCCATTACTTCTTCCTAAATCAATGAAATAATTATCTGTATCTTCAAGAGCAACTGTACCAACTAATAATTCATCTTGCTTATCAACGAAAGCATCTAATGTTACTTGACGTTCTGCTTCTCTTACTTTTTGTATTACTACCTGTTTAGCAGTACTAGCAGCAACTCTACCAAAATCTTCAGTCGTTACTTCAGTATCAATAGTATCACCAATTTCTAAATCTTTATTAATTTTCTTAGCATCTTTAAGACTAATTTCAATATCAGGATTTTCTACTTCCTCTACAACAGTTACATAAGAATATACTTTAATTTCTCCTGTTACTGGATTTACTTTAGCCTTTCCATTTGCCTTTCCCGTATGTTTTTTATAAGCTGATGCAAGTGCAAGTTCCATAGCCTCTAATACTTGATTTTTATCAATACCTTTTTCTTTAACGATAGCATCTAATGCTCCTAAAAATTCTTTGGTAGGATCTACCTTAACTTCTTCTTTTACTTTTTTCATTTTAATCACCTTTGCTTTTTCCATAAATATCTAAGATATATTCTTCTTTAATAATATCTTCTTTATCCATTAAAGGATTTATAATATGAGTGGCTTCTACTATCTTGTTAATATCTATTATCTCTTCACTATCAAGACATATTCTTAAATAATTAGTATTCCCTTCTTTCTCATATTTAACACTATCAATTTTTAAATTTAGATTATCTAAACTATCACCAATAATCTTACGTACACTTTCTTCCATCATACCTCCAATAGATAAATTTAAAGAGTGGCCTTGCCACTCAACAAGGTAATTATATCATACTTTTCTTGTATTTCAAGCAATTTTATTATAATAACAAAAAAATTATCAACATTTTTGTTGATAATTATTGATTTTCGATTTTTTCTTTCAATTCGCGCATAAATTCATTAGATTTTTCACGATCAAGTTTTTCAAAAGTAGCAGTATTTTCAAAAGCCATTTCATTCTTCTCAATACCATAAATACTAGATATAAAAGGAATATCTTCTTTTTTGACATAAAGATCTTTCTTTAAAGATTCATCATCTTCCATAACTGTTTCCATAACTTCTGGCATTTCTACTTCTTTTTCTTCTTTATTATACATTTTAATTACTTCATCAATTGATATTGGTTCATTACCATCATCATATTGAACAACTTCATTTTCACTATATAAATCATCACTTTTCTTTAATAATTCATCCAAGCTAATAATAGCTGTTCTTTCTTGTTCTTCTTCAAAAGATACAATATGATTTTCAACATCGTCTTCTTCAACCATTGTTTCATTAGCTTTAACAAGTTCTTCATTAAGATTAATTCTAGTAGGAACTTCTTCAAAAGAAATTGGTTCCTCAACAACTTTTTCTTCTTTAACAGGTTCGATAAGATTTTGAACATTATAGTCTTCTTCCCCAAATTCTTCAAATAAATCTGCGTCATTTGTTTCTTCTTTAACAGATTCTATTTCAACAGTCTCTTCTTTTGGTTCAGATACTTCCACTATCTCTAATTCTTCTAGTTTCTTAGGCTCTATTTCCTCATAAACACTTTCATCCTCAAATAAATTATCTAACTTAGCATTCTTATTTTTTAAATATTCACGGATATCTAGAATTGTTAATACAGTTATAAATGCTAATAAAACCCCAACTACAAAAATCATTAATAATAGTTCATTTTGACTAAACATTCCCATAATTACACCATCCACTCATAATTAATCATCGAAAGAGTAACAATTGATGCTGTTTCAGTTCTTAAAACCCTTTTACCCAGACTTGTTCTTATATATCCAGCAGCAATTAATCTTTCTTCTTCATCTTTTGTGAATCCTCCTTCAGGACCCACCACTATAATAATTGTATCATAACTCTTTTCTTTTTGTAAAACATTTTTTATATTCTTTGACATTTCATTAACACTTAATAATATTTTTAAATCGGCATTTATATGACATAATTCTTCTAAATTAACAGGATTTTCTACTGATGCAATAATATTTCTTTTTGATTGTTCACATGCTTCTTTAACAATTCTTTGCCAACGAACTACTTTTTTATCAATTTTATCATTTTCCTTAATAACACTATTCTTTGCTTTAAAAGGAATAAATATATCCATACCAAGTTCACTACATTTTTGTAATATTAAATCCATTTTATTTTCATTAACTAAACTTTGAATAACAATAATTTTCTTTATATTTTCATTATTTTCTTGTAATTCTTCAATTATTTCACTTTTTACTGGATTAAATGCTATTATTTTACAAATAAATGTTTTCATATTATCAACAATTTCAATTTTATCATTTAATTTCATACGCATTACTTTAGTAATATGATATGAATCATCATTACTTAAAGTATATATATTATTTTCTTTATTATTACTAAAATATCGCTGCATAACATACCCTTCCTACCATAATTATATAATAATATTTATCTTTTTACTAGATTTTATTTGACTATTTTAAAATATTATGGTAAAGTTAATAACTGGATTTAGTATTTAAAGGAGGGATTTTTATGGCAATTAAAGCAACTAGTCGTAAACCATTAACTGGTAATAGAAGAAGTCATGCTCTTAATGCAACAAAACATACACAAAAACTTAATTTACAAAACGTAACTTTAAGTGATGGTACTAAGGTTAAAGTTTCTACAAGAGAAGCAAAAAAATATAGAAAAGATATGAAAGAAAGTAAATAAGCAATTATTTATTTTTTTTTACCAAAAAAAGACATACAGTAAGTATGTCTTTATTTTTTCTTAATATATCGATAAACCATAATAAGAATAATTATCAATATTATTATAATAAGTATTATTAAAATTAATTTAATATTTATACTTTTATTGGCTACAATAGTATTATTACTTAAGCACTCTTTTTCAGTATTAATATTAGATACTTTTGTATATTCTTTTTCTTTAGCAATTTTTCCCCAAATATAGTTTTCATCTTTATCAATATAACATGCTTCTTTAGTATTTTCTTCATTAGTACAATTTTTCTCTTCTGTAATTGATAAAATCATTTTATCATTTTCGCCAGGCTTTGATGTCCAATAACGATATTCATCACTATTTAAATAACATGCTGGACAAGTTTCACCGTAGTATGTATAGTCACTTTGATTTTCAAATTTACCAACATTATATGTACCATCTTTCTTTTGATAACATAATGTTATTTCATCACATTTTGCTTTTGAGATTTCTTCATATCCAGTACAATCGTCATCAGTACCAATGCAGTATTTATTATCTTCACCTTTACCATATTTAACAAAACATTTCTTATCATCATCTTCATCAGCAGCGTTGTTATTTGCTAATTTATTAATTACCGATAATGATACATTACGAATCAAATTGTTACTTTTTAAAATAATATTATTACTATTAGCATAAATAGTTCCATCTAATCCTACTTTAAGTTCAATAGCATCTTTTATTAATTGATAATTTGTAGGAGCAGATACTTCTTCTAGTAAATAATTACCAGGCTCTAACATTTCAATAGATTCTTTACCAATGGTATACTCTTTTTTACTTAGTACATTATTATTTTTATCAAGTTTTTTTAGTAACACTTTCGCACCTAATAATTCTTTATTATCATCACTGATTTTTTCTAATTCTAATTTATTACAGTTAGATATCTCATTTGACACTTTTTCATAACCAGGTATATTCTGATATTTTCCATATACATACATTTTATTACCAGTTCGATAACATGCATCATTTTCATAAGATATTCCAGATTTTTTAACGCAATTATTGCTACTAGTCATTCGGTATCCACTAATACAAACATTACATTCTGAAGCATCTTTCGCTCCTTCATATGATGTTGTCTTTTTATCAGTACAAGCTTTACATAAAGAAGTATTTCCATAATTTACTTTTACCGATGAATTATAAGTTCCAATTTTACAATCTGTAGCAAGAGCATATGCTTTTGTAATTTCTTGTCCTTCTATTACCGTGAAACAATCTTTAATTGAAGTAGCCGATGTTGGTGATTTTTCATAGCCAGCAGGACAAGTTTTACATATATTATTTTCTAGATATTCCCCTTCATTACATGCTCTTGATTCACCGTTATTACATTCTGTATGATCATCATTCACTTCACCATCACAAGGGAGACATTTAGAAGCTTTCGCTGAAGAATATGTCTTTCCTTTACATGATGAACAAGATGATATTGAACCAAAATATACTCTTTTAAAGGAAGAATAGGTTCCTGCTTTACAATCTGTTGCATCACCATATTTTTCAAGAATTTCCTGACCAGTTATTTCAGTATAACACTGATTTATACTGGTTGCACCTTTTTGTGATTTATTGTATATTCCTGGGCATAAATCACACTGATTATTATTTAAATATTCTCCTTCTTTGCATACTGGAACAGTTACTTCATCACATGATGTTCTATTCGAATTAACTACTCCATCACAAGGAAGACATTTTGATACATTTCCATAATTAACATTACGACTACCTGGAATATATTCATTTTCATCACAACTTTTTACTACATCATATTTTTCTTTAATTTGCATTCCTGCCTCTACGTAGGCATAGCAGTCTTCAATTTTAGTTGCCTTTGCAGGTGAATTATCATATGGTGATGGACACTTTATCATATCACTTTCTCCACCTGGACAATAATTTCCAGAAATACATGGACTACATTTACCATCTAATTTTAAATAATATCCTGCCTCACATGTCTTGGCCTGCATATTATTACATTCTATTTCTGTCTTATTTGCATAATATTCTGGATATGCTGCAGTTCCACTAGTACGCCAACTACATGAAGTTCTTTTAGGATTACAGAAACATCCATATACTCCATTAATACACGTTGTTTTATTACTATCAACAGTTCCAGTGCATGTATAACACTTGGATATTTCACCGTAATATACCTTTCTTTCCCTAGGATAATACTCTTTATCTCCACAGTCTTCTACTTTTGACTTAGATATTTTTATTTGCATACCTTCTTTAACATTTGCATAACAATCAGTTTCTTTTGTAGACATATCCTGTGATTCAGGATATAAACTTGGACATTTAAACATACCATTTGGTCCACCTGGACAATAATTGCCACCTTTACAAGGTAGACATTCACCATCAGTTGATAAATAATATCCTGCCTCACATGTTTTAGCTTTTATTTTATTACATTCAGTCTTAGTAGCATTTATATATACTGGATGTGATGACGTTCCACCAACTTGCCATGTACAAGAAGACTTAGTAGGATTACAATAACATGCTTCTACTGCAATTTTATCAAAGTCAGTACAATAAACATTATTTTTGTCAGTTTCTCCTTCACAATTAAGACATTTTGATATATTACCATAATATACTTCTCTAGCTACAGGGAAATATGTATTTCCTGAACATTTGTTTTTATCTTTATATATTTCATCGACACCATATCCAGCTTCTACATACATATAGCAGTCATTTTGACTTTTTGCTCGATCATGGGAACTAGAATATGGGCTTGGACACTGATCCATTCCACGGGTTCCACCTAGACAGTAATATCCATTTTCACATGGTTTACATCCACTTGTTGTTTTATAATATCCTGCAATACATTTTTCCTCGGCTGAACATTTATCTTTCGTAACTCCATTATGAATTACAGGATAAGAACTCGTTCCACCTTTTTGCCAATTACATGATGTACCTGTAGGATTACAATAGCATGCCTCTTGAGCCACTGTTCCATAAAAGTCACATTCTGTCTTTTCACTATTTACTATACCAATACATCTTATACAAGTTGATACTTGACCAAAATATACTTTTCTTTCTTCAGGATAAAAGTAACTCTCCCCACAATTTTCTATTTTAGCTTCAGCAGTCTTTATTTGTCTTCCAGAGCCAACTTTTGCATAACAGTCTTCCTTCTTTTTTGCCATAGGATCTGAGTATGAATATCCAGATGGGCAATTTGTTTTATCACTTATTCCCCCAACACAATAATATCCTGCATCACATGGAATACAATTTTTATTATCAGGAGAATAATAACCAACTGAACATATTTTCTTTTCTAAACTGTTACACTCATTTTCATTATATACTCCACTATGTATAACTGGATATACAGAAGATCCGCCTACTTGCCAGCTACATGACGTCGTACTTGGATTACAGTAACATGCTTTATAAGCGACAGATGAACATGTTATCTTATTATTGTCTACTTTACCAGTACAATTATAACACTCTGATTTATTACCATAATATGCTTCTCGACCTATTGGAAAATATGTATTACCTTCACATTTTGCCTTATCTTTGTTTTTTTCGCTAACACCATATCCAGCTTCGACATACATATAGCAGTCATTTATGCTTTTTGATCTATCATGGGAATTAGAATATGGACTTGGACACTGATCCATTCCACGGGTTCCACCTAGACAGTAATATCCATTTTCACATGGTTTGCATTCAGCACTATTTAAATTACTTGTAGAATATCGACCGGCTGGACAACTTAATACGCAGTCATTTGCACTTTTCTTTCCCTCTTTATCAGTTATCCACGTTCCATATTGATTAGTTTTACCAACACTACATGCTGTTGGATTTGATGATTTTTCAGGACAATAAGAATTTTTAGGACATATAATTCTATCACGTATTCCACCTGGGCAATAATATCCTGCTTCACATGGATGACATGTATTATCATCTGATAAATAATATCCAGAATCACATGTCTTTTTTCCAGTTCCCTGGCATTCATCTTTAGTTTTCATATTTTTTTCATATCTAGGATATGCAGCTGATCCACCTTTTTGCCATATACATGTTGATTTATCAGCATTACAGTAACATGCTTCTATAGCTTCTTTTCCATATTCCGTACAAGATATACGACTTTCATTTACCGTTCCAATACAATCAATACACAATGAAACACTTCCATAATGCACATTTCTACCACTTGGAAAATAAGTATTATCTTCACATTTTGTTTTATCTTTATTTTTTACACTAACACCATATCCAGCTTCTACATACATATAACAATCTTCTTTTTTACTAGATGAGGCATTAGATTTAGTATACCCATTTTCTTTACATTGAACTTGTCCACTTGTTCCACCAGGACAATAATATCCACTTTCACATGGTTTGCATTCAGCACTATTTAAATTACTTGTAGAGTAACGACCGGCTGGACAACTTAATACGCAGTCATTTGCACTTTTCTTTCCTTCTCCATTAGTTGACCATGTTCCATATTGATTAGTCTTACCAGCACTACATGCCGTTGGCTTTGATGATTTTCCAGGACAATATGAATTTTTAGGACAAATAGTTCTACCACTTAATCCACCTGGACAATAATATCCAGCCTCGCATGCTAAACAGTTTTTGTTATCTACTGAATAGAAACCTGGATCACATGATTTTTTCCCTAATTTATTACATTCATCTTTGCTTTTAACATTATCTTGATATACAGGATATGCTGATGATCCACCTTTTTGCCATACACATACTGATTTATTAGTATTACAATAACATGCTTCTACGGTCTCTTTCCCATATTCCGTACATGATACGTGACTTTCATTTACTTTACCATTACATTCAATACACTTTGATATACTTCCATAATGTATATCCCTACTTGTTGGATAATAAGTGTTGCCCTCACATTTAGTTTTGTCTTTATATGTTTCATTAATACCATATCCCGCTTCGACATACATATAACAATCTTCTTTTTTTGTTGATAATGCATTAGATTTAGTATAACCATTTTCCTTACATTGAATTTGGCCACTTGTTCCACCTGGGCAATAATTTCCACTTTCGCATGGCTTGCATTCAGCAGTACTTAGATTGCTCGAAGAATAACGCCCTGCTGGGCAACTTAATATACAATCATTTGCACTACTTTTACCTTCTCCATTAGTTGTCCATGTTCCATATTGATTAGTTTTTCCATCACTACATGATATTTTCTTGCCATTATCACCGCCTGGACAATATGAGTCTATTGGACATGACTTACACTCATTATCTTTAGTTAAATATGTTCCTCTCTCACAAACTCCTGTACATTCAACATGATATTTTCGCCATACATAACAATCTAATCCATTATCAGAGCCACAATTATTTACATCTGTTGTCCCTGCTCTTTCATAACAATCACCAGTTTTTTTATATAAACTACAATTTGAAGTATTGGTATATCCCCCATCATATCCATATACACGCACTGGTCCAGAAGTTATTACACATTTCATATCTCCTAAATTAGTCTCATCTAAATATGTATTTTCCCCTTTAAAATACTGTGACATCAAATATGTTGAAAAGACTGAAATAACAGCCACAACAAAAGTGATTATAATAAACATTTTATTCTTCATATCCTATACCTTCTATTTATATTATAGATGATAAAATGTCATATTTCAATTAATTTTAATCATATTATCTATTAATGAAGAAAAAATGTTTAATAACCATTATTCTATTTTTATTTAGTTATTATTATACTCATAAATGTATTATTTTTTTAAAGCAAAATGATTTATTAATGCAAGAAATTATTAATAAACAAGATGATTATAATCAAAAGCCAATTAATGCCATTATTACTAAAAATACTATGATACCTGCTATTAATGGTAAAAAGATTAATATTGATAAAAGTTATAAGAAAATGAAAAAAATTAATAAATTTGACGATAGTTTATTAGTTTATGATGAAATGAAAGCTAATATATCTATTCATAATCATTATGATAAACTTATATTAAGTGGTAATAAACATAAAAATAATGTTAGCATTATTCTTAATATTAATAGTGAAGAATTATTTAATACTATAAATAAAATACTAGTCAGTAACAATGTTTATGCTAATATATTAGTTAATAAAAATTTTAATATTCAAAAAACAAATTATCGTAATATCTTATCATATAATTATTATCCTTTTATTGATTATTGTCTTACCAACAAAATACAGATTAATAAAGATTGTCTAAATAATAAAAAATATACTATATTAACCAAAACTGTTAATAATTATTTTCTTACCAATACCAAAAATATTCTTAGTAATGGTTCAATAATTCTATATAATTTTAATAAAAATAATTATCATGAATTAAATGTTATTATTAAATATCTAAAAAGTAATAATTATCAATTAGTTAGCATTAATGAATTAATAAAAGAATAATTATATTAACCATAATGTCTTGTTTACAAATAATTATTCTAATTATTTTATCTTTAATTCAGTTACAAACTTTTAAAGATATTGTAATGCTTTTACGTTAAGTGCAAAAAAAATTCAAGTACTTTCATACTTGAATTTATTTCATTTTTTATAATCCCACAACATATGGGTCAGTCTCTGTTCCACTTCCCGAAAGAATTTTTACTGTAGATTTTAGATGAACGGTAGGACGAGCACCAATCGTGTAAGTTAGAACATCGGATGCACGACTGCTGGTTCTTGTATCGATGTACCAGACATACGATGAGGAAGATTCATTAATTAACCACATATTAATAGCTTTAGAAGCTGCTATACCTTGTTGTGTAGCGAACATTTCACCATACCTAGGTAATCCAATATCAAATGTACCAACCCTACTTGTTTTATCACAAACTTTTGTATTTCCACTTGTGGTATTTGCACATACTGATAATTTATAATTATACCCAGATGTTCCTAAATAATATACGCTACTCGTAAACAAATTCCCATAAGTACTCACTAAGTTTGGATAATATGTGCTATTTAAATACGTATACCATGTATCAGCACCAGTTGTTTTACCACTTCCCCATAATGTATTAGCAGAACCTTTACTCGTTGCAAATTTACGAGTTCCTTTATTATCTGCATAATCCATGGCAATTATTTTAGTTTTATTATCTTCTATTCCGATAATTCTAAATGTTTGTTCACTATTACCATTTTTTAGTTTTACATATTCGCCACTAATTCTTGTATTAACTAAATCATTAGCTCGTCCAGTGTCTTTATCACCTACTATTCTATATGGACTACTAATAGTTCCGCTTCCTGTAAATTCCACCCCTGATTTTAGATAAATAGATGGACGAACACCATCCGCGTAAGACAAGCAAGTACCATATCCAACATTATCTACAAGCCACGTGCAGGATGCATCATATGGATTTAATAACCACCAATAGTATCCGTTACAAAGATAGCCAAAACCAGTGCGAGAGGTCTGTGTACATGTAGCACTATCCACACATCGATAACTATTATAATATTCATAGCTATTTAAAAGTCCAACATTGGCTGATACCATAGTGGTTTCAGCAAGTCTCGTTGATATTTCTGAAGTCGATGATGCATTCGAATTTGTTGCATTCCACTCTTTTGCTGTATCAATAATTTCAATAGCATTATATAATGTGTCATAAAAGTCTTCATTTAACCACTGATACATATTAGATGTGGTATTCTCGTCTGTCCAAAAATTAACTTGACCGTATTCATCAAATTCTATTGATGTAATATTATTTTGTGTAACTAACTTCATACTTCCATCAGGATATATCGCTGTTATTCTCCATAGTTTACCTGAATACCATACATAGTTCATATCAACACAATCATTGGTTCCTGAAAAATAAGTTATATCATCACTAGTATCACTTGCTGTTTCATTATCATCTACCCAAATTGGATTACATGCATTGGTTTCGGCATTAATCTTCGCATTAACAGCTTTCATTACTGCTTCATGACCAATATTAAGTACTTTATCTTGTGAATTAACCGATACAGTATAACTAGCAAATAAATTACTAAATTGTGCTTGGGTAAATGTGGCATTTTCTTCTGGATCATCAGATATTGTT
>JAEEGL015912831.1_pt1 | contig 13412 bp, 10 predicted proteins | sample 9134231 | NCBI WGS metagenome assembly JAEEGL01 (sample SAMN16246548, study PRJNA631951) | gut metagenome | biome: gut microbiome; feature: rumen; material: fiber-attached | host: Bos | place: Iran: Karaj | collected 2018-10 | reverse complement strand
GGGTCAGTCATAATAGTAGCCGGGTTAGAGTTTACAAGCACAATCTTGTATCCGTTTTCGCGCAGGGCCTTACAAGCCTGAGTTCCCGAATAGTCAAACTCGCAGGCCTGACCAATAACAATCGGTCCCGAACCGATAATCAAAACCTTCTTAATGTCTTCTCTTTTCATATATGTCTACTCCTGTTTATAACCAAAAAAAAGCGGAATTCAAAAGAATTCCGCCATTAAAATCCACAAATAAAAATAGTATGAATAACAATAAAAACCTTGAGAATCGTCATGTTTTTAGTCTGTTCAGCCTTCATACTGAAACTGAACTATATCATAAATGAAGATTTTATGCTAGTAAGTACGTTTGATTTTTTTGGGGAAAACGCAGATTTTATCTGGTGATTTTGCCCTGGGCGTGTCGTCCTGTATTATGTATAGGTTTTATTGAAAGGTCATTTAGTTCAAAAAACAAGGCAAAAATGGTAACACTATTCTACATTCATAGCACAGGCACTAGCGTCGTTATGAACATATTTTCCCTTTTTATACTGCTCTTTATTTCGATTATAAGTTGCTCTTATAATTTCTTCCCCTTCGTCTCCAATGAAGTTTTTTATTTCTTCATCATTTTTCAAATATGAGTTGTTATATTTAACATACTCATAGACAACCTTTTTAAACTCTTCATAAGTATTTACTACAAGGTTTGCTTTCACAACTATATCGTTTGTTTCCATAATTTGTATCACCTTCCGTTTTATACCCTATTTTACCACTACTCCGACTATATCACAATTTGGCGGGGGATTTTACCATCACGAACGATATGACGGCAAAGGATATCCCGACGGGCTTTCTGCCACGCAGATTCCACAGATTGCAAGAATCATTTCTGTTGCAGAAGCCTTCCTCCAGCTTTACCGTGAAGGAGCCTTCGACAACTTAAGACAGGAAAACTGGTAAAATTTGCGTTATACCTGTTTTGCCCTTATAATATCTCTATGAAAAGTATTTATAAGAGAGTCCTCGTTTTGCTGATTTTAGGGGCAGTTTTTATGCCGGTCTTTGCGGCTGGAAACAAAAATCAGTATGTTTCTGTCGGTTCGGCTCAAGTCAAAGCCAAAGCATCGCAGTTTGCCAAAACTGTAGCAACTTTGAAATACGGAGACGAAGTTATAATTGTAGAAGCTAAAAAAGAATGGTCTAACATTAAATCCCTCGACGGAAAAGTCGAAGGCTGGGTTCCAAACTCTTCCCTTACTACAAAAAAGCTTATCGTAAAAGTTAAGTCAAACAAAGGCACTTCTGCAAACGCAGAAGAACTTGCACTCGCAGGAAAAGGCTGGTCTGAATGGTTTGAACAGGCCCTCGAAGACAACGAGCCTAAATCCTATAACTTTACAGCAGTTGAAACAATCGAAACTTATACTGCAAGTGATGCAGACACAATCGCATTCATCAAAGAAGGTAAATTATACTTAGGAGGTGAAGAATGAAAAGAACAAATAAATTCATTATTTCTGCATTCACCATGCTCACTATTTCTGCAGTATGTATTCATGCATCAAACCCCTTGAGCATTCTTAATTCAGTAAAGAAACTTGAAAATGCTATCGAAACAGGCGAAAAGGCTCTGGATACAATTGACAAAATTGACCGCGCAACAGAACCTGTAACACCAAAAGATGCATACACAATCGGAAGAACTGTAGGCGCTTCTGTTTTATCTTCATACCAGATTTACAGATCTTCAAAATTAACAATGTATGTAAACAGAATCTGTCGTGCTATCGCAATGAACTCACCGGTTCCTGTTCTTTATAAAGATTACTGCGTCGGTATTCTTGATTCAGACGAGATAAATGCTCTTTCTACTTCAAGCGGAATGATATTAATTTCACGCGGACTTATCGCTTCTACAGAATCAGAAGACGAAATCGCAGCAGTTATCGCTCACGAAATGGCTCATATTCAGCTTGAACACTCAATAAAGATGATCAAGTCGAACAGAAAAAAGGAAGCTGTCGTATCTTCTGTTAAACTTGCAGATGACGTTACAGGAAAATATTCAAAGATGTCATATGATGACAAACAGATGTTCCACGATCTTTCTGTTACAGGAAACTTTCTTGTAACAACACTTGCAGAAACAGGTTATCCTAAAGATCAGGAATATAAAGCAGATGCAGAAGCTTTAAACCTGCTTCTTGATGCTGGATACGATCCTAACGCAATGCTTTCTATGCTCGAAAAACTTAAACAGCATACAACCGGAGGCGGATGGACAAAAACTCATCCAAAACCAGCAGACCGCATTGCAAAAGCAAAGAAAATCTGTGCAACAATGAAATATGAAGGAGCAGATCCTTCTGTTCGTGCAGCAAGATTTGCAGCAGCAACAAAAGGTCTTGCAAAATGAAACAGCCTCACAAGCTATGGCTGCGATCACTTTTAATCGCAGCTGCTGTTTCTGTGCTTACGATTGTTTTAAATACTCTTAACGTATTTGAAATCTTCGAAAACAAAACCTACGATCTTCGCATGGCAAATTCTGCAAAGTATAAATTGCCGTGCGATGAAATCTGTCTTGTCTGCGTAGATCAGGAAAGCATAGACTGGGCAAAAGAAAATTATAACTGGTCATGGCCATGGCCACGTGAGGCATATGCAAGAATAATTGATTTTATTTCTGTCGGAAATCCAAAATCACTTGCATTTGATATCCTTTACACAGAGCCTTCTGTTTACGGCACCGAAGACGACACTGCCTTAGGTGATGCAGAAGCTCGAAGTAAAAAAGTTATTCAGACATTTTTCATTTCAGAAAATGATTATGATGAACCTCTTTTCCCTGTTGAACAGATTAAAGAAAATGCAGCTATTCTCGGTAATATCACAAGTAAAAAAGATTCTGATGATATTATAAGAAGAGCTCGCCTCAATTACGAATACAATGGAACAGTTTATCCTGCGCTCGGGCTTGCACCAATCTGTCTTACAGAAGAAAGCATAGATTATGATTCAATTCCGATTTTAGAAGACGGAACTGTACTTTTACGTTTTACAAAATCAATCGATGATTATCTTCCGTACAGCGCAAAAGATATTTTTGAAAGCTATGAAGCCTGGAAAAACGGAGAAGAAGGCCCTCTTTCTCCAGAAGATTTTGAAGACCTTTATGTCTTTACAGCATATTATGCACCAGGACTGTTTGATATCTGTTCAACACCGATATCACAGGTATATCCCGGTGTCGGAATCCATATGACAAACCTCGATAATTATCTTACCGGAACTTACATAAAAAAAATTCCTGGCTATGTAAATATTATCTGGCTTGTTGTTCTTGCACTTTTTGCAGCTTTGATTGTTGCAGTGAGTGAAACTTGTTTTACGCGATATGCAGCCATTGCAATTCCTGCAGGTCTTTTGGGAGGGCTTGTTCTTTCTATTGCAGTTCCGGTTATTCTTTTTAACCTTGGATACTGGATTCTTCTTATTGCACCGTTATCTGCATTTATTATTTCTTCGCTCGTAAACATTATCTTTAGTCTCGGTGCAGAAGGAAAACAGAAACGCTTTATCCGTTCTGCATTCAGTCAGTGTCTTTCAAAAGACGTTGTAAATCAGATTATAGATGATTCGTCTTCTTTTACATTAGGCGGAAAAAAATTTGAAATGTCAGCGATTTTTACAGACATTCAGAAATTTTCTGCATTCAGTGAGCTTTTATCTGCAGGTGAACTCGGATGCTTCCTTAACTTCTATCTTACAAAAATGTCAGACATCATCATTGACGAAAAAGGAACAATAGATAAATATGAAGGAGACGCTATCGTTGCCCTCGTAGGCGCGCCGCTCAAAATGGATGACCATGCAAAACATGCATGTGCAGCAGCCGTCAAAATGAAAAAAGCCGAGCTCGAATTAAACAAAGACATCGTAAATTACGCGTCAAATCCAAAACCGTCATGGATGGAAGACGAACTTTACAGTGCGTTTAAAATCCTTGTTGCAAACAACAAAACGATTTTTACGCGTATCGGCATTAATTCAGGCGAAATGATTGCCGGCTACTTCGGCTCAGAAAAGAAGAAGAATTATACGATGATGGGAAACAATGTAAATCTCGCGTCGCGCCTCGAAGGAGTAAACAAACAGTATCACACCAACGGGATTTTAATAAGTCAGGCAACAAGGAATCTTTTGGATGATGATTTTGTTGTTCGCTCCCTTGATAAAGTTCGCGTAGTAAACATAAACACGCCTGTTCAGCTTTATGAAGTACTTGATGAAAAATCATGTGCTAAAGAAGAATTAATTGCTTATGCTTCGGACTGGGAAAAAGCGATGTCACTTTTTACATCCCGCGACTATCAGAGTGCAAAGATAACGCTTTCAGAATTATTAAAGAAAAATCCTTCTGACGCTGTTGCAGAATACTACATCCATCTTCTTGATGATTACTTCCTCAAAGGAACATATCCTCAGGAAAAAGACAACGAAGGCGTTGCCTTTAACACAGAAGACGGAGTATTTAAATTACTCCAGAAATAAAAAGAACGTAAATAAAAAAAACGCGCGGTTTTTAATGCCGCGCGTTTTAATTTTTAAAAACATCTACATTAATCTTTTTGTTAATCTGTAGAATTTATTGTTTACACCTTTTCTATAAACTGCAAATCGTTTTCTGTCATCTTTCATTTCATCAACGATTTTCTTTATCTCTTCTTTTCTTCCGTCTTTGGCATAGCATCTTGCAAGCTGCCAGCCGATTTCGAAATCTGCATCAGAGAAAAATTTATCGCTCATTTTTTCATAATCTTCGTTAAGAAGCATTTCAAGAATGTACTGGCGTTTTAATGTAAACTCTGTATGCTTTTTGTAGTCTTTAAGAATTTCTTTTGCTTCGTCTGTTTTTCCTTTTTCATATAAAGCACTCATCAATTTAAACTGAATCCCTGCATCGTGCTTATATAAACCTTCAAGACATCCTTTATACAGTTCAATTGCTTTGTCATAATTGCCGGCATCTGCATATGCGTCTGCAAGTTCAACGATATTTGCAGTAGTGCTTGAATTTCTTACAGTCTGCTCAAGTTTTTTGATTTTAATTCCGGGAAAAACTTCATCAATCAAAGAACCACCGCCAACACGGTTTGAAGGTCCAGAAATCAAATCAGGAATCACGCATAAAATTACATATGCAATTCCTGATACATACGGAACAAGAAACAAAAGCCAGACCCATGTATATGATCTTCCGGTTTTGATAATGTGAATTAAAAGAAGAAGTTCAAGAAGATACGGTAAAATCAGTAAAACTCTTGCCATAAAATCACCTTTTAAAATCTTTTCTCGTATGTTTTAGCTTTTTCCAGAGCTTCTTCGAGTGTCATTCCTTTAAAATCCTGTGCACCAAGCCAGCGTCCACTTATCTTATCATCGATAAATGCACCTACAACAATTCCAGGAATTACATCATCAGGATCGTTTGGAGCATTAGGACCACCAAGGTCAGTACGACACCATCCGGGATCTGCAACATTGATGCAGACATCTGTGCCGTCAAGTTTTCCTGCAAGATCAAAACTTACTTTATCCAAAGCTGCCTTACTTGCGCTGTAACCTGCCTGTTCAGGCTCGTTTCGAATTCCGCTTGAAGTATTAATTACGCGGCCAAAACCACGTTCAATCATTTTTGGAATATATTCATAGCACAGCATCATCGGAGCAATCGTGTTGATATAAAAACTTTTTACATAATCTTCTACAGGTGTTTTATAATAATCTGTTCTGTATGCAACCTGAACTCCAGCGTTATTAAAAAGTACATCAACGTTTTTGCCGCTTGCATTTATTGTCTTAATCATTTCGCTTACCTGCGCAGGATCGTTAAGTTCTGCTGCAACATCAAACGCCTCTACGCCAAGCGCACGAACTTCTTCGAGTAAAGCTTTCGTATGTTCCCTTGAACGTGAATGCAAAATCAAGTTACACCCCTTTGATGCAAGAAATTTTGAAATACGGTAACCGATTCCCCTGTTACTTCCTGTAACCAGTGCCCATTTTCCTTTAAGATCAGTCATGTTTCCTCCAGATTCTACGGCCTTCTTACAGCACACACAATAAAATTATTTTCCTACGCAGAAGTTTGAAAAAATACTTTCAAGCACATCATCAGGTGTAACTTCTCCGGTAACCTCTCCAAGATAATCAAGACAGTCTTCCAGATCCTGAACGACTGCATCAAGCGTATAATTATCATCCGCAGCAATAAGTGCGTGTTCTGCACACTCAAGCGCATTTCCTACGGCAGTTTTCTGTCTTGCACTTCCAAGACCAGCCTGTTCGCGCAAAGAAAGATTGCCGGCACATAAAATCTCTTTTAATTTTTTTATAAGATTTTCAATCCCGAAAGATTTTTTTGCAGAAATGCTTACTTCACACTTGAGCGCAGGAATAAGTTTTTTCTCATCGTCGCTCAATTTTTTTTCTGCATAATTCCACACAGCCCCACTGTCTGCTTTATCCTCTGCACAACCAGACTCGAGCATGTCGATTTTATTCCAGATAAAAATTACAGGCTTAGAAAAAGATTTTAAAAACGAAAGATCTTCTGCCACAATTTCTTTTGTCGCATCCTGAAGATATAAAATCGCATCTGCTTCTTCTGACAAATCATGTGTTCGCTCAACCCCTGCTTTTTCTACAAGGTCATCTGTTACACGAAGCCCTGCTGTATCAAAAAGACGAACAGGGATTCCATCAACAGATATCCAGCTTTCAAGCCAGTCGCGCGTTGTGCCTTCTATGTCACTTACGATTGCGCGGTCTTCCTTTAACATTGCATTAAACAGACTTGATTTTCCCGCATTCGTTTTTCCGCATAGAACAATGCGTGCTCCGTCCTGATAAAGTTTTTCGCTTTTCCAGGATTCGCTTAATGATTTTAATCTTTCGATTGCGTTTACGATTCCGTCGCGGTTAAAAGCGTCTGCAATCGTTTCTTCGTCTTCAGGATATTCTATTTCGACTTCGATAGAAGCGAGCGTGTCGATTACAAGTTTTTTGATTGAAGAAATTTCTTCAAAGAGCGAGCCTGCAAGTCGTCCTGCAGCACGACCGCGTGAAGTATCTGTGCGGCTTTCGATTATTTCTCTTACGGCTTCTGCTTTCGTGAGGTCGGCTTTCCCATTTATGTAGGCACGGAATGTGTATTCACCACGCTGCGCCTGTCTGAAGCCGCTTTTTAGAAGTAAGTTAAAAATTGAATTTACTACAGCAGTTCCGCCATGGCACGAAATTTCTGCCATATCTTCGCCTGTAAAACTTTTTGGTCCACGGAATACACTTACTAAAACTTCATCGATTTTTCTGTCGCCGTCTTTTATCCAGCCGTAAACGATTGTATTGCCCTGTGCTTCGCATAATGCTTTAGGGCGTGAGAAAACTTTTGATAATAGTTCGATAGAATTTTTACCCGACATCCTTATTATGCCGAGAGCACTCGGAGCCATTGCCGTTGCAATTGCGGCAATCGGTTCTTCTGGAGTGTATCCTGTGTTATCCATAAATGTATTTTACGGGTATTATACGATTTTTTCAAGCAAGGCAATGATTTTAGGATCGTAGATTCCGCCTTTCTTTCCAAGTTCCTTTAAGGCAGATTCTGTATCCATAATCTTTTTATATGAGCGCGAGTTTACAAGCGAAATATAACTTTCTGCAACACGGATAAATCTTGCAATCAACGGAATCTTCGAATTTGAAAGCCCAGCAAGATATCCCTTACCGTCCATGTTTTCGTGGTGGAACTCTGCAGCGTCAAGGAAGATTCGTCTTACATCATCAGGAATAAAAGAATAATATTCTCCTGCCTTCTGGACGTGACTCCTTACTTCATATCTTTCTTTTATCGTAAGATGTTCTCCCTGTAATATATTACGCGGAACTGACAAAAATCCCGCATCGTAAACCATTGCAGCACAGTAATAGATTAAAGAAAGTTCATCATCTACACCTGCAGCCTTACAGAGCTTAAATACAAGTTCACTCACCTTTTTAGAATTGCGCTTTCTTCCTGTCGCACGGTCAATACGTTCTCCAAGTTCAATACACTGGTGCTGGAGTTCAAGAAAGTTCTTCTTTGCATCCGGAGAATCAAAATATGCGACTGCAATTTTTTCTGATTCAAAATCAGAAAGACCAGAACGTTTTCCAGAGCGACCCTTTGCACGTGAATTTTCTTTTGTAATTTCACTCATTGTAAGAGGCGAATAAGGACTTTCTGTATCATCTACATTTGTTTTTAAAATCGCAACAACTTTCATTGTTGTCTCAAACTGTTCCTGAGCACGAATAGTCTTTCTGTGATTATTATGGATAAATACTATGAGCGCTATCAGAGTAATAAAAATAAGACAATACAGAGTCATCATCATGTATTTGATATTTCTTGAACGCTGATAGTCGTTTTCTATCTTAATTGCCATGCGGATTTCTTCTACAGTCTTATCTTCGTTTATAACATCGACAAGATCATTGTATTCGCGCTCGAGCTTAAAAATCTTTTTTCTGATTTTTTCTACTGCACGATTATTATTTCGTTCAATCTGATTAATTTTTTCTGATTCAAGAATAATTTTCTGATTATGAAAAATTTCTTCTACAAGAGTAGAAATTCTTGTGCTCATTACTTCTGGGTGAACCGTAAGATAAAAAATAATTTTCTTATAATCACGATTTTTCAATACTTTCGAATTCTTATAAAGTGAATTAATCCACGCATAATACGAAGCTTCGCCCATAAGCTTTATACTGTCAGAAATATCATCTGTTTCCTGATGTTGTTCAATCGAAATATTAATTTCTTCAACTGCCTTTAAATAATAGCCTTTGTTATAATATCCGTTTGTCTTTGAAAGAATAATATCATCTTCCTGCATTGCAACTTCTTTCTCGGCATCTGTTTTTGTTTTTTTTGTAGCAGAATAAAGTGATGTCGGAGTTGCAATAAGAATTATTCCGTATACTGCAAATGCAAGAAGCCCCATGCATGAAAGGAGTTTCTTTGATGAGTTTTTCATTTCTTTTTTTATTACAACTTTAATATCACTTTTCATTTTCATATCCCGTTTTTTAGCAAAACTTAAAGATTGTCTTTATTCTGGTTCAATACATTTTCCCAGATTTCGATTGCTTCCTGATCAGATCTTGTACCGCTTACAACTGCCTCGTCAATCGGATTTTCTTCTTTTACACCAATTGCAGGCTTTCTGTATTTTGGATTAGCTTCATAAGCCTTTCCTGTATATACTGCGTCTGCAGGATCCGGAGAAAGCTTTGAGTAATTTCCGCCGTTGTTCCAGTGCATATAGCCGCGGTTTACAGAATCTCTTACACCAAAAGTTTCTTTACGTACATATTCTGCATCGTAATATTTTTTATCATACGGAACATTCAAGAAGAATGTCTGTATCCACGGACGAACTACAATTTTATTTCTTGCAATGATTGTATTGCGGTAAGTTCCGTAAAAATAAATTCTATAAGGGCGCTCTTCATACGGTTCATAATTTAAGAACTGGTTTTCAAAATGAGACGGATAGAACATCGGACAGATTATATCAACATACTCTGCAAGAGTTTCTACGTCCTGACCTGTTCGGGCTCCTGTTCTGTACCAGCCGTTTGCTCCGTAAATATCGATTCCAATCGGTGCATCGATATTTTCTCGTGCATAAGACAAGAAGCTTATCAAGGCACTTTCTTTATCCATACCAGGGCTGTGCCATCTGAACGATGCGCTTCCCATGTTTGTTCCGTCTGTAGGAAATCTTATATAGTCAAACTGAATTTCATCAAAACCACGTGCAATTAATTCTTTTGCAATCGCTACATCGTATTCCCAGACTTCAGGACAGTAAGGGTCAACCCAGTTTTCATCGTAATAAGAAAGTGTTTTATTTCCTTCTTCATCAACTTCGTAACCTTTTGTTCCAACCCAAGGTTTGTCTGTTGCTTTATTCCATACAGCGTATTTACCGTTTGAATACAAAGAAAGATTGCGGTCTTTAAAGACAACAATTCGTGCAATCATGTAAATGTTGTCTTTTTTAAACTCGCTTACAAAATGTTCAAGATTAACAGCGTACTGACTTATCTTTCCTTTCTTTAAAACTTCCGGGTCTTTTGAATCATATCGCAAAAGTCCGTAATCATCTTTCATGTCGATTACAAGACTGTTTAAATCATTATCAAGAATTATTTTCTTAAACTTAGAAATTCCGTCAGGAAGATATGCCTGATAACACGGAATATAAAGACTCTTCTGATCGCAAATCTGTTTTGCATAAGGAGAAGAAACCTGTTCAGAATTTAAAAGCCAGAGTTCGTTTAAAACTACACTTGTTTTATAACCGGTTTCTGACTGCGGAATCCACGCGGCAAAAATCGGAGATGGACTTAAGCCTGCAATGTTTTTCCAGTCTTTAAATTTCGAAACCATTTTAGGTTCTTTACCGGTATTGATATCAAAAGCTTTAATTTCTTTAGGACTCATATATATAATCGATGAGTCTGCAAGATAAAGTCCATCGATTGTATCTGCCGGTTCACTTCCTTTGTAAATGCAGATTGATTTTTTCTTTTCAAAATCAAAACGATATATACGCGGAATAAAAGTCTGCGAAAGGAAAAGCTCTGTGTAAACAGTTCCATCTTCTGCCTTACATAAAACAGGAAGAATATCACTTACTTCATCAGAGCCTACATTAGGATCTGCTCCAGCAAGTCCTGTAACTGCAGTGTTAAATCTTTTTGACTCAAGCTTTGAATAGAAAAATCCCAGTGTCGCGTGCGAACAGAAAACATAATCTTCTTTAACGTATGATTCATCTTTTTTAACACGCATAGAAGCAACTGCAACAGCCTTTACTCCACTCGAACCTGTGCGCGGTGCATCATAATATTTCCAGGTAAGCCCTGCATCTTCTGATAAATAAACTTTATCCTTTGTTGCGCAGACCATCTGCTGCGGTTTTTCGGGGTTATACGAAATATCTTTTATATCCGCAACCTGTTTTTCAAAGGTTACCTCTTTTCCATCGTATTTTTTAATCGTAAGAACAGGAAGACCTTCATTCCTGTATTCAAATATCTTTAAATCTCGTGAAAATAAAATTCCTTTTGAAGTAAGAAAGTAAAAACTTTCGATGACACGATTCTGTTCCAGAGTCTGTTCAACACGCAGAATCTGTTTTGCTTTTCCTTCTGTCCATAAAGGCAGAATCGTCCGCGTATTGATTACACGATAGATTCCGCTTTCGGTAGCAAGCAGAGGTTTATTCGTGTCGGTTTTAGTTGAATTTGTTCCTTGAGGAGCACTTTTTTCGGGAATAATTTTTGGTAATGTGTATAAAGGATTGACCTCTTTTTGACCCCCTTTCGCAAAAGCAAATGAAGGGATAAAAAAAGACGCCACAATCACGAGTAAAATTTTCATACTCTGATTATCGGCATCTTTCTTCAATATAATTAGTTTTTAAAATCGATTCAGCTTAAGCCATAAGGCCGGCAAAACGCTTATTTTACCTCGTACTCAGGCGAACATGTCAGATGAAGCCCAAGACGGCGTATCGTAGCCTCGTCAACCGGCGAAAGAATGACACTCGAATGGAACTCAAGGCCTTCAAGCTGCGGAATCTGCTCAAGGGCTGTCTTTGCATGCGGGTTAGTCGAAGAACAGCATGCAAGCGCCACGAGGGCTTCTTCTACGTGCAGGTGAGGGTTTTTGCTCTTAAAGTCGATTGTCTTTAATTCCTGGATAGGTTTTACGTATTCTTCTGTCAAAAGCTTTTCTTCATGCGGAATTCCTGCAAGAATTTTGAGGACTTTGAGGATTACACTGGTTGCAGCACCAAGCAGGCGCGAAGTTCTTCCTACGATTACAGTTCCGTCTTCAAGCTGAATTGCGGCGCATGGATGACCAGTTTCTTCCTGGCGCTTAACTGCTGCAGGAACTACAGCGCGATCTTCCGGCATTAATTCTGCACGCTTTAAAAGGAATTCCTGCTTATCAAGCTCACTTCTCGGAGCATTGCCTTTTCTTACGGCGCAGGCTGTAGCATAGTAGCGGCGAAGCATTTCTTCTTTTGCAGCCTTCTGACAAACTTCGTCATCAATGATGGCATTTCCTGCCATATTAACACCCATGTCTGTCGGAGACTGGTAAGGACTTTCACCTAAAATCTGCTTGAATATTTCTTTTAAAACCGGGAACGTTTCTACGTCGCGGTTATAGTTTACAGTTGTTTTTCCGTATGCTTCCAGGTGGAACGGGTCAATCATGTTTACGTCATCCAGGTCAACCGTTGCACTTTCGTATGCAAGATTAACAGGATGCTGCAAAGGAAGATTCCATATCGGGAATGTTTCAAACTTTGCGTAACCTGCTTTGATTCCGTGTTTATGATCATGATAAAGATTAGAAAGACAAGTTGCCATCTTTCCGCTTCCAGGACCAGGAGCAGTTACAACACAGAGCTTTCTCTTTGTTGCAATGTATTCGTTGCGGCCATAACCGTCATCACTTACGATTAAAGGAATGTTTCCAGGATAACCTTGAATGACATAATGAAGATAAGTTTTGATTCCAAGATTTGTACATTTTGCACGGAACTTGTCGGCAGCAGGCTGGCATGTGTATTGCGTGATTACGATTCCACTTACTAAAAATCCACGCTTTTCAAATTCTTTTTTAAGACGAAGAGTTTCTTCATCATAAGTAATTCCAAGGTCACCGCGGATTTTATTCTGCTCGATTGCATCTGCATTAACAACGATGATTATTTCTGCGATGTCCTTGAGTTTTTCAAGCATCTTAAGCTTGTTGTCCGGTGCAAAACCGGGTAATACGCGCGAAGCGTGATAGTCGTCAAAAAGTTTTCCGCCAAATTCAAGATAGAGTTTTTCAAACGAATCAATTCTTTCCTGAATATGTTCCGACTGTAATTTTAAATATTTTTTTGAATCAAAACCAATCTGTGCCATAATTTCCCCGTCATGCCGCTAGATTGCAGCAAGTCCCTTATCTATATCTGCAATAATATCATCTACATTTTCAAGACCACAGCTAAATCTAACCATTCCGCCGTCGATTCCTGCTGCAACAAGCTGCTCGTCTGTAAGCTGGCGATGTGTTGCACTTGCCGGATGAAGAACACATGTTCTGATATCTGCAACGTGAACTTCATCACATGCAAGTTCAAGTGCGTCCATAAAACGAACTGCAGCGGCACGACCACCTTTGATGCTTATAGAAATTACACCACATGTTCCGTCAGGAAGATATTTTTGAGCACGCTCATAATATTTATCACCAGGAAGACCAGGATAAGTAACCTTTGCAATCTTATC
>JAEEGL015269250.1_pt1 | contig 13412 bp, 12 predicted proteins | sample 9134231 | NCBI WGS metagenome assembly JAEEGL01 (sample SAMN16246548, study PRJNA631951) | gut metagenome | biome: gut microbiome; feature: rumen; material: fiber-attached | host: Bos | place: Iran: Karaj | collected 2018-10 | reverse complement strand
TATTATCTAATGCTTCTTTCATAGTATCATCGTTGTGAAATCCATGATCTCCGCCATTAATCAAAACTAATTTAGCATTCTTACATTTTTTACTTACTATTATTGATGATTTATATGAAACATATGGATCTCCAGTTCCGTGAATAAATAATAGTGGTATATCTAAGTTATATAAGTTCTTATAGGCTTTATATCTTCTTTCATCTTTAAAATACTCATAACTTAATATAATACCTTTTTCTATTTGACAGTATCCTTGCTTCTTAGCAATTCTTTCTCTTTTACTAGGTAAATTTAAAATACCTCTTCCTAAATCTAATGCCGGATACCAAAGAATAAGTTTTTCAACATTATATTTATTATGATCTATTAAAGATACTATTCTGCCTCCCATACTACATCCAGCAAGTATGAATTTAGTATAACCATATTCTTTAGTTAACATATCTAATGTATCTTCTAAATTTTTTATCATTTTAGATACTGTATATTCTTTATAATCCCCATCTGATTCTCCACAAAAAAGAAAATCAAATCTAAAATTATTAATATTATTGTTAGTTAATTCATTAGCCAACATAGTAGTTGCTCGTGAATCTTTACTACTAGTTCGAGCATGACAAATTACTACTATTTCTTTATTATCATTAATATTATTAATTATTCCACATAACTTATAATTATTAAATGTAGAATAATATATTTTTTGTTCTCTCATATTATCATCATTTCATTTGGATATCCGCTTTTGGTTGAATATCTTCAGTTTTTTTATACTCTTCTAATAATGGATCAAGTTGTTCCTTTAGTTCTGGGAATGCTTCAATAGCCATTATGTATGCAGACTCAACATATTGTTCATTATCAGGATTATTTAATTGCCTTTGTATTCTTCTTTCAAATATACTAACATAATCGCTTTCTTCGAAATGAACATCGACACTTAATTCTTTAGCTAATTCATTTATTTGAGATAGTAGATTTGGTCTTAAATAAAATAATCTTTCAAAACTATTTGAATCAAACTTGTGACCTAAATCTTTAGTCATCCATCTCCATTTATCAATAATATCTGATCCATCGGGTTTAAATGCTGCTGGTTTATTTGGATATCTATATATTTTTAATAATCCTTGTTTTTCAGCATTCATTAACCCTTCAAAAACACTTGGACAATATTCTTCTTCTAAAACATCTACACCAACTTCAGATAATACTTCTTTAAAACCAGTATGTTTATCTTCAAATGTATCATCTGGTAATGTATATATAGATGAATCATTTAAATACATTCTTTCTAATGCCCCAGGTATGTTTTCTACTAATATCCATGGCCCTTCTTTTCCTTCAAAACGTCCAAGAGAATATGTTAAATCATCTCCTGATCTTCCACTAAAATGTAATGCTAATACTTTTTCTGGTGTAGCATATACATATGAACCATGTGTCGATTCTCTTGGTTCTAACCTTTTTAATCCGTGTTCTTTACTTCCGTGGTATACAACTCCCATATAAAGTCCTCCTATATATTATAAGTATATCATATTATATATATAATTAATGTAAATATGACACTCATTTGTAGTAAAGATTAACACTAAAGCATACTTTAAAGTCAAATAAAAAAATCACATATTGTGATTTTTTTTATTTTAAACCTAATGTAGCTTTATTAGATGCTTCAAGCATTCTTCTATTTAAGTCATCAAATGCAGATATATCATTTTGGATAGAACTCATATAATCAAATGTTGATACAACTAATTTTGAATATACTCTAAAAGGCCCATTACAAACGAATTCACCTTCGGATACTTGTTCAAGATTACCACTTGCCCAAATTCTATTACCACCAAATACAAATGAAGTTAAACTTGCTTCATAACTTGGAGAATCTGGACCTAAAAAAGTCATATCTTTGTTTTCTCCTATTTTTAAATTACCTTCAACTTGAATGGCTACTCTTCCATCTTCCATTACACCAAAAGGTATATTAGCTTCTTTAAGTGCTTCAAGAGATGGAAAAACATCTTGTTCACTATTTACTATTATTACCATATTTATTACCTCTAATTATTATATATCACATTAATTCATTAATAGTCAAACAAACCGACAATAATAATGTCAAATTGAATATAATGTTCTCATTTACACATAGATATCTATGTAATATAATAAATACTTGTATTTTTATGGAGGTAGTTATGAAGTATTTTAAAGAACTTGAAGACAAGTATATCAATAAACCTTTTTTAATTACTGAACCAAATGTTGATCATGATATTTTTGTTAACAAAATTATACCTAACGAGTTTTATTTAAGACATCTACCTCTATTAAGAAAACTTTATTATATTAATAAACATTTATCATTAATATCTTTAAGAACACGAGCAGCTAAATTAGAAAACAGACAAGAAGATAATTTTGAAGACTTTATATCTCAGATTGATGAAAACGATCCAGAAGCTATGGAATTAATGATATCAGAAGTTACTAAAAGAGCTGTTGCTAGAGACTCTAGATCTTTTGAAGATCACGATTTAATCGGAGAAATACGTACTTTAGCTCTATCATTATCTACTCAAAGAGCTAATGAATTAATTAGGCTATATGATGATATTGATTTTACTAATCCAGAAAATACTCCAAAAATAAAACAACTATTAGCAGAAATGAAAACAATAGTTGATTCTGATAAAATTAATTTATATGGTCTAGGCTATGAAAAGTCAAATGAAATAGAAGATTTATTTTATGGATTTGAAAGCTGTGATAGTGAATATACTTATGTTCATGAATTATTTAATAATCCAGTATGGACATATAATGATGCTATAAGAATACTTTCATTCTATTATGATTTATTAAAAATAGCTAATTTAGCAGATGATAGTATTATAAAAGAAATAGAAAATGCTTTTGAAGATTTAAAACAATATAAAACATATATTCATATTCCAAAGAATCCGGATAAACCTGATTATGTTTCATACCCTGTACCAGAAGCTTGGTATATTCTACCAGGTGTAGAAAACTTTGAAGATACTCTATATAATACGACTGGTCAAGGTGGTCACAAAGAAGCCACTTTAGAGTATCTTGAATTAGATATTTTACGTGGAGCTAGATTTGATCAAAGTGATGTACAAAAATACTTAGATGAAACAAAAGAACTCATGGTCGAAGATTTCGTTCGCGAAGGAGTTTATTTCCATACGATAAAATATGGTCTTAGTGTTTACCACCCTCTTCGCTTTTATGACTCTAATGGCGAACCCTATGGCGTAAGAAAAACAGCTTTAAATTTTCAAAAAAGTGAACGAATGGAGTCTCTTTACAATCTAAGATTTCTTCCACCAGAAGATAAAAAACACGAATTCTTGGAATACTTTTATGAACATTCAAAGTACTTTAATATCTTAGATGCTAATGGATTACCTTATGGTTATCTAGATATTATTAAGAAAGCTTATGAATATGTTGGATTAGAATCTGATTCAATTTATATGCCAGGTAAATGTTATGCTGGAGACGCAACTTATTTATTACATTATTTTGGGAGAGAAGTAATATATAATGATGAAGCTAATAGATTTGATATAGATGACTATGAATGGTCAAAACCATATCTATTTAGTCAGACAGCCAAAAAATTAGTTGTAGGTGTATCTTATGCTCATGCTTTAATGACTCAATTCTTTGCTGATTTAAATAAATATGCTAAAGATTATAAAGCTTGTATTAAATATTTAAGAAGATTTAGTTTAGATCATTTACTTATTAGAGCATGCGGTTTTAATAAAGTAACAAGACAAATAAATGGTAATGATTCGTATAAAGTAATATTAACTAGTAATCCAAATTATGAACAAGAATTTAAAGAGTATTTAGATAACGGATGGAATGTTGAATATCTTCCTCCAATAGTTATTAATAAAGAAACTGGTGAATTAGTTGATTACTTAACTAGTTGCGAAGATATTAAGACAGTTTTATGTCCTCATGAAAAAATACTAAGATTTAGCAATTTAAGTGAAAGAACTAAACAACATATGTTATAATAGTATCTTTGTAAGGGAGTGTTTTGAATGGTTTTAAGTTATAATACTATCAAAAAACTAATGAGTAAGAATAAATTAGTAGAAAATGCTAATAATCAAAATATACATTCTTCATCTTATGATGTAACTGTAGATAAATATATATTGAAATTTAAAAAGAATAATAAACCTATATCTTTTATAGATGCTCAAGAACTAGATACAATGTATGAAGAAGTTAGTATCACTGAAGGTTACACTATTGAACCAGGTGAAACAGTATTAGTAGTATTAGAAGATATGTTTAATATACCTGATAATGTATGTGGCTCTATTCGCGGAAGAACTTCAATTAATCGTCTTGGTTTATCTATTGCTACTCAACATTTAAATCCCGGATTTAGAGGTAAATTAAATCTAACAGTCACTAATAACTCCGTTAATTCATATGTAATTACTCCTAAAATCCAAATAGCTCAAGTAGTATTTGAGAAGTTAGATAAAAGAGTTAAGAAAGAACAATTATATTCAAGTAAAAAGAAAGTATCTTATCAAAATAAAGATGGTCGTCAAGGATCTATGATATATTCTGATTATATTGGAAAAGTTGTAAGACACTTTAAAGGTAATTATTATTTTATCGAAGATATATGTATGGATTCCGAAACAAAAGAATACACTATTATTTATAAGAATATATATAATCGTGAAGATTCAAATATATGGGCTCGCCCAGCTAAAATGTTTTTTGAAGAAATTGATCAAAATAGAAAAGATAATATCACTAAACAAAAACATCGTTTTGAATTAGTTGATGAATTAACAATTGATTATACTAAACAAAATAAAAATGAGTAATTATTACTCATTTTTTATTAAACTAAATCATCTTCATCAATTAAAGGAACAATATCTATAGCTGGTTCCTCATACGGATGAACTCTTCTTAATTCGGAAATTACATGTTTTGCTTTTTGTATTTCACAAATCACTTCTAGTTTATCTTCTTGAACAAATTCTAACTTATTTATTTCTCCTATGTAAGGATGGGCACCATCGTTTGGCATAAAAGTTCCTAGTGCTTTAACACAGGTAGAGCAATTAGTGTAATTTGATCCGGTTAAAGTTCCTGCTCCTGCTTTGCAAATAGCTTCTCTAACAGCTTCAGTATTTTCAACAGGTACTGTAACAATTATTTTTACTTTTTTTATATCAATAGTCATAGTAACACTTACATTCTTATGCCAGCTGCAGGAAAATTCTTTCCGGTTTTTTGAAAATATATAGATTTTAATTCTTCCTGATCTTTAACTGGAATTACTTCTTCATTACTATATATAGGCCTTATATCAATAATATTTCCACTTTCATCATGAGAAACTGCATATCTTTCAAATCTCTCTTCTGGTTCACCAAGAAATTCTTTAATTTCATCATAGTTTGCTATTCTGCCAATAAAATAAAATTCTTCCTTAAATTGTCCACCACTTGTTGCAGCAGCTCTGGAAACATCGGAATTGATTCCCATATTTAAAAGATCTTGTTCCATTTCCTCATTTACAGTTCCTTCACCTATTTTATAAGTAAATATTATCCCAGTTATTCTTGACGGATTATCAACTACTGAATCAGCATATTCAGGTGAAAATGGTCCGGTAGATAATGTTAATAAATAATCGTATGTTACTGAAAAATAATCTGCTTTTTCCATCTTATACCTCCACTATTATTGTATCATATATTATTGTTTAACAAAACAATTAGTCATTTCCTTTACTTTGGCAACATATTCTTACTAGTAATTTATTATTTATTTTAAACATAATACTTCCATCATAATCCGTTCTATATATTTTTGAAGTATTTAAGTTATCTAATACTTCTTTATTTGGATGCCCATATCTATTGTTTTTACCTGCACTTATTATGGAATATTTTGGTTTGATTTTATCTATGAATTCTTTACTACTACTAGTATTACTACCATGATGCCCTACTTTTAATATATCTATATTATTTATATTATAATTATTTAATATTTCTTTTTCTGTTGTAACTGATGCATCTCCCATAAATAATAATTTATGATTATTTATATTCATATAAATGACATTACTATTATCATTTTCATTATCATAATCTTTTGTTTGTAAGAAATATAATTTATTCTTATTAATATTTAATTCTTTAATACAAGAATAATAATTTATATTATTTAACTTATTAATTAATTCTTTTTCTAAAGTATTATATTCCCCACAATTAAAGATTACTTTCTCTACTTTAAAATTACTTACTAAATTAATAGCATCACCCATATGATCGTAATCCCCATGGGTTATTATTAAATAATCTAATTTAGTTACTCCAATACTTTTTAGAAATGTAATCGTTGTTTTTATTTTGGGTTCAGCATGTCTTTTTTCCCACTCTTCTTTATAGTATGTTTGAATACCACCAGTATCTATCATTATGGTTTTATCTTTATATTTTATTATCGAAGAATCACCCTGTCCTACATCTAAATAATATATATAATAATTATTATCTAAAATATAACTATATTTAATTGTTAATAACATAATAATTATGAACATCAAATATTTTTTCTGATAAGTATTTAAGAATACATAAGTGAGGCTATAGTAAACAATTATACTTACTATATTTAGTTTTGGGAAAACGATATTGAAAGTCGGAATGAATTTGGTAATATTCTCAAGAATACTTATCAGAAAGAATAATATGTTATCTAAAGGTTTAATTATTAAAGTTATTAAACTTAATGGATAAATAATAAAACTTATAAAAGGAACATAAAATAAATTATATATAGTAGATAAGATATTAATTTGATAATTATTATTTATTGTAATTGGTAAACTAATAAGTAACGCTAATAAAGATACTTTTAATATACTAGTAATATAATTACCATTTATAGCTTTACTATATCTAATTAATGAATATGAAATAATAGATGAATATAAAAAACCAATATTATAAATATAATAAGGATTATATATAAGCATAGTTATTATAGTTATATAAAATACTTTCATAATATCTAAATTAAACTCATACTTTTTATTAATATATAAAAATATAAACAGTAAGATACTTCGTAATACTCCGGGTACAGGTCCAACTAAACATAGATACATAAATAAAAATATAATAACAATCATATATTTTTGTTTTATACCTTTTAATACTTTTAATAATATTCCTGCTAATAAAGATATATGCATACCTGAAATACTAAATATATGACTTATACCTAACTCTTGATACTTTAAATAAGTATCTTCATCTATATCTTTTTTAATACCTAATATAAAAGTTAATAAATAATTACTACTCTTATACGTATTAATATGTTTTATCAGTATATTCTTTAAATAATATATAAAACTTACTTTATTAGATTTAATACTTATATTATTAACATTCATAATATATTTGATTTTATTACTTTTAAGATATTTTTGGTAATTAAAAGTATTAGGTATAGTATTTATACTAGGTATAGATAAAGATCCTTCTAAAGCTATAGAAATGCCTAAATCTAACTTATTTAGTTTATCTCTTTCTTCTATACTATTTATATAATATGTACATTTAATCTTTCCTTTACCCTTTATAGTAAAAGACATTTTATTACCATCAATATTATACTCAGTTAGTATACCTTCAATATAAGTATCTTCTAAAGAATAGTTAGAGTGTAATGGTAATGAAGCATATATATAACTACCTATAATAGTTAAAATAAAGAGTATAAAAACTATACTACTAGACTGTAATATAGTCTTTAATCTTAGCAAATAAAGAATCTCCTATTCCTGATACATTTTTAATATCATCTATAGTATTAAATCTATTATCTTTACGATAATTAATAATAGCTATAGCTTTACTCTCTCCTATTCCCGGTATAGTCATTAATTCATTAAAATTAGCGGTATTTATATTTACTAATTTATTATCTTCCGTAGTACTTGAAGTAGTTTCTTTAGTACTAGTTGTAGTAATACAATTATTAACTTCAATAGTTTGAATAGTACATGTATTATTACAAGTAATATTTTGTTTAGTAGCAGATAATTCTTTACTAGTAAATATATAAATAACCATCTCTGGTGTTAAATTAGATGCTAAGTTAATATTATATGTAACAGCATTACTTGCTAACCCACCAGCTATCTTTATAGCATCTATTACTTTATCCCCTTCTTGAAACTGATATACACCTGGTTTTTTAACAGCACCTTTTACATCAACATAAAATACACCTTTAGTAGTTGTTGTAATTACTTCACTAGTAGTACTTGTACTAGTACTTATAGTAGTTATTTCTTCTACATATTCTTCTTCCTTATCTGAATCATATAAATAAAAACATGATATACATAAAGCAATTAATAATAAAACACATATAACGTACATGTAATATCTTTTCAACAATTCTTTTATCATATTAGTCCTCCTAATATACATGTACACGAAAAGTATGAAATTTCCTTTAAAAAAAAGAGAAAATATTTTAATTTTCTCTTGTTAGTATAACTGTAGCCATTTCTTTAACATCAGTTAATTTAATTATTTCATTCATAGTATTAATATCTAAGTTATTATATAAGTCATAATAGTTATCTATTATCTTATTATATTCAATTAAATCTGTTTGAAGTAAATAACTTATTAATTCAATATTATCAAATGATTGAATATATTCAGATATTATTACTTTTTTCTTTCTATTAAAATCTTCTTTAGTAATAGATAAATTATTAAATTGTTTTATTAATATATCTATCAGTTTATCTTTATGTTTAGTCTCTGCTAATATAGTTATTATTATATGATCATCTACAATATCATTTCTTACTGATAAACCATCTTGAATAATACCATCTTTAACTAATTGTTCTTTTAAGATAGATGATTTACCAAAATTAGATGTCATTAAGATATGCATATAATTAATTAATTCAGCATCAGTTATATTTAATTTCTTAAATATATCTTTTGGAACTTTAATACTTACACTTACTTTATCTATTTCAACTGGATATTTAATAATAGATTCTTTTTTAACTATTTCATTTGGTTCTTTTTTAGATAATATTTCAATTTTATTTGGTTTACCAAAATCTTTTTTAGATTGATTATCTTTAATGATAGTTAAAGCTTCTTCTGGATCAAATAAACCAGTTATGATAACAAACATATTAGATGGATGATAAAAAGTCTTATAAGTGTTATTAATGTCTTCTAGAGTTGTTCCATTAACATCTTCACATTCGCCTGCTATATTATATTTATAATTAGCTTCTTTAAATAAACATTTATTTATTTCATCAAATAATCTTGAACCTGGTTTATCTTTATACATTTTGATTTCTTCACATATTATACCTTTTTCATTAGCTACTATTTCATCAGTATAATATGGTGATTGAACATATGTTAATAAATAATCTAAGTTTTCTTTAAATAAAGAAGAACCCATTGTTTCATAACATGTTACTTTATGTGATGTATAAGCATTACATGAACTACCTAAATCTGCAAATACAGCAGATGCATCAATTCCACCTTCCATTTTAAACGTAATATGTTCAAGAAAGTGTGCAATACCATTAGGTATTTTATATTCTTTATCATTTAATTTGAAATTAGTATATATACTTCCAAAATGAGTACTAAAAGATATATAAAAATTCTTTGCTTGTTTATTAGGTAATAAATAGATATTTAATCCATTAGGTAAAACTTCATGATATAGAGTTTCATTTACTCCCTTTAGTAAAATCTTATTCATGTTTATCACCTTCCAATACATAAATAGTATTTAGTTTTAATTTAGAATATAAATCTTCAACTTCTTTAATAGATACTTTTTTAATCTTATTTAATTGTTCCTCTAAAGAATCTCTATTAAAAATATATTGATAGAAATATAATTCAAGTATTTGTTCTGGATCATCTAAATACATATTTATAATGGTTTCATATAAAGATATAGCTCTATCTAATTCTTGTTTAGATACATTAGTCATATCTTTAACTGTTTCATCTATAGTAGATATAGCTAACTCTATATTACTTTTATCTATACCTGTTGTAATACGTAATAGATTATCATATTTAAATGTTGCACTACGAACACCATAACATAATGATTTATCTTCTCTAAGTGATTTATATAATTTAGATTCTAGAGTACCTCCACCTAATATAATATTAAATATAGGCATTACATATTCTCTTTCATATTCAGTTAAATTATTAGTGTTATATAAATATACTAATTGCGTTTGAGTATTATCTGTTGATTCAGATTGTCTAATAACAGTATCTCTTTCTTTATTAGTAATATAATAATTTATTTCTTCTCTATCACTATCATTAAATTTAGCATATTTATTTATTATATTAATTACTTCTTCTTCATTAATATCTCCGATAATATTAATATCTATATTTGATTTATTTAATAAGTAATTATATGACTCTAATAAAGAATTATTATCTATCTTATTTAAGTCTTCAATAGTACCATTAATATTAATTGCTGATATAGAATCTTTATCCATAGTTTCTAAAGCTTTTATACTAGCATAAGAAGATGGATTTTCTTTTTGCGTATTAATAGCGTTTTCTAATCTTTTATATATAGTATTAAATACTTCTTTATTAAATTCATTATTTTCTATATTAGGATTTAATAATAACTCAAAAGGTAATTGAATAGCTTCTTCTAAATAATCATCTTTTGTATATTTAGGATTTAAGAAATCTATAATTAGTTTAGACATTAAAGAAGAACCTACTTTTTTATATGATATATAACATGCTGCATCATATAATTCTTCTTGTTCTAAAACTATATCTCTTTTAGTTTTATACTTTTTACTAGATTCCATTAACATATGAATTAAAAATACTTCACTTAATAAAGTATCTTTATTTATATTATTTCTTAATACTATTTCCATATGAATATTTTTAAATCTATCAGTATTAATAGTATGAATATTATAGTTATTATATTTATATGTTTTATATTCCATTTGACACCTCTTTAGCCCTATAATGCGTAAAATAACGGCACTACATAATGTTATTATATCATAACTATGATATGATTTTAATAGGTGATAAGATATGGAACCAGTACATATTGTAACAGCAAAAGAAAATATTGCGCCTTTAGTATTACTTCCTGGTGATCCCCTAAGAGCACAATATATTGCAGAGAAATTTTTAGATAAGGCTGAATTAGTAAATACTGTAAGAAACATGTATGCTTATACTGGATATTATAAAGGTAAAAGAATTACAGTAGCCGGTTCAGGAATGGGATGCCCTTCTGTAGGTATTTATGCTTATGAACTATATCATTTCTATGATGTAGAAAAAATTATTAGAATTGGTTCTTCTGGATCAATGAGACCAGATATTAAAATATTAGATGTTATATTATCTATTGGAGCTTATTCAGAATCTTCATTTGCATACCATTGGAGTAAATCTAAAACAAGATATATTCCATCATCAATGGAATTAAATACTATTATTGCTGATACTGCTGATAGAAAACATATGGATATTAAAATAGCTCCTACTATTACATCAGATACATTTGATGTATGGCATGATATAGAACATATATTAGAAAAATGTCCAATTAGAGAAAAATTAGGATGCTGTGAAATGGAAGGCTTTGGTTTATTCCATGTAGCTAAAACTGAAGGTCGTCAAGCTGCTATGTTAGCAACAGTTGTTGATTCAAGATATGAACCAGATAATACAGTATCTGTTGAAGATCGACAAACAGCATTAAACGATATGATAATACTTGCACTAGACAGTATAATTAAAGAATAAAAAAAGTTAGGATTTAATTCCTAACTTTTTTGATTTAATAAATAATTCATATATTTGTCATATTGACGTTCAACTTCTGAATCATTCCATTTAACACCATATTCTTTTCTTAGTTCAATCATGGCATTAGTTGATGCTTTACTATCTTCGTTTTGTTTCTTAGTTACTAATTTTTCTTTGATAGAATCTTTAGAATCATCATATGATGGTTTTTCTTTTGCATCATTCTTTAGGATAACATGATATCCATAAGATGTCTTAACTGGTTTAGTTGAATATTCTCCTACTTTTAAATCAAAAGCTGCTTTTTCAAATTCAGAAACCATGTCTCCTTTATTGAAATAACCTAATGTTTGATAAGTAACAGATTTATCATCTTTATACTTAGCAAAAGCATCTTTAGCTTTAGTTCCAGATTTAATATCTTTCTTAATAGCTTGGATTATTTCTTCAGCTTTCTTTTTAGCTGCATTTTGGTCATCAGTAGAATCACTTGCTGGAGTTATTAAAATATGATCACAGTCAATATCTCCAACTGTTTCATCTTTGTAATAATCCTTAATTTCTTTTTCAGTAATTGTACTTGAAATATAATCTTTAGTAGCTAAATTAGATAAGTAGTTAACATATACTTTTTCTTTATATTGATCTAATGAAGAGAAACCTGCACTTTGTAAAGCACTTTCTAATTGTTCTTCATCAGTATAGCTGGCTTTAACACTTGCAACAGAAGTTTCAGCATAATCTTTTGCATCGTTTAATTTATCAGCATATTTTTGTTCAAGTACTTTCTTGTTAACTAATTCTAAAGCTACATCTAAAGCATACTCTTCTTTCATTTGATTCCATACATCATCAATAGATATTTGAGATCCATCTTTGAATGAAATAAATGATTCTTTTCCATCAGCTAATTTTGGAGCTACTTTAGTACAACCAGTTACTAATAGTATAGCTAATAACGCTATTGTTATTTTCTTTTTCATAATATCCTCCCAACATTTGCTATTATATCATAGTAAATATAAAAAAAATAGTTTTTTACGTAAATAAAACATAAAAAAAGGATTAATTGCTTAATCCTTTTTATTATATTCTATTCACCGCCAGAATCACCAGATTCAGTTTCTTCCCAATCAGCTACTAATGTTGTGTCTTCAGTAAATGCACTTATAGTTTCATCAGTAATATATGGAGTATCGTCATCAACTTTCCATCCTAAGAAAGTATAACCTTCTCTTTCTGGAGTTGGTAGACCACCTATTTCGTCTCCATATACTGCTTCTATAGTTGTATCGTCTAATTCCCCACCATTAGCGTCTAATGTTAATGTAACTGTTACTGGAACACACTTAGCAACTAATGTTGTATCTTCAGTAAATTCACTTATAGTTTCATCAGTAATATATGGAGTATCGTCATCAACTTTCCATCCTAAGAAAGTATAACCTTCTCTTTCTGGAGTTGGTA
>JAEEGL014246756.1_pt1 | contig 13412 bp, 12 predicted proteins | sample 9134231 | NCBI WGS metagenome assembly JAEEGL01 (sample SAMN16246548, study PRJNA631951) | gut metagenome | biome: gut microbiome; feature: rumen; material: fiber-attached | host: Bos | place: Iran: Karaj | collected 2018-10 | reverse complement strand
CTCCTTTTATTAGTTTCTGGACAAAATAATAATAACACGAGGCTCTGTGTTTGTTATAAAAAAAGAAGGGGATTTGATTTATTTCAAAATCCCCTTAAATTTTAAAAGGTTATGTTTATCCCCTTAATTATTTATATATCTATAAAAAGAAAGACCATATAAAGTTTAGCTACCTTATATGGCCTTTTTTTAGTTTTCTTTATCTTTCTTTTTATCTTTATCTTTTTCTTCTTCAGGTTTATTTAATTCATCATAAACTCTAGTTAAGAATAAAATCTTTTTAGCTATATTTATATAAGCTACAGCTGAAAGTGAAAAATCTAATGCTAAGTCAATTAAAGCTTTTGTATCATTATCATCAATATCATTCAGATGCTTGAATGCCTCATTAACAGTAGAAGTAATTTTTTCTGTTTGAAGCTCGTTGAATGAATTGAAGATTTCACCTTTTTCAGGATTATCTTTATATCTTTCGTTTAAGATTTGTTTTACTTCAGCAATAGATAATACTTGTTTTAATGATATAACCTCTTCAATTGCGGCTAAATGCTCTCTATTATATTTTTTAGCAATAGGAGCAGATACTACCTCACCCTTAACATAGTTATTAATCATAGAAGAAGTGATTTGTTTATCAAGTGATGAATTTTGGAATATTTTAATTTGTTTTTCTAAGAATGTAACTACTTGATCCATATATAATTCAATATCAGGTAATTCTTCATATTTCTTAAAACTAAAATTATTTAATTCATTTAACCAAACTTCAAGTGTCTTTTTTATATTATCCATAAGTATTACACCTCACTATGTCAACATTGTATCACATTATTTAAAAAAACACAATAAAATCACTAAAAACTATTGACATATTATTGTAAGTGTTTTAAACTAGTATTGTAAACTAGATGATATAGTTATACAGCAAGGAGGATGCAATTATGAAAAAGAAAGCTTTAATTATAAGTAATGATATGTTTTTAAACTATGAATATGATAATGGGAATTATATAATCAAGAATAATAAAATCTTATCAAAGCTTAAGCATAAGGTTGAATATGATAATATAAGCTCAAAAGGAATTAATTCTTTAATGGCTTTTAATTATATTAAAGAATTTATAAAGCATTATAATTATTCTTATTGTATCATTTCCTTAAATAATTATGATGATTCAATTAATAATGCAGTAGAAGCATTAGAAGAAAACGGAATAAAAACAATTTTAGTTGCAACACCTAATGCATCTAAAGAACAAATTTTAAAAATAGAAAATTTAGCAAATGATAATTTAGTAAAATATGTTGTTGTAGATGATGTATTAAAAGAGCAAAAGGATAATAAATTAAATTCTGTTATCTTAAAATTCTGTGCATAGAAAAAAGCTCTTTTAAAAGAGCTTTTTATATTTCTTCGTTTCTTATTTGACTCCATAAAACAACTACAAGCTGAATAGGAATACCTAATAGGAAGACAGGCCATATATTGCTGCCTAAAAATAATATTTGTAAATATATTGCTGCAAGTCCAGTCCAAATTAAAATAGCTATTATAGGAAATTTCCAATTTCTTTTGCCCCAGCGCTTGTTAAAATACAAAAGAACTAACGCTGTAACAGGTACTGCCCATGTACAAGCTGTCCAATAAGGGATACCTGCATGAAAGGCGATAGAATAGCTTAAAACAGCAATTGCTACAAACCATACGATACTTAATACCATTAAAATAATTAGTATCTTATTTCTCTTATAATAATTCTTATTTACGTATTCTTGCTTATCATCCCAGTTGCCTTCATGGATTAAATAATCTAGTTTAACATTGTATAGATTACAGATTTGATATAGTGTTTCTATATCAGGTAGTGAATCTCCTTTTTCCCATTTTGATATAGATTTATCTGAGTATCCTAACATGTTTGCTAGATCCTGTTGAGTGTATTTTTTACGTTTTCTCAACTCTACTAGGTTGTTTGCGATTATTTGTTTTATATTGTCCATATTTGCATTATAACACAAAAAAATAGAGAAAAAAAGGCTTAAATAAAGGGATTCTACTATTAGTAGAGTAGCCTAAAATTGCTCTACTTGCTTTAGAATTAAGTTTATAATTCGAAATTATTGATTTATTTTTTTATTAATATAAAATAAAATTGGTTTTTGGGGAAATATTATGGAAAAGATTATTTATTATACTGACGAATTGAATGATGAATTCGCTGGTGATAACCTTAAACCTAGGGTTATTGATGAAAATTACATATATTTACCAAAAGGTATTTGGAAGAAATTTACAAGATTCTTCTGGTATAGAATTGTTGCAACACCTCTTGCATACCTATATTTAAAAATTACTTTACACCATAAGGTTATTGGAAGAAAGAATTTTAAAAAATATAAGAAGCAAGCAGTAATAGTTTATGGTAACCATACTCATAATATTGCTGATGCGTTTGTACCATCTATGGTTTCTACACCTCAGGATGCATTTGTAATTGTTAATCCAAATAATATGTCAATTCCTGTTATTAAGCATGTTATTGGTAGCTTAGGAGCTATTCCTCTTCCTGCTAATGCTAAAGCAATGAAGAATTTTAATAGATGCTTAGATAAAAGAATTGAAGAAAAAAGATTTATAATGATTTATCCTGAGGCTCATATTTGGCCATATTATACTAAAATAAGACCTTATAAATCATTATCATTTAGCTATCCTATTCATTATAATGTTCCAGCTTTTGCATTAACTAATACTTATGTAAAAAGAAAAATTGGAAAAAAGCCTAGAATGATTACTTATATTGATGGACCTTTTTTCCCAGATGAAGGATTATCAATGAAGGATGCAAGAGAGAATTTAAGAAATAAAATTTATAACCAACAAGTTCTTAGAAGTCAAAATTCTAATGTCGAATATGTAAAATATGTTAAAAAGGAAGTGAAAGAGTGATAAACATTTTGTTCTGTGGAAATGAATATGTTTTTGATGGAATATTAACATGTGCGCTTTCAATTTTTAAAAGAAGTAAATATCAAGGTCCATTTAATTTCTATGTTTACACAATGGATGTTAGTCATTTAAATCCAAAATATACACCAATTAGTGATGGCTTAATTTCTTATTTAAATGAAGTTGTTAAAACTTATCATAAGGATAACAATGTTATTAAGGTTGATGTAACTGATATATATAATAAGGAATTTAAGGGCTGTCCTAATGAAGGATGTTATTGTTCACCTTATACATTAATTAGATTATTTGCTGATATGGTTCCTAATATGCCAGATAAGCTATTATATTTAGATGTTGATATTATGTTTAATAGAGATATTGAGCTTTTATATAATATCGATGTTGAAGGATATGAATATGCAGCTGCAAGAGACCATTATGGTAAATATTTAATTCAACCAAATTATATAAATGCAGGAGTGCTTTTATTTAATTTAAAAAGATGTAAAGAAACTAATCTTTTAGGTAAAGCAAGAGATATTTTAAAGGTTAAGCATTTACCATTTGCTGATCAAAGTGCAATATTAAGATCAACAACAAAAAGAAAGATGCTACCTCAAAAGTTTAATGATCAAAAATTCTTACATAAGCATACAGTTGTAAGACATTTTTCTAAAAGATTATTCTGGTTACCTTACCCACATACTGATAATATCAAGCAGTGGAAGGTTAGTCAGGTTCACAAAGTATTTAAATATTATCAATTTGATGATATTTTGTATGAATATATATATTTGAAAAAGAAATATGAAGAGAGGCTTAGAAATGAATAAGATTATACCAATTTTTTATATTTGTGATAACAATTACATGAAGTATATAAATGTTTCTATCAAGTCAATGATTGAAAATGCTAATAAGGAAGATGAATATAGAATTCATATTCTTAATACTGATATTACTGAAGAAACAATTGCTAGAACAAAAAAATTAGAAACTGAAAATGTTAAAATTTTCTTTGAAGATGTAACAGATAAATTCAATGCAATTAAAGAAAAGCTATTTGTAAGAGATTATTATAATATGACAACATATTATAGATTCTTTATTGCAGATATGTTCCCTGAATATGATAAGGTAATCTATATTGATGGCGATACTGTTATTTTAGATGATATTGCTAATTTATATAATACTGATTTAGAAGGAAATATTATTGCAGGTGCTCATGAACAAGCATTCGTTCAAGTAGATTTATATGGTAGATATATTGAAGAGGTTTTAGGTATTTCTAGATATGAAACTATTAATGCTGGTGTTATGCTAATTGATACTAAAGCATTTAGAGAAGAAAAGATTTTAGAAGTATTCGTAAATATGCTTGGAGAATATAAGTTTGTAGTAACTCAAGATGAAGATTATTTAAATGTAATCTGCAATGGAAGAATTAAATTCTTAGATTTAGAATGGAATGCTCAAACATTCAAATTCTTAGATTTCCCAGTTAGAGAAGAAGATATCCATATCATTCACTATGATATGTCAATTAAACCTTGGTATTTCTTAGATTGTCGTTTAGCTAATTATTTCTGGGAATATGCTGCTATGACAGATTATTATAATGAATTAAAGCAAGGTTTAGAATCTTATACTGAAGAACAAAGACAAAAAGCTTTAAACGTTTTAACATCTATTAATGATTTAGTTATTTCTGAAATTGAAAGACCAGATAATTATTATAAGATGAAGCTTGCTAAAGCTAATAAAAGTATGTTAGCTACTAAAAGAGCAAGAAAATCATTAAAGTAAGAAAGAAGATTATTCATTATGGAAAACAATCCAAAGCCAAAAGCACAGGATCGTTTAGATGTATTAAAGCGTATTGAAGAATTAGAACGTGCTGGAAAATTTGAAATTGATGCAGAAAAAGATCCTGAAACAATCCCTTTAAAGCCAGGTGAGGTTGATTTTTTAAGAAAGAAGCTTTCTTCTAAAATTAAAACTTGGTTTGCTTTTAAACGGGCTAAGAAATTTTTAAAAACAATTATTGATAATAAGATTTTAATAGTTGATGACATTATTGGACTTGAAAATATTGATTCATTAAATTCAGGTGCAGTAATGACTATGAATCATTTTAATGCATTTGATTCATTTGCTGCTGAATTAATTTATCGAAATTCAATTCATTTCAAAAAGAAAAAAAGACAATTCTATAGAATTATAAGAGAAGGTAATTATACAAGCTTCCCAGGCTTTTATGGTAAGCTTATGCGTAATTGTAGAACTTTACCTTTATCTTCAAATCCAGAGGTTTTAAAAGAATTTATGAGAGCCACAAATACTTTATTAAAAAGAGGAGAAATAGTTTTAATTTATCCTGAACAAAGTATGTGGTGGAATTATAGAAAGCCAAAGCCTTTACAAAAGGGTGCATTTAGCTTTGCTGCTAAAAACAATGTTCCTGTTTTACCATGCTTTATAGCAATGAGAGATACAGATATAATTGGTGATGATGGTTTTCCTATTCAAGCTTATACAATGTATATTTCAAAGCCTATTTATCCAGATGATAAATTATCTATCAATGAAAACATTCAAATGATGAAGGATAAGAATTATCAAATCTGGAAGGAAATATATGAAGATTACTATAAAGAACCATTAAAATATTTATGTGATAAAGAAGAAGCTTAAGGCTTCTTTTTTTAATTAGGGTGATTATTTATGATAATCATTACGCTTTTTTCATAAAATTTGGTAATGCTTATTTATCTTGAAAACCCTTTTATAATTTGGTAAAATATAAATACTGGAAAGTGCGTTAGGGGGAAGTGTGCTTACATGCGCTTTTAACGCATTTAAAAATTTAATATTTAGGTTACTATTAAAGTTTTAACTTTAATTTTAATAAATAGTTTAACAAGATAAGATGGTGCATTGGGCGTAATTAAATAGCTATTACTGCATCCCAAACCACACAAACGTACGCTTTACTTGATAATAAACATATTTGTCTATTGGTGCTTAAAGATAGATATGCGATAGTACCCATTTTGTGTGAGCATGAATTTGAACTGCCTACCTTATATCTTTATTATATTCACTACATTTTATTTTGTTATTCATAATCTGGTAGGACATTATTATTAACAGAAGGAGAAAAAAATGAAGAAAATAGTTTGTGAACTATGTGGAGAATCAGACTTCATCAAAGAAGGGGAATTCTTTGTATGTCAAGTATGTGGCGCCAAGTATACAGTAGCAGAAGCTAGAAAACTATTCGTAGATGTAGATGCTGCCGGCTCAACAGGATCTTCTTCACCTAAACCAACAACACCAAGTCAAACTGTAAAAGCACCAGTTGCTCCAAAAGAGCGTGACGAAGAAGAATTCGCAAACGAGGATCCAGTGTTAGCACCTAAGGCTGTGCCAACAACTGTAAGAAGAGTAGTCGTTCAACAAAAGACACCTTCAAATGATCCAAGCGCTGTAAAGCGAATTGTATCAAATGTATCATCAGCGCAACCACAAAGGGTAGTAGTTAAAAAGCCTGTGGTAAAGAGAGTAGTTGTTAGAAAGGCAGCTACACCAGTAGAAGAGGTTGTTCAAGAGCCAGTAAAGGCAGCACCTGTTCAAAAGCCAATCGCACCAGAAATTCCAAAGATGGTTGGAGAAAAGGCTCAGATGATTCAAAATTTATTCATCTTAGCTCAAACAGCATATGATTCAGAAAACTACATCGATGCTGAACAATATGCAAACCGTATCATTGAAATTGATGCAACAAACTGCGATGCATGGTTAATGAAAGGTAACTGTGCTGGTAAGAATCAAATCGGTAATTTCCGTTTAGTAGAAAGTATCAACTGCTGGAACACATGTTTAGCAAATGCTTCTAAGGAAGAAAAAGAAGACTATGCTTTCACAGTTCGTACTAACTGTATGGATATTGCAATTGATTACATTGTTAAGAACATCCAAGACTTTAGGAAGAATCCAAGTGATGAAACATTTGCTTTAATCAAGGAAAAGATTGATTATGTAGATCCTATCATGAGAAAAGCAAATCAAACATTCGGCGTAGATATCATCACTTATGAGGATAGATTAGCTTCTAATATCGCAGCCTTAGTAAACGATGTAAGTAAAAATGCTACAACTAAATTCGGTAAGAGAAAAGAACAACAAACAGACGCAGCATTACAACAATTTAAGGATACTCAAGATCAATGTATCCAAGTATGGGATTATTTAATTGATTTAGCTAAGCGTCATGGTACAGTTACAGCAATCTTAAAGAGTTTAGTTAAGATGCATGAAACTATCATTCGTGCAGTAAGCTACAGACAATCTGGTTCTAAGTTAAAAGAATCAACTGTATGCTCAATGTCTGAAAAGAATATTCGTCTTGAAAAGATTCAAAAGGCTAAGATGAAGCTTGATGCTAAGTTCGTAGATATTCGTAAGCGTGACCGTGTTGAACAAAAGGTTAAAAACGAAAAGTATTGGGAAGAACACCAAGAAGAAAAACAACAATTACTTGATGAACGTTCTAAGCTTGATCACGAAGTATTCGAACTTGAAAACAGTAAATTAAAGATGCCAAAACTTACAGAATTAAAGAAGCTTGAAGAAGAAGCAATCAGACTTCAAGTATTAAAAGATAACCCAACATATTCTGGTAAGGAACGTGCAGCATTTATGGAAGAATTAACAAAGACACGTAAACAAATCACAACTAAGAAGCGTGAAATTGCTAATATCATCAACCCTATCGATGAAAGAATTGAAAAATTAAAGAAGAGAATTTATAACATCGATAAGGAATTAAATCAAAACAGATAATAAGATTGGACCTTCAAATTTTGAAGGTCTTTCTTTTTCTTTTTAAAAATTATATAATTAAATGGGTGTTTATATATGAAAATTGCTATTATAGGAGGAGGAGCCTCAGGGCTTTTTCTTGCAACATTATTAGAAAAATTAAATATTGATTATGTTATTTTTAATAAAGGAAAAGTAGGCTCTAAAATTCTAGCATCAGGAAATGGTAGATGTAATATTTCAAATCTTGAATATGATGATGAATTTTATCATAATAACGAATTATCAAAAATAGTTTATTATAATCAAGGTCATCTATTTGATATATTGAGAGATTTAAAAATATATACAAAAGCTGATGATGAAGGAAGAATGTATCCTATAAGTGAAAGCTCTTTATCCGTTTTAAATATTTTATTAAAGCATATTAAGCATGAAATAATTATAGAAGAAATAAAAACAATAAAAAAAGATAATAATAAATATTATTTAAATAATACATACGGCCCATTTGATAAGCTTGTTTTAGCAACAGGCTCTCCTGCAAGCTTTAAAAGCTTCAATTGTGATTATTTAAATTCATTAGATATTAAATTTAACCAATTTAAGCCATCTTTAGTAGGCTTTAAGACAAATCTTGATTTCAAAAAAATAAAAGGCTCTAGAGCGAAAGCTTTAACCTATTTATATAATGATAATAAACTAATCCATAAAGAATATGGAGAGGTTATGTTTAAAGAGGATGGAATATCTGGAATTGTTATAATGAATCAATCTAGTTATTATAATTATATTGATAATAAGAAAAATGTAAAAATTATAATTGATTTATTAGATAAGGATTATGATGATTTAGAATCAGTTATTCAACCTAAATTATTAGAATATATTTTAAATAATAAAATTAATCCCCATAAATTTGAAATACCAGTTATTGGAACTTATTCATTTGAATTTGCTCAGGTTGCTAAAGGTGGTATTGCTATAGAAAGCATAAATAAAAATTTATCTTTAAAGAAAGATAAAAATATATATGTAACTGGTGAGCTTTTAGATATAGATGGAGTATGTGGTGGATTTAATTTAATGAATGCATTTTGCGACTCTATAGAGGTATATAAGGATTTAAAAAATGAAATATCAAATAAATAATTTTAAAATATCTCCAAGTGATGATTTATATTTAGAAGATATTTTAAAGAAAAAATATAAATTAAATAATTTTGAATATAAAATCATTCAAAAATCAATTGATGCAAGAGATAAAGACGATATTAAAATTGTTTATAAGCTTATGATTGATACTAATACATCTTTAAAAGGTAAAGATGTTTTTCCTTATGAGAATAAAACAATTAATTTAACATATCCAAAATGGAATGATCTTTCTCCCGTTGTAGTTGGATTTGGACCTGCAGGTATGTTTGCTGCTTTATATTTAGCTAGATGCAATGCTAAACCTATCATCATAGAGCGTGGTTCTAAAATTGAAGATAGACAAAAGGATGTAGAGGAATTTTTAAAAAATAGAATTTTAAATCCTAATTCAAATGTTCAATTTGGTGAAGGTGGGGCAGGTGCCTTTTCAGATGGAAAGCTTGTTACTAATGTAAAAAGTCCCTTAACAAATTTTATTTTAAATGAATTATATCTTCATGGGGCAAAAGAAAATATATTATATGAATCTAAGCCTCATGTAGGAACAGATTATTTAGCAAAAATTGTTAAAAATATAAGAATTGAAATAGAAAGCCTTGGCGGTAGTTTTTATTTTAATCATAAATTTATTGGTGCTAAAAAGAATAATGATTCATCATTAACAGTAAATGTAGAAAAAATAGATGATATTAAAACAAATCATCTTCTTTTAGGCTTAGGTCATTCAGCTAAGGATACTATTAGATATTTATATAATGATTTAAATCTTAATATGGAACAAAAAGCTTTTTCTATGGGTGTTAGAGTAGAACATCCAAAAGAATTAATTGATAAAGCTCAATATGGTAGGTTTTATAAGGATTTACCTTCTGCATATTATAAGCTTGCAACACATAAGGATGGAAGAGGTATTTATACATTCTGTATGTGTCCTGGAGGCTATGTTATAGCATCAGCAAGTGAAGATGGTACAATTGTTACAAATGGAATGAGCAATAATGATAGAGCTAATTTTAATTCTAATTCAGCTCTTTTAGTTGATGTATTACCTTCTGATTATGATAAAGGAAATGTGCTTGATGGAATTGATTATCAAGAAAAATATGAAAAATTAGCTTTTTCTTTATCAAAGGATTATAAAGCTCCAGCTAATTTAATAAAAGAATTTTTAAATGATGAGGTTGCTAAATCCTTAAGAAGCGTAAAAACAACATATCCACATGGCTTATATTTTACTGATTTAGCTAAATGTTTACCAAATTATGTTATAAATGGATTAAAAAGTGGTATAATCGATTTTGATAAAAAATTAAAGGGCTTTAAATGTGATGATGCAATATTAATTGGTATTGAATCTAGATCATCATCTCCTGTAAGAATTTTAAGAGATGAAAATTTAGAAAGCTCTATTAAAGGAATCTATCCTATGGGTGAGGGTGCAGGCTATGCAGGTGGTATTACATCTGCAGCACTTGATGGATTAAAGGTTGCTATGAAAATTGCAAAGGGAGAAATAAAAAAATGAATGCTTTAGAAAAATATAATCATACTCAAGAACAATTAAGAAATTATAGATATGCAGCTAATATTATTTCTTTTGATGAGGCAACTGTTTGTCCTAAAAAGGATAAAAGAAGATCTAATGAGGTAAGTAATTATTTTTCTAAATTAGAATTAGATATTACTTCATCTGATGAATATTTTTATAATTTAGAAAAAATATTAAAAACATTAAATGTAGATGAAATAACTAAAAAGAAAATAGAAAAAGAATATAAAGAATTAGAAAAGATTAGAAGAATACCTAAAAGTCTTTTATTTTCTGAATATGATTTAATAAGTGAAACAACAGTTTCATGGGAAGAAGCAAGAGAATCTTTAGATTATTCTATATTTGAAGCTAATTTATCTAAATTAGTTAATATGGAAAAGGAAAGATTATCTTATTTAGAAAATAAATATAAAGGCTATAATGTTTTGTTAGATGAAATGGAAGAAGATTTCACTATGGAAGATTATGATAAATTCTTTGATTTGTTAGAAAAAGAATTAAAGCCTATCTTAAATAAGATATTATCTTTACCTAAAAAATATAATGAAAAAATTAAAGATATTTCATTTGATATAGATAAGCAAAAGAAATTAACTAAAATGATTTGTGATTTAATGGGCTATACAAATGAGGTTGGAGTAGTAGCTGAAACAATTCATCCTTTTACGAATGGAATTAATGCAAATGATGTTAGAACAACTACTCGTTATGAAGAAAAATTATTATTTTCGAATCTATATTCTGTTATGCATGAGGTAGGTCATGCAACATATGAGCTTCAAGTAGATCCTATTTATTCAGAAACATCATTAGGTGGTGGTGCATCATGTGCACTTCATGAATCACAATCTAGATTCTTTGAAAATGTAATTGGTAGAAGTAAAGAATTTGTTACATATTTATATCCTATTTTAAAAGATTTATTTAAAGAAGAATTAAAGGATTATACATTTGATGATATTTATTATTATATAAATGATGTATCTAATCAGTTTATAAGAACAGAAGCTGATGAATTATCATACCCATTCCATATAATAATTAGATATAAAATTGAAAAAATGTTATTTGATGGTACTTTAGAGGTAAAGGATATTAATAATAAATTTAATGAATTATTCAAAGAATATTTTGGGGTTGAGCCAAAAAATAAAAAGGAAGGCTGCTTCCAAGATATTCATTGGTCAAGTGGATTTGGATATTTTCCAACTTACGCATTAGGAAGTGCTATAGCAAGTCAACTTCTATATTATATGAAGCGTGATTTAGATGTTGATAAATTAGCCAAAGAAGGAAATTTAGATCCAATTAGATTGTGGTTAAAAGAACATGTTCATAAATATGGTGCTTCAATTAAAAATAAAGAAGTTATAAAAAAAGCCACAGGTGAAGAATTTAATCCAAAATATTATATTGATTATTTAAAGGATAAATTTGAAAAAATATATAATTTATAGGTAGTATTAATGAAGATTTTATTTGTTTTAGAATGTACAGCTTTAATGACTAATGGTACAACCGCAAGCTGTATTAGATTTGCTGAAGAATTAAATAAAAGAGGACATGAAGTAACATGCATTGGTTGTGAATTAAAAGGAAAAGATAAACCAACTGAGCATTATGCTGAATTTGAAAATTATAATTTTCCTATTTTCCAATCTTTAATTGAAAAAGAAGGTTTTCAATTTGTTAAAGTAGATAATGTTAAATTATATGAATTGATAAAAGAAACTGATTGTGTTCATTTTTTCTTGTCATTTAAATTAGCATCAAATGCTTATTTAATCGCAAGAAGCTTAAATAAACCTGTAACAGGAGCTTTCCATTTACAGCCTGATTCAATTACATCAGCAATTCATATGAATTGTAAGTTTTTAACATCGATTATATATAAAGGCTTTAGAAGATATTTATATAAAAAAGTTCAATATATTCATTGCCCATCTAAAATGATAGAACAAGAACTTAAACGTCAAAATTATAAAAGTGAATTAAGAGTAATATCAAATGGTATAACTCCTTTTTGGCATAAGGTAGATGCAGAAAAGGAATTTAAAGATAAATTTGTTGTTACAATGGTTGGTAGACTTGCTGATGAAAAGAGCCAAGACACATTGATTAAAGCTATTAAATATACAAAGCATGAAAAAGATATTAAGCTTGTATTGTGCGGACAGGGACCTAACCAAACTAAATATGAAAAATTAATCAAAAAACAAAAGCTTACTAACGAAGCTTTAATTAGATTTATGAATCAGGAAGATTTAAGAAAATTCTTATCAACTGTTGATCTATATTGCCATTGTAGTAAAGCTGAAATAGAAGGATTATCATGCGTAGAAGCATTTTCTTGTGGAGCTGTACCTGTTATATCAAATTCAAAATTATCAGCAACAAGCCAATTTGCCTTATGTGATGAATCAATTTATAAAAAAGGAAATTACAAGGATTTAGCTAAAAAAATCGATTATTGGTTTGAACATAAAGAATTATTAAAAGAATATAGCTTAAAATATCAAGAATTATCTAAAGAATATGCATTAGATAAACAAGTGGATAAATTCATTCAATTCTTTAATGATGCAATAAGTAATTATAAGCCATATAAATTATCTAATAAAGATAAAAGAAAGATTAAACATATATATAAAATATTAATTAAAAATAATATTGTAAAAGAAATGCCTATTTTGTAGGCATTTTATTTTGTTAATAAAGCATTTTGCAAACATAAATTTTATTTTTTATAAAAAATATAGAATTTTTATTGACAATAATAGGAAAAAGAAATAAAATATCATTAAACCGAAGAGAAGGAAGTTAGTCTTTTAGCGCAGTAATAGAGAGTAATGGACGGTGGAAGCATTACACAAGCGGAAAAGAAAGTGGGCCTTTGAGGGCGTGGTGAAATTAAGTAGCTTT
>JAEEGL012428219.1_pt1 | contig 13412 bp, 10 predicted proteins | sample 9134231 | NCBI WGS metagenome assembly JAEEGL01 (sample SAMN16246548, study PRJNA631951) | gut metagenome | biome: gut microbiome; feature: rumen; material: fiber-attached | host: Bos | place: Iran: Karaj | collected 2018-10 | reverse complement strand
CTTCGGGCTGGCCATGGGTGTGCTTTGCTCGATCTGCAACGCTGTGTGTACTTTGGGTTGTAATGAGGCGTCGGGGGTTAGGGGTCTGCACCCGCTGACCATCATGTTTTATAACAGTCTATTCGGCGTGATCCCCATGGTTTTTATGGCGGATCTGAGTCAGATCACGGCTTATGTTTCGGCGGAGCCTGTGAAGGGGGCGGCGCTCATCGTGCTCAACTCTTTCATTGGGTCGCTGCTGCCGAATTTGTTTTTTAATATTTCCTTTAAATATCTGGAGTCGGGGGTGGTGTCCATCCTGGCTTCGGGGGCGGAGCCTACGGCGGCCATGGTTTTCGGCATTTTGCTTTTCAGCGAGATCCCTACCTTCTGGGGTTTTGTCGGCATGGTCATCGTCATCGGTTCTATAATTGTTTTGACATCATCTAAAAATGAACGAAAATCAGATTCAGGATCCAAAACTGAATAAATCGAATATAGGGCTTCTGGTGGATTTCCTTAAGGGCAGCAAGCTCCTCTTTGTGCTGAGCATTTTTTGCTCGGCGCTGACGACTTTGGTGGACATGCTGAACCCGCAGATCATCAGGGGGACCATCGATAATGCCATCGGGGGCAAGGCTTCCAACTTCCCGGCCTGGGTCAACTCTATGGTGGAGGATCTGGGGGGCTTCCAGTACATCGGGGAGCACCTGTGGATCCCGGCTCTGGCCGTTCTGGCCCTGGGCGTTTTCAGGGTAGCGGCTCAGTTCGGCACTACCATGCTCAACACCGCCGGCTCTGAGGTTCTCGTAAAAAACATGCGCGACACTTTGTTTTCGCACATCTCCAGGCTGCCTTATTCCTGGCACATGAAAAATTCCACCGGCGACATAATCCAGCGCTGCACCACGGACGTGGACCGCATGAGGACCTTCGTTGCGGAGCAGCTGACGGCTGTTTTCAGGATCTCCATCCTCATCGTCATGTCTTTGTATTTCATGTTTTCCATGAATGTGGGCATGGCCATTATCGCCACGGTGCCGATCCCCATCATCCTGGGCTATTCCGTCATTTTCCGCAAAGAAATGCATGCGGGCTTTAAGGTCTGCGACGAGAATGAGGGCAAGGTCTCCGACATCGTCCAGGAGAACCTGACGGGCGTTCGTGTGGTCAGGGCTTTTGCCAATGAGGAGTTCGAGCGCCGGCGTTTCGAAAAAGCCAATGAGCACTATTGCAATCTCTGGGTCCACATGGGCCATGTCATCGGAAAGTTCTTTTCTGTGCAGGACGTGCTTTGCGGCCTGCAGATCCTGCTGGTCACGGCTTTTGGCGCTGTTTTCGCCGTCAAGGGCAGCATGACCGCCGGTGAGTACGTGGCTTTTGTGTCCTATAACGGCATGCTCAGTTTCCCCATAAGAAGGCTGGGCAGGATGCTTTCGGAGATGGCCAAGGCAGGCGTGTCTCTGGACAGGCTGGCCTATATCATGGATTCCGAGGAGGAAAAGGATCGCCCGGGCGCTGTGGATTCAGACATGACCGGCGACATCCGCTTCGAAAACATCAACTTTGCATATGAGAATGGCCCTCAGATTTTGAAGGACATCAATATCGATATTCCGGCCGGCAGCACCCTGGGCATCCTGGGCGGCACCGGTTCCGGCAAAAGCACTCTCATGCTGCTTCTGGACAAGCTCTACGAGATCCCAGAAGGCTCCGGCAGGATCACCATCAGCGGCGTCGATGTACGCGACATCCGCACAGAGCACCTTCGCAAAAACATCGCAATCGTGCTTCAGGAGCCTTTCCTTTTCTCCAGGTCCATCGCTGACAACATCAGCCTGGCGGGGGAGGATCTGACCCGCGAGGACGTGGAGCGGGCGGCTCAGGCGGCCTGCCTGACGGAGGCCATCGACGGTTTCACCGACGGCTACGAGACTTTCGTGGGCGAGAGGGGAGTGACCCTTTCCGGCGGCCAGAAGCAAAGAACTGCCATCGCGCGCGCTCTCACTCAGAACGCGCCTATCATCATATTCGATGACTCTTTCTCGGCCATCGACAACCAGACCGACGCGCGTATCCGGGAATCTCTGGAAAAGCGTTTCGGCACTGCCACCATCATCATAATCTCTCACAGGATCACGACCCTGTCCAAAGCTGATAAGGTAGTCGTCCTGTCCGACGGTGTCATCACCGAGCAGGGCACTCCTGAGGAGCTTAAAAATGCCGGCGGCATCTATCAGAAAATCTACGAGATCCAGCTGGGTATCGGAAGGGAGGAGGTGCGCCATGAGTAACGAGCAGAACGGCCAAGCTGTGCAGAACGGCCAGGCTGTGCAGAACGGCCAGAAGGCCCAGGCGGCCGCCAAGGGCAAGGCCTCCAGGGCCGCCAAATCCAAAACCGACCGCCAGAGGATCGCACTTCCGTGGTTCGGCATCCCCCGCATCATGCCCTTCGCGGCCAAGTACCGCAAAGAACTGGCAGGCCTTGTGGTGGCGCAAATTCTTTGCAGTATTTCCGACGTTCTGAGGCCGGTGCTTCAGAAGTACGCCCTGGACCACTTCGTGAGAAACAGCACTTTGGACGGCATCATTCCCTTCGCTCTGGTGTATGCGCTTCTCATCATCGTCACGGCGGTGGTGAGTTACTTCGGCGTCCGCGGCTGCCTGGCCACGGAAGTCCGCATGGACCGCGACATGAGAGACAAGGCTTTCGCCCACCTGCAGGAGCTCAGCTTCGACTACTATAACCAAAACAGTGTGGGCTACATCCACGCGCGTGTCATGAGCGATACCTCCAGGATCGGAGAACTTTTCACCTGGCAGCTCTTCGACGGAACGTATTTTGCGCTTTTCGTCATCGGGGCGGCTGTGGTAATGCTGGGCATCAACGTGAAGCTCACGGGCCTGGTGTTCCTGGTGGTACCCGTCATCGTCGTGCTATTCGCCTTTTTGCAGGGGCGGCGCTTCGACCTGCACCACCAGATCCGAGTGATCAACTCCAACATAACCGGCAATTTCAACGAGGGCATCACCGGGGCCAAAACCATCAAATCCCTGGCCATCGAGGAAAAAACTGACTCCGAGTTCATGGAGGTCACGGCCCACATGAAGCACAAAGTCATGCAGTCGGCCCGCACCTACGGCGCCTTCTCCATGGCCACCAACCTGGCTTCCTCCTGCGCTCTGGCGCTGGTTCTCTGGAAGGGCGGCATCCTGGCTGCGGATCAGGTGGGTACATTCTCGCTGTTCATGAGTTACGCCCAGGATCTCATGGAGCCCGTCAGATGGCTGGTGGAAGTGCTGGCGCTTCTTGTGCAGACCCAGGTAAATATCGGCCGCTTCACGGATTTGCTGGCCCTGAAGCCCACGGTCACCGACCGCGAGGACGTAGTCGCGAAATACGGCGACTGCTTTAACCCAAAGACCGAGAACTGGGAGCCCATCATGGGCGACATCGAGTTCGAAAACGTTGACTTCAAGTACCCTGACGGGGACGAGTATATTCTGGAGGACTTCAACCTGAAGATCCCCTTCGGCACCAACGTGGCCATCGTCGGCGAGACCGGCGCGGGCAAATCCACCCTGGCCAACCTGATCTGCCGGTTCTACGAGCCTACGCGCGGGCGGCTTCTCATCGACGGCCGCGATGCCCGCGACCGGTCGCAGCTCTGGCTGCACTCGGCTCTGGGCTACGTGCTCCAGTCGCCGCATCTTTTTTCAGGCACCATCCGCGACAATCTGGTCTACGGGCGGCCCGAGGCGACGGAGGAGGAGATCCAGGAAGCCATTCGCCTGGTGTCCCTGGAGAGCGTCATCGAAAAGCTTGACAAGGGCCTGGAGACCACCGTCGGCGAGGGCGGCGACCTGCTGTCCACCGGCGAAAAACAGCTGATCTCTTTTGCCAGGGCCATCATGGCCCAGCCCAAGATCGTGGTGCTGGACGAGGCCACTGCCTCTGTGGATACTCTTACGGAGCAAAACATCCAGGCCGCCATCGACAAGGTCATCCGCGGCCGCACCTCCATCGTTATCGCCCACCGCCTCTCCACCGTCAAGGACGCCGACATCATCCTGGTTGTCCAGGACGGCAAGATCATCGAGCGTGGCAAGCACTCTGAGCTTCTCGCAAAAAAGGGTCACTACTATGATCTCTGGATGCGCCAGTACGAAGATGCTGCCATCTCGGAGGTGTGGAGCCAGGGGAAATAGTGGGGCTGGGCGCTTGGGTATGCGGACAATGCGCGAACAACCGCAGGTCCGAGGCGCGAACTGCATATCCCGAGGAGCGAACAACGTTGTCTGAAGCGCGAACTGTGTAGCCCGAGGTGCGAATTGCATAGCCTGGGCCGCGAACAACCGCAGGTTGAAGCGGACTCCTGAGGGGTGTATAAACTATAAAAATAAGGAGGAAATTTCTGAATTTTCGTATTTGTTTTTGAAACGTTTATAATTACTTCATCATTTCTTCAAAAAACCCTGCTAAATTATAATTGTAAAAGGGATGAAGAGCAGACTTCAAGAAATCCCTTGAACCCAAATATTCAGAAATTTCCTTTCCTTTCTTTTCTAAATGAATAAATAATAGCTAAAACCTTCAACGAGCCCCGCATGCGGGGCTCAGTTATTTTTTTGCCTTGGCGGAGGGGGCCGGTCGCGGCCGCCGCCTCGAACGTCTGGGTGATCCGAAAATTTCATCTACAACCGCAAAAAACTGTCAGAAAAAGATGAAACCTCGGCAGAAGAAGGGCTGTATACTCCCCGGGGGTATACGGCCCTGGATATTTCGTGGACGGCTTCAACTTTACTCGCTCTTATGAATAAACATGCCGGCCACGATTGATCCATTTTCCCTTAAAAGGGCTCGGATGGATCAAAATTTTTATCGGGGGAGATTTTTTGATCCATTTGTCGGGGTTTGCGGGAAAATGGATCAATACCTTTTGGTGGGGATCATGGGGAAAGCCGGCAAGGGAATCCGAGATCCGAGGAATTACGGTCCGCCGGACAGTTTTTTGGAAAATTTGGAGGGGTAAATGCCTGAAAGGCGATGAATAGGGCCTGCATAATTGGGGGTCGGCCGGAAGGCAGCGTTTTGCTTTGATCCGAAATCACACATAATCCCGAAAATGGATAACTTCCGGCCTTCCCCCCAAAATCGCCCAGCCCACAATAAAACCCGCACCTACGAGGGTGCGGGTCTCCATCTGAATAAACGAACTATTTCGCCAGCAGGCACAGGGCCTCCGCGAAGATCTTTGTGCTGGTGACCATGGTCTCGATGTCGATGTATTCGTTGGGCTGGTGGCAGAGATCCACCTGGCCGGGGAAGACGGGGCCGAAGGCCACGGTGTTGGGCACGGCGCGGGCGTAGGTGGCGCCGCCCATGGTGATGGGCTGGGCGTCGGCCTGGCCGGTGTATTTGCGGTAGATGTCCATGAGGGTCACGACCAGCGGATCGTCAGCGGGCTTGTAAAGGGGGCCTGCGCCGGTGTTTTCTGTGATTTCCCAGCCGTAGGGGTCACAGACGCTGTGGACGCCTTCCATTACCTGCTCCAGGGTGTAGGTGACGGGGTAGCGGACGTCGATGACCAGTTTGGCCTGGTCGCCTTCGATGTCGACGATGCCGGCGTTCAGCGTAAGCTTGCCGGAGGGTTCGTCTTCGAAGGCTATTCTCATTCTTTCGCCGTGGATGTCGAAGCCGAGGTGGTAGTTAAAGAAGCCTATGATATCGTTGACGTCCTTCTGGCAGAAGGCTTTGTCTTTGAGCATGTCGAAGATGACGGAGATGGCGTTCATGCCTTGCTCCGGTGTGGATGCGTGGGCGGAGATGCCTTTGGCTGTGATCTCGGTGGTTTTGCCGTTGATGCTGAGCACGGCTGTGGCGCTGTCGGGGACTGCGTTTGAAACTGTGCCGCCTTTAAGGGAGATGAGTTTCAGGGGGCCGTCTCCTGACAAATCGATCTTCTTAGTCAGATCGAAGGAGATCATGCCTTTTTCACCGTGGATTACGGGGAATTCGGCATCGGGGGAGAAGCCTGCAACGGGGGCTTTTTCGCGCTCCATGTAGTATTCCATGCCATACCAGTTGGTCTCCTCGTCCAGGCCCAGGATGACGCGGATGGTCTTTTCGGGCTGGAAGCCGGCTTCTTTGAGGGCTTTGACGGCATAGTATCCGGCAAGCAGCGGGCCTTTGTCGTCGATGGTGCCTCTGCCGTACATTTTGCCGTCGATGATCTGGGCTTTATAAGGGTCCGTGTTCCAGTTTGCGGGATCGCCTGCGGGCACCACGTCCAGGTGTCCCACGACGGCTACCAGGTCGTCGGTCTTGCCGGGGAAGTCGATGTGGCCGCCCCAGTTGTCTACGTTCTTGGTGACGAAGCCGTCAGCCTCAGCCTTGGCCATCATGAAGTCATAGGCCTTCTGGACCTCAGCTCCAAAAGGCATGTCGCCCTCGGCGTCAGATACGACGGAGGGTATGGCCACCAGGTCCGCCAGGGTCTGAAGCATTTCTTCTTTGTTGTCTTCGATGATTTTAATATAGTCTTTCATAATATTATTCTTACTTTTTCATAAAACGAAAAAGCGCCAATATATATCATTCAGCGACTTCCGCAGCGCCGGTGCTTAGCGACCGGCAAGCCTTAGCAGACGGAGCTTAGCACCGCTATGCGAGGACAAAGCGCGAGCGGTCGCTGATGATATATATTGACGCGTACTTTTTATACGAGTCCGATGTAAGGTGCAACGGAAATGATCGCTGTACCTACGATCAGCATAGGAATGAGTATCTTGAGCCATACTTTGAGGAAGATGTTGTAAGGAACATTACCCATTTCGCAGATACCCATGTTGGTGGATTCAGGATAGAATCCGCAGATGAAGTTGATACCTAAGGTGAAGGCAGAGATCAGGAGTGCCTGTCCGCCTACAGAACCAACGGAGGAGTTAGCAAAGAGTGCCATAGCTACAGCTCCGAAGATAGGCATCGTGATTCCGGATACGCCGGAGGTGGACTGCAGGAAGATACCGATTAAGAGGTAAGCAACTACTGCAGCGATTACGAAGGCCCAGAGAGGTACGCTTGTTAATGCGTTCTGGATCCAATAAATGAAGGTGATGGACATACCATAGGTTCTGTCTCCCATGAAGATGGAGATTCCTCTGGATGTAGCAAGTACGAGTACTACGCCTAAGAGGTCTGCAGCACCGGCTGTGAAGGTCTTTACCCATTCCTTCTCAGGCATCTTGTTGATGAAGCCGATGACTACGGCACCAAGGAGCCATACTGCTGAGAACTCAACGAAGTACCACCATGCGAACTCTGTGAAGTTAGGGATTCCGAGGAACTTACCAACTACAGAATCACTTAAGGCATACTTGAATGCGTTGATGGAATCGAATACGGTTCCGTTGGCTGTTTCGATGGAATCCCAAGGAACATAGCCAAGTACGCAGAGAAGAATAACGATACCGAATACTACCAGTGACCAAACTCTTCTCGGTGTGAATTCTACGATCTCAGTGGTGTCGGTTTCTTTGAGGTTCATTTCCATACCGTATACCGGTGAAGATTCAGGGTTAGCCTTTACCTTCTTGGCATATCTTAATACATAGATGATACCCATGGCAACGAGTACAACGTAGAGAACAAGTCTCAGCAAGATACCATGACCGATGGAAAGGTCAGGGTTACCGATGGCAGCTACAGCTGCGCCTACTGCGTAAGGGTTAACTACGTCAGCCATGTTACCTGCGACAGTTGCTATCATAATTACCATGAAACCTGTTATGGAGTCATAGCCTGCAGCAACGAACAGAGGCAGGATCAGGATAGCGTATGCAGGCATTTCTTCCCATGCTCCGTAAACTGTACCCATGAGGGAGAATACGATCATGAGGATGATGATAAGGGTGCTTCCTTTGAGCTTTCTAAGGAGTGCGCCGATACCTGCGTCCATAGCGCCTACCTTGGTCAGGATAGCGATGAGACCTCCGGAGACCAGGATGGCGGATGCAACTTCTACCGCGTCAGTCATACCATTGATGGGAGCTGTGAACAGATCCCAAAGACCAACAGGACTTGTACCTGCATTTTCGATGACGTTTCCGTCACCGTCGAAAGCAGCGTTGAAAATGATTTCTTTCTCACCTGCGTCGTTTTCAATAACGACAGAGGTAGGAACGAACCATGTCATGATTCCTACGATGATGAGGAAAATCATTACGATGGTCAATGCCGTTGGCATTTTGAATGTTTTTTTCATGAGATAAAAACTCCTTTCGTGATAATACCTAATATAAATAATTATCTAATGAAACGCATATATTATAACATATATAAATAGTTTTGTTAAGCAAAATATTCAGTTGCGACTCTTTGCCTGTGCGGCTTTCTCCCTGAGTAGGATAAAAATTGAAAGCATCAGCAGAACTGAACCGATAGCTGTGTTCAGGGATACGCTTTGGCGGAGTATCAGATATCCGAGAATAGCCGAAGAAAATGGCTCCAGAGCATCTATCATGGAAGCGGTGCTGGCCCCGATGAGTCTGACAGCCTTGAAGAATAGCCCCCTTGCTACCAGGACGCCTATGGTACCCAGACATAGGATGGCTATCCACTGGGTGGTGTTTGAGGGGAGGAGAGGCTGGCCCGTCGAGACGCACCAGATGAAGGAAACTATCATTATGGGTATGATTCCCGTGAGAAGGATGATGTTAGCAGGCACGTCCTTCATGACCTTGGAATTTATGAAGACCAGCTGTATAGCGTAAGTCAGCGATGCAAAAAGTCCTACCATGAAAGCCTTAATGTCGATCTCCGTTCCTCCCGGAAGGGCGATAATCACTAAACTCAATACTGTGAGGCAGATGACCATACCGCGGGATCTGGTGTATTTTTCACGGCCAATTATAAGTTCAATGATCATTACCATAACTATATATGAAAGCGAGACCGTGACAGCCGGCATATTTGGCAGGTAGTGATAAGCATAATTGAATGATAGATTACCGATAACCGCAAAAAAGCAAAGCATGAGTATGCCGGGCAGCTGTTTTTTGCCCACAGAAGAAAAGGCGCCTTTTTTCAAGATCGTCGGCAGCAAAAAAATAAGGGATACAAGGTGGCGCGAAAACAATAGGGTATTCGTTTCGATCCCGCCTTTATATCCCAGTTGTGTAAATGTAGGTGTCGAAGAATAGGACACCATGGCCAAAAGCGCGTATATAATGCCTCTCATAAGTCAGTTCTCACCTTTGATCATTTTGCTCATTCTTCGGTCCGGATCTCAGTCAACCTTGGTGATCCTTTGGATAGATTCCATACGGATCAGTTTATCCTTGCTTCCCCTGGGTGTCTCCACGTGAACCAGCATCCAGTCTCTGTCCGCTTCCATAATAATGTTAGCACCATGCTTGCTGTTGCCGTAGTAGGAGATATCCATATCCTCATGATCATCCTTAAGGTCGATCTTGACCTTTTCGCCTATGTAAGCCTCCGCTGCTTTGAGAAGAGAGATGCGGTCCTCGTGGTAAGAAGTTCCCTGCATTTTTGAAAGGGCTTCCTCAAGGCTCTCAACCTTTCTCTTTAAGGGAGACATGTTTAGGTAAGCTAAAAATCCGAATATTCCAAAGACAAAGCCTATTACTCCCATATATTCCATTTTACTCCGCCTCCTTTACTTCTTCAAGTGAAAGAATAGAAGAAACCGGTATAAGTTTTTCGATGGAGCCTTTTTTGGTCTCGGCTATGATTTTCATCCAATTTCCTTCGAATTCTACTATCCTGCAGTTCACATTGTAGAGATCTATATCTGCCTCGTCATCGAAGAAGTTCAGCTTGACCAGCTTGCCCGTAAAGGCAGTGAGCAGTCGGCTGACCCCGGGAGCCCCGGCACTTGTCTCTTCATTCACGTCATCCTTCAAAAGATAATCGCAGCTTACACCTAAAGTAGCGGCGATATCTCCTATCTTATCTATGTCCGGCATTACTGTGCCGGCTTCCCAGCGACTTACAGTCTGTCTGGTAACATTCAGTTTATCAGCGAAGTCTATCTGTGTCATTCCCAGATCTTTTCTCTTCTGTGCGATCTTATATCCAAGATTGTTCATTTGCTTGCCTCCTTTCGATTACAGCCTAATTATATGGTCTGATCGCAAAAAATACAAGAAATTCTCACGTTCAAAATGTAACATGGTGGTTTACATTTTTGATTGGATCTATGGAGACGCTCCTTCGACTCTCATCTATTTCTATCAGTGAAATAAAGAAGATGTCTCAAAAGATGTTGAAGGCATCTCCTTTTATTGTGGTTTATCATAATGCAGCCTGTATTGTGGAGTTGATGCTAATCATGCAAAAAATCATCGTTTTGCATCATCCCAATTTAGCGTAACGTTTTTTCGAACAAAAATACAGAAGTAGCACTACTTGTCATTCGCGTCCAGAGTTCTGCCGTAATAGTTGTAGCTAGGGAAGTAATGCTATTTTACATAAAAAGCAAGAATCAGCATGATTAGCGCTGGCAAGTTACTGCTAACCCGATTGTGATTCCACATAAAACAAACATAGCTGAGCAGCTCGCAGTTGAAGTGCCACGGTGTCAAGCCTGAGGTTGGTAAGGAAGTAATGCTTTTGGAGGATTTTTTGCTCAATTGACATCATCCAAAATTGGTGTAATGCTAATTAAGAGTTTTTTGCTCAAAACGCATTATTCTTGACCACAGCCTAAAAAAAAGGAGGTGTCTCATTTTGAGACATCTCCTATATTTCATGGTGGAGACGGCGAGAGTCGAACTCGCGTCCAAAAGCATCTCCCCAGGATTTTCTCCGAGCGCAGTTAATGATTTGGTATTTCGAATCCGCGGACGCCCATTAACAAGCTTCCGCATCATCTATCCCGTTAGGCCTTGTGCTTACGGGAGTCCACACAAGGGTTCCCCGTATAGTCGACGCCAGTACTCACACCTACGGGTAAATGTAAGCTGACGCGCGGTGCAGACTTATGCTGCGATTGCGAAAGTATTAGGTCTTTTAGCCTTTATATTTAGGTGGCCTTGTTTAAGGCGGACTGGCCGACCGCCGCTCGCTTATCCTGCTTCAACACCCCTGTCGAAACCTTTACGTCCCCGGGTATCATTATTTCCGCAAAATATTATGCCACAGATTCGTCAATATTTCAAGGATGTAATTTTTTTGAAAGAAATTCGGAGAAAGACGGCCTGGATTTATGGCGCACGTATACCCCCCGGGGGTATACGTGCGATTACTCGGGCAAAAGGGTCCCTGGGCGAGAGTTTTTTGCGATCCAGGGACCCCGCCCGGGACGACCGAGAAGCCCAGGCGAGTACAAGGGGTCCCTGAGAGAGAGTTTTTTGCGTTTCAGGGACCTCGCCCGGGACGGCCGATAAGCCCAGGCGAGTACAAGGGGTCCCTGAGAGAGGTTTTTTTGCGATCCAGGGACCCGCCCGGGACGGCCGAGAAGCCTAGACGAGTACAAGGGGTCCCTGAGAGAGGTTTTTTTGCGATCCAGGGACCCACCGGCGGGACGGCGTGGGACCCCTCCAAAGGAAAATCAGGAACCACACATATTTTCACATAAATATATTTGTTTTAAAGCGAGTTTTTTGCTATACTATATGCATGGCTAGGAAGACACCATGGCAAAAAGAATGGAACAACCTTCTTAAGAAGGAAGCCAAGTATAGGAAGAAGAGGGTGGACGGTCCTACGTCGCTTCTTCTTCAGAAATTGGACCGCTTTATACCTGAGAAATTGAGCGGCACTCTTGCTGCGGCCTTTTTTAAGGCCTTTCAGGTGATTTTTGAGAAGGGCACGCGCTTGATCGAGCTCACGTATAACCGTAAGAAGAAGCAGGCGGACTTCATGGTGAACAACTATGCCAACGAGATGTACGGCAATATCAAGACTGCCAGAAGTTTCACCAAGGACGCCAAGGGCAGCCGGCTGCTCAACATGATAATCTCCTTCGTGGAGGGCGTGGTGCTGGGTCTTTTGGGCTTAGGCATACCGGACATTCCGCTTTTCATGGCCATAGTATTAAAGGGAGTCTATGAGGTCGCTTTGAGTTACGGCTATGACTACCATGACGAGAACGAAAAAGTATTCATCCTGAAGGTCATCGAGGTGGCCATGACGGATGATGAGGAGTTCATCGCAGGCGATGAGCAGATGAATGAGGCTATCGACATCATAGCCTCTGACGGCGGTGAGATCGGCGGCTGGAGCATTTCCAAGGAAGATCAGATGAGGCTTACTTCCGATTCCCTCTCCAAAGAGATGCTTTACACCAAATTCATCCAGGGCTGGACCATCTTAGGAGTTTTTGGCGGTATTTTTGATCCTGTATACGTCAACAGGATCACCAAATATGCTTTGCTGAAATACAGAAGAAGATTTTTGGCAACGCGTTTAAAAGGAGACAATATTGAAAGATAACAGAAATAATAGTACCCTGTACCTTACACAGGCGGGGGTTATCGCAGCTATCTATGTGGTGCTGACCTTTGCGGCTCAGGCCTTCGGACTGGCCAGCGGAGCCATCCAGTTCAGGCTGTCTGAGATGCTGACCATACTTCCCATGTTCATATCATCAGCCATTCCGGGACTGACCGTAGGCTGTGTCCTCGCCAATATCCTGACGGGCTGCGCCCTGTGGGACGTGGTCTTCGGATCCGTGGCGACGCTTCTCGGAGCGCTGGGAACATACGCCCTCAGAAAGACTGAGAATCCATACCTCGGCTGCCTGCCGCCCATCATATCCAACATGATCATAGTACCCTTCGTACTTCAGAAGGTCTACGGAGTGCCCGACGGCTACTGGTATCTTTTCCTCACCGTGGGAATCGGCGAAGTGGTCTGCTGCGGCATCCTGGGAGTTATTTTATATAAAGTATTCAAGAAGAATAAGGTATTCAAATGAAATATGAACTGTTAAAAGAAAAAGACTATAACATTTCAAAGTGGACGGGCGGAAAGACCAAGGAACTTTCCATCTTTCCCTCCACCAGCAAATATTTAGACCGAGACTTCATCTGGAGACTGAGTTCTGCCACCGTGGAGCTGGAGGAGTCAGACTTTTCCAAACTGCCCGACTATGACAGAGTGCTCATGGTCCTGGAGGGAAGCGTGGTGCTTACCTACGATGATTCCAGAACCGTAAGGCTCAAAGAACTGGAGCAGGACAGCTTCGACGGCGCCTGGAAGACCAAAAGCTTCGGAAAGATAACGGACTTCAATCTCATGACTAGGAAGGGCACCGATGGCAAGGTGGATCTCATCGCACCCACAAGCCAGGCGGAGATCTACGGAGATACTCTGAACTCAGAACGCAGCTGCAAGACCCACGCCCTTTACTGCAAGGAGGGCTACGGTGTGGTAAACGCCGGGGGCAATTCCATCATGATGAATCCGG
>JAEEGL012188135.1_pt1 | contig 13412 bp, 14 predicted proteins | sample 9134231 | NCBI WGS metagenome assembly JAEEGL01 (sample SAMN16246548, study PRJNA631951) | gut metagenome | biome: gut microbiome; feature: rumen; material: fiber-attached | host: Bos | place: Iran: Karaj | collected 2018-10 | reverse complement strand
CCAGGAACCAAGTGTAAGTAATGCTTATAAAATTGCAAAAGCACTTAATGTTTCAATTGAATATCTTTTAACCGGCGAAGAATATACCGGAACAATTCCACTTACAGGCCAGCTTCTTGAATATGTTGCTGAATTTGAAACACTTACACAGGAACAGAAACAGATTGTTTTAATGCTGGTAAAAAACCTGCAGACGGTCAGTTAAAAAGATTCTAACGCCAGGGATTGGAGCACCGCCGAAAGGCGTCCGGCACGAAGTGACGGATGAAGCGGTAAGCGGAAGTGCGCAAAGCCCGGCCGCCTGCCTTGCAGGCGGGGGTAGGGCGAGTGAATAGATAAGAATGGCGGGAAAATATATCCTGCCATTCTTATTATCAAGAAAATCTCTTTCCTGTATCACAAGCCCATTAATTTTTCAGAAAGAATTTCTGGATATACCTTGTTATTCTCCCAGAATTATCCAGTGGCCACCATTATTGCCACCATCTCTATCAATTTGACCTGTTTCCCTAAGTTTTTTAACCTGTTTTTCCACTGCACGAACAGTAATGCTCAATTCCCTTGCAATTTCTTCTTGAGTCACTTTGGGATTTGAAGACATCATTTTTTTGATTCGTTCGGATGTTTTTCCCGAACTTTTTCCCGAACTTTTTCCCGAACTTTTATTTTGTTCGGTAAGAAGTTCGTTAGTTCTTACCGCCTCTTCTTCAGAAATTTCATCATAAAATCCTTCCCGTACAAAAAAACGGCTTATAAAATATGAATGGTCTTCGTCTGTCTCAAACTCTGGTTTTGGAGAACCGTTCTTTTCCAGCGCATTCAAAATCTTTCTGAAGCCGGTATTACGACCTAAGAGATTTACAAATCCCCTAGTTTTAGTTCCAGAAAGCGGAATTCCATTTTTACAACTTTCTTCTATGATATATTGCAGTAAGACAGTTCTAGTGACTGTGGGCTGCCCCTCAGATTGGTTCTAAAATTTAGAACGGATTGCCAGCTTGTGCTTGGTCTGGGGCGCACCGCAGTTTTTTTGAAAAATCTGTGGATTTTTTCAGATATAACAAAAAATTATCAGAAAAATAGTGTCAAAAATGAAAATTCTCTGACCCTTTATATAGTGAGGAAAATATCCTCAAAAAAATGGCAATTGCCTGAATATAAGGGGTAGAAAAATGTCTACAGTTAATCAAGTCATTCTTGAAGGAAACCTGTGCAAAGACGCAGAGTTTAAAGTCAGCAAAAAAGGAACGAAATTCAGCACTTTTCCGCTTGCTGTCAACAGAAGCTACAAGGATTTCAACGGAACTTTCCAGAAAGAAGTTCTTTTTATCGATGTGGAAGTGTGGGGCGACATTTTCCAGAAGAAACTTGCTGAATTCGGGAAGAAAGGGCAGGGAGTGCGCCTTGTGGGGCGGCTTCGGCAGGGAAAATGGGAGAGGGACGGAAAACGCTACAGCAAGATGTATGCTGTAGCTGAAACTCTGGATGCGTGCCTTATTGGAAAAAAAGGAAGCCAGAACACTTTCTCAGGCGGAAATGATTCTGTGGCAAAAGACCTTGCGAATCTTGCTGTTGGAGCGGATGGGCTAAAAGAAGAAATCACCGAACCGTCATCAGAAGATTTGGAGGACGAAGCCGTGTTCTAGCAGCAGCCTCAATGACCGCAGAAAACGGCGGTGGTGGTTGAGTAGAAATCGAAGATTCCGTATCGAAACCACCACCAGAACTTACCTTATTTCCGCCGCTTGCCAGACCTGCTCCGTGGCTGCGGAATGCCGGCTGCTTTCGCTTCGGCTGCGCGCTCGTTCATTGCCTTGTACTCTTCGATTTTCTCAGGGCTGTAGAAGCCGTCTTTCCAGTTAAAGCGGCTAGTTCCTTGTAACGGCTGCTTTTTTATCATCGCTGTTGAAACGGCTTTAAGCTCCTGCTTTGTGACTTTCGTTCGGGAAAAATCTATGAGTATGCGGTGGAATCCGGCGTGGTCAAGTGTCTCGGACTTGTCTACGATTGAGAACGGAGACTCGGGCATAACAAAAGAGCCGTCCGGCGTGGAGTTCACTTTGAATTCCATGCCCTCTTTGTCGGTAAAGTAAGTGAAATCGTAGCTCTCTGGCAGCTGGAACCGAATTCTGAACAAAGCCGGGTAAGCGTATGTTGTTACAAGAACCCTGTCGCGCACATTCGGCTCGAATGTTGCCTGCAAGTTCTTCCATGAGTTTTCCAGAGGCGTGATGAACGCACCGATGTTCTGGTTCTCAAGCCATGAGACAGCCCAGCGGTTGAATGTGTACAAGTACGGTCCTGCTATTACATTCGCGCCTTTTCCGCGCAGAAACGAGATGTGCGCCACATTGTTCACAACGAAAGTCTTAAACCCGTCGGCAATCAGAAGTTCCAGCGTGGCGGAAAGCTCCTCCTCTTTTGATGCCGGGCAGTAAGGATCCAGCGAGATTATTATCTGCTTTTTGGAGAACGGAAGAACCGTCTTGTGATTCAGTAGGTCGTCTTTTGTCTCAAAATTTAGCTCAAGGATGGCGCGAACAGGGTGTTTTGCCTGAATTTGGAACAAGTCCGCGATTGTTGAGACCTGAATGTAAAGTCCTTCCGGAAAATACGAAAGCTCGTTCTTTTGGATGGGCGTAAGGTCAAGAATCGGGAGGGACTCGCCTCCTGGCTGCTGCCTGTATTTTCCGATGTCGCCGGGAAGTACGCGCGGGTATCTTTTTGACATTGATTTTGTCTGGAGAAGATAAACGCTGTCGCCCGTCTTGAAGCCTTTTGGTATGTCAATCAGGCGGTTTCCTTTTTCATCGAACTCAACTGTTCGGACTTTGTGGCTTACGCGCCCTGTGTCGTCCGATTTGTGGAGGCGGATTGAATCGCCAGGCTCAGGATCGTAGCTTCCGCCGCGAAGATGTGCCATTTTTATCTGCCATTCATCTGGCTCTGCGTCAGGGGCGGCGGTCTCTTTTGCACGAGCTTTTGCCTCGTCGCTAGGCTCTGCTATTTTGTCGATTACGCCAAGATAGATTCCCGTTCCACCTGCCTGATTCGGGTTAAGAATGAGCGAGCCGGCTTTTTGAACGCCTTCTTCGTTCGTCTTAAAGTTATACCAGTAGTCGGTTTTTGCTCGGGCAAAATCTGTGGCGAGCATCCGTTTTGCGGCTGCAATCGCACCTTTCTTGTCCTCCTGCCAGTGATCCATGAGGTAGCGGTAGGCTGCCACGACAGAGCCGACATATTCGGCACTTTTCATTCGTCCTTCAATCTTGAAAGACTCAACGCCCGCCTGAATCAAATCTGGGATGTGGTCTATGAGCTGGAGGTCGCACGGTGAGAAATAGAATCCTTGTTCCTCGCCGCTTCTGGACATAGCGGTGTAGTAGCGGCGGCAAGCTTGCGCGCACATTCCCCTGTTCGCGCTTTTTCCGCCCAGAAAACTTGAGAACAGGCAGAGACCGCTTTCGCTTACGCAAAGCGCGCCATGCACGAAAATTTCAAGCTCTGCGCTTGTTTTTGATTTTATCGAGCGGATTTCTTCAAGACCAAGCTCCCGTGCTACAACGACGCGCTTTAGTCCTTCCCGGCTCAGAAGGTTCACTCCGGCCGCGCTCTCCACATTCATTTGCGTGGAGCCGTGCAGTTCCAAGTTCGGGAAAAATTCCTGGCACATGCGCACAACGCCGAAATCTTGGACAATAAGCCCGTCGGGACCAATCTTGTTCAGATAGGATAAAAATCGGTAGAGCCGTTCCGTGTCGCGCTCTTCTGAGACAGTGTTCACTGTGACATAGATTTTCTTGTTCTGCCTGTGAAGCGACTGAACGGTTGCCTCAAACTGATTCCATGCAAAATTGGTGCTCCTAAGCCGTGCGTTGAAGCTTTTGTGTCCGAGATAAACTGCGTCCGCTCCCTCGCCGATTGCTGCGTCAAGGGCTTCTATATTTCCTGCTGGTGCTAATAATTCGCTCATAGAAAAAATGTATCAGAATTATTAATAAAAATCAGCTAAAATCATCTATAATATAAAGTATATTTTGTAGATAGCTAAAAATAAGAGATTCGGTGATTGAGCTTGTCGAAATCACTAAATCTCTGAATCAGGAAAAAATATGAAGAATGATTTTTCGTTCTGCCCGAATTGCGGCGGAAAAAATATTGAGAATGTCAGAATGCGCAAGTGGCGTTGCGCTGATTGTGGATTTGATTTGTACAACAATGTTGCGAGTGCGGTTGGACTTGTGATTCAGGATGAAAACGGAAAAATCTTGTTCGAGCGGCGTGGAAAAGAGCCTCACAAAGGTTTCCTTGCTTTTCCCGGCGGCTTCGTTGACCCGGACGAGAGCATGGAGGAAGCCTGTATGCGCGAGTGCCGGGAAGAAATCGGGGTTGAGCCTGTTTCCCTTGACTACATTGCGTCTTTTCCGAATACTTATGATTACAAGAACATCCAGTACAAGACTTGCGATGTGTTTTTCAGGGCGGTTCTTCCGCCTGGCGCAAAACTGAGCACGCAGGAAGGAGAGGTTCTTTCGCTTGAATGGCGTTTTGCCCGGACTCAGGAGGAAATTTCGCAGCTTCCTCTTGCGTTCGGTTCTGCACGAAAAACGCTTGAGATTTTGTTACACAAATCGCTGTAATCAGTGTAAAATAATATTTAGGCTGTTCGGAAAATTGATTTTTCGGACAGATTAGTTATATAGGAGTTTTTTATGGTTGATGAGAAACTTGTAAAAGAGGCTTTGGATATGTTTCGCCCGCAGCTACAGGCAGACGGCGGAGACATGGAGTTCGTTTCGATTGACGAGCAGAATCGCGTTCATTTGCGGCTCACAGGTGCTTGCGGAAGCTGCCCTATGGCTCTTATGACGCTGAAAATGGGGGTTGAGCGTTACTTGAAAGACGCATGCCCGGAAGTGACGGAAGTTGTTCAGGAGAACTAGCACTTTTGGCTTTGCCAAAAGTGGCTAATCTGTTCTAATGGTGGTTTCGATACGGAATCTTCGATTCCTACTCAACCACCGCAACTTCAACCACCGTGTTTGTCGTTTTCTGCTTTAGTGTCGTCAGTGTAAGTCACTTATGGATGGTAAAAATGGATAAAAATCAGGAAGGATTCAGTCAAGTCGCGATTACTCTGATAAATCACTATAGCTGTGTTTATTATGTTGACATCGAGACTGGATATTATACGAATCTTGTGCCAATGAAACTTTTTGAGAATCTTGGAGTGCCGTTTAATGGTGATGATTTTTTCTCGGATTTTAAAAAAATCATAACGGCGTGTATTCATCCGAATGACATAAAAATTATAAATCAGCTGCTTGATAAAAAGCTGATGCAAAAACGATTGTCCGAGCGAGATACATGTTTCATAGATTTTCGTGCAATCAAAAATGATAAAATCGTTCATGCGCGCCATTCTGAATTCTTGTGTCCCGACAAAGGTCATGTTCTGTGTTGTCTTGAAAATGTGGAAGAGGATTTTCAGAAAAAAGAAATGCAGAGAAAACGGCTTGAATCTGCGGAACGACTTGCAAGATTTGACGAACTGACAGGAGTCCGGAACAAGAACGCGTTCAAGGAGTTTTCAGCTTCTATGGACGAAAAACTCAAAAAAGACAGAAATCAGAATTTCGGAATCGTTCTTTGCGACATGAATGACCTCAAGCTGATTAACGATACTCGCGGTCACAGTTTGGGCGATGAAAGCATCCAAAGAACAAGCCGGATGATTTGCAATATTTTTAAGCATAGCCCTGTTTTCCGAATTGGCGGAGATGAATTTGTCGTTATTCTGAATGGGCAGGATTATGAGCGCAAGGAAGAATTGCTCAGCATTTTCAAAGATGAATCGTATGACAATAAAATCAGCCGCTCAGGACCGGTCGTTGCGTGCGGTCTGTCCGTTTACGAGCCTGAAAGCGGGGAGAGTTTTTCCGAAGTTCTTGAGCGCGCCGACAATGAGATGTATAAAAACAAAAAAGAAATCAAATCCATGACATTGACGCAAAGTTTCAGGGAGATGCGAAAATTCAATATACCGATTACTTCCGAGCGAAAACGCGTTCTGGATGCTTTTTTTGGGGCTTTATGCACTGTTAGCGGAGGCGGGTATGTTTATCTGAATGATATGCGTTTTGATTATTCGCGCTTGTCGCTTTCCCTTGTTGATGATTTTGGAATGGGTTCTGAATATATGTACCATGCAGACCAGCTTTGGGAGGAGCGAATCCATCCTGATGATAAAAAGGCATATCGGGAACTTATTGATGCGGCTTTGTGCGACGATGCGGAGCTGATTTTTCCGCTCACCTACAGGGTGCGCAAAACCGACGGAACCTACGCCCTTCTTACATTCAGAGGGTTTATTATGAGCGACAGCAACGGAAAGCCCGATTACTTCGGCGGAATTATCGTTCCGACATAACCTGTGCTTACTATTTCTGAGCTGGTTCCCATTTGCATCGGACAGGACTAATTATGCTTCCGTCTTTTTTCATTGCATCCATCGTTTTATCTACTACTTTGCGGTCAAGCCCTGTCAGCTCCGCAATTTTTCCAGCGTTAAGAGGTGTTCCTGCATCTTGCATTGCTTTAAGAATCTGTTCTTTTTCTGTCATACTAATTCTTCCTTCAAAAATTTATGAATTGGAACGATTTGAATCGTAAATTCACCTTTTAGTATAGTTTTTTCTTCCTCATTTGTCACTAGAACTTGTAGAATGCGGTTCGCCATTTTTTCCGCAATCCATTCAACGCGAACCGCATTCTCTTGCAATAAATCTGGTTATATCACCCTTTCACTGCGCCGGAGATTACCCCGCTGATGATGTATCTCTGTGCAACAAGATAGAATATGATAATCGGAATAATTGCAAGTACCAGCATTGCCATGAATCCGCCGTAGTCTGTTGCGCCGTATGCCCCCTGCATTGCAATCTGTATTGCGACAGGAACTGTCTTGCTGTCTGTTCCGAGAACAAGGTACGGAAGCAGGTAGTCGTTCCATATCCACATTGAATTGAGGATTGCGACAGTTAGTGCAGTCGGCTTTAAGACTGGGAAAATGACGATGAAGAATGTCTGAACGGGATTGCAACCGTCAATTTCGGCTGCCTCTTCTATGTCCATCGGAATAGACTTTATGAATCCTGCGAAAATGAAGACCGAAAGTCCTGCGTTGAATCCGAGGTATACAAAGTTGATTCCGAATATGTTGTCGAAATTCAGCGTGTTAACTATATAAGTCATCGTGTACATGACCATCTGGAACGGAACAATCATGCTGAATGCAAAAAGGTAGTAGAGGCATTTCGTGAGCCTGTTCTTGACCCTGACGATGAACCATGATGTCATCGAAGTGCATATCAGGATGAGCATCACAGAGAATACCGTGATGAACATAGAGCGGAGAAATGCCTGGAAAAATCCCGATGTCGTAAGTCCGTTCAGGTAGTTCGTGAATCCGACGAACATCTCTCCGTGCGGAATCGCAAAAGGATTGCTTGAGATGAACAGCTGCGACTTGAATGAGTTTATGAGGACGAGCGCAATCGGAACGAGGCATAATGCCGCAAGAATCACGAGCAGAAAAATCATCTGCCATGTATTTCTTCTGTTTCTCACTGTTCAATCTCCTTTTTTCTTGTCAGTTTGAGCTGGAGGTATGCAAGTGCCGCAACAATCAGGAAGAATACGACGGCCTTTGCCTGACCGACACCCTGCCATCCTGCTCTGCCGTAGAAAGTGTTGTAGATGTTGAGTGCGAGCATTTCCGTTGAATTCTCAGGTTCGCCGGCAGTCAATGCAAGGTTTTGGTCGAACATCTTGAATGTGTTTGCAAGCGTGAGGAATGTGCAAATCGTAATCGAAGGCATGACAAGCGGAATCTTTATCTTGAAAAGAACCACCAGTGGAGATGCACCGTCAATTTCGGCTGCCTCAAGAATGTCCTTCGGGACATTCTGAAGTCCTGCGATGTAGATTACCATCATGTATCCGACGAGCTGCCAGTTCGTGAGGACTACAAGTCCCCAGAATCCGTATTCTGTCTTGAATGTGATGTCCGCACCGAACTTTGAGAGAACTCCGTTTATCAGAAGGTTCCAGATGTAGCCAAGTACGATTCCTCCGATGAGGTTCGGAAGGAAAAACACGGAGCGGAAGAATGTTGTTCCGCGGATTTTTCTGGTTAGCAGAATCGCGAGCGCAAACGCAAACACATTGACCGTCACCATCGATACAACTGTGAAGAGCGAAGTGAATCCAAGCACATGGATGAATTCACCGTCAAATGTAAATGCCTTTATGTAGTTTTCAAGCCCGACCCATTTTGCATTCGTTACTGTCGTGAATTTTGTAAATGACAGTCCGATTCCCATCAGAAACGGCAACACAAAAAAAAGCGTGAATGCAATCAGGGTCGGAAGTACGAATATCGGAAAATATCGTGCCGATTTTCTCATTTCAGTTTTCTCCCGTCAATTTTTATAGTTTACAAGTCTATCTTCATTTCTGATGGCAATCGTACCGACAAATTTTAGAATCAGAAGTTTTTGCAGGAGCCGTCCGCAAAATACAGACGGCTTTTTCTGTTACTGTGCAAAATCGCTTTCCTTTGCCCAGCTGCTTACAACGTCAGCTGCAACTGCGCTCCACTCTTTAGAGCCTTGTGCATAGCGGAGAAGTGACGAACCGAAGTCCTCCTTGAATTTCTGTGACGGGAAGATTGTGAAGTTCCACGGAACAGAGTTGATTCCGGGCTTTGACATCCAGCTGATTACTTCCTTTGCAAGAGGGTCGCTCGGACGCTCTGATTCGCTGAATGTGTCGAACGGTGCGATGAAATGGAGGATGTTTGTGACATATTCCTTTCCGACCTTGCTTGAGAACAGCCAGTAGATGAAATCAGCGGCGGCCTTCTGGTTTTCCTCCGAAGCATTTGCGTTGATTGCGAAGAAGTTCTCTGTTCCTACGCAGAGCCCCTGAGATTCTTCGCCGGATACACCTGTGTAAATCGGAAGGTATTTCACATTTTCGGCACGCACCTTGTTTCCAGGAACGCCTTCAATCTGTCCCCATGCCCAGTTTCCGTTCTGAACCATTACGCAGTTTTCGAGGGCGAATTCAGACATTGAGTCAACGACAGTCTTTGTTCCGACCGACTTTCTGTTGACAACCGAGTTGTCGAGGTAGAGGTCGAAGATGTTGCGGAAGTTGTCGCCGAATGAGAAGTTGATTTTCTTTGTGGCGTCCGAAGAAAGATCCGTGTTGTTCATCTTGAACTCATAGTAGACAGGAATGTTTGCAAGGTGTGTCTGCCATCTCCAGTCTTCGCCAGACTTGAGCGATGTCGAAGCGAATACGCCGTTGATTCCGAGCCTCTCTGCATTGAGCTGCATGTCTACAACAAGTTCCTTGAGCTTTGCGAAGTTGTTGATTTCGTCCATGCTCTTGAATGAAGTCCCCACCCCCTTCTCGGAAAGAGCAAAATACTTGTCCGTGAGCCCCTTGTTGTAGATGATTCCATATCCTTCGATTGCATACGGAATTCCGTAGACTCCGTTTCCTACAGAAACGGCAATCGACTTGTCGTTGAGATGCTTGTAAATCTCAGTGTCCTTCAAATCAGCGCAGTAGTCCTTCCAGCGGGCATAGCCTTTCGGACCGGTAATCTGGAAGAGTGTAGGTGCTTCCTTTGTAGCCATCTTTGACATGAGCGTTTGTTCATACAAGTTGTTTGCAGCAGTATCGACGATGACCTTGACTCCTGTTTCCGCTTCGTATGCCGCAGCAAGCTGCTTGTACTGCTCCGTAACTTCTGGCTTGAAGTTCAGGAAGCGAACATACGCCCCTTTCTTTTCTCCGCATGATGTGAGCATTCCTGCAAATCCGAGTGCCAGAAGTCCAGTGATAGCCGATACGATTTTGTTTGACTTTTTCACGCTTCACTCCTTTTTTGGAACCATTTCCAAACTTTAATTCAGTATACGCTTACAATTTTTGAGATGTCAAATACTTTTTCAATTTTTTGATTTTTTGATTTTTTGATTTTTTGATTTTATCATGTGCATCCGATAAAATCTTACCTACCTTGCTTCCCCAGGAGACATCTGGTATTTCTGCTTGAAAAGCCGCTCTAAATGTGTGGAATCTGCAAAACCAGTCTGCTCGGCGATTCGCTCAACAGGAAGGTCTGTGTCTTTTAGAAGGGAACGGGCAATTCTTAACCGAAGGTCAATAAGATATTTGATTGCAGTCATGCCAGTTTCTTTTTTGAAAAGTTTATTGAGGTCTGTGCGGTTCGTTCCGAATTCGGCTGAAAGTGCATCCAAAGTGATTTTTTTGTCGTAGGAGCGCGCGATATAGTCTAAGATTGGTTTGAGTTCCGCGCTTACGGCAAATGAAGTCACTTCTTTATTTTCGTTCTGCTTGAGTTCAAAAATCTGTGCTACAAAAAACAAGATTTCTGTCAGAAACGAGCGTGTTTTGCACGGCCACCAGCCTGAATCCTGCTGTGTGAGCTGAAAATGGGCTTTTTCCATCAAATCGCTTATGTGCGCACTGTCCTCAGGATTGATGTAACGAAAATAATTCAATTCTTTGCTATTGATAAAAGATTTCAGAATCATTCTGTTCTCGATGACTTCGCTTTCAGCTTCCGCGCCTCTTATTCGGATATTTTCAAAATTCAGCTTTTTGTTCAGGAATTTTGGATTGAACAGAAAAATTCTGCCTTTTATAGACGGCTGCCCAACATCAGTAATTTTCATTTTGTCTTTTTCGTTAAGGCTCATTACGGTTGGGGAAATTATTTGTGCTGGAGAATCATTTATTTCGGCGGTGAATTTGCCTTCCGTAAAAAGAATTATCCGGAATCTGTCGCTTACATTTTCGTCAATTTCATTTCCAGAAATTTCCTCAGTGACAAAAACCGGCTCAATCCTCAATTTTTCAGATTTTATTGCTGTCGTCGAATATTCCATAATTTTTCTAATTAAAACATAAAAACTGCGACTATGTAAGGAGGTCTGCCTAAAACAGCCATAGTCGCAGGATAGTTTTTTTTATTAGATGTGTTCGGAAACATCAGTTTCCCGAACAGGTCTATTTATTGAATCTTCCGAGGAAGGCTTCAACAGCTTTCCAGCTTGCTTCGTTTCCTTCTGTTGCTTCGTACAATGCCTGAGAACCGTGCTTGCTGTCTGTCTGCGGAACAAAGTATGTTTTGTCCTTGTTCTCGATTGCATCAAAAATCGGCTGGGCATCTTTCTGCTCTGACGGGCGGCTTGTTACAAAAACAGGAACCTTTACATCTTTTGCCTCTGTTGCAATCCAGTCAGCTGGTTTACCCAGGTCAACAAAATATTCGCCAGGTGAGAACGCAAGGTATGCGGCGATTTTGTCCGAATTAGATTTTACGAGCGTAAATCCAAGGCTTGAAGAATATGAAGAACCCCAAAGAATAATTTTTTTCTTTGACCGCTTTGAAGCATATTCGATTGCTGACTGAATATCCTGAACTGCATCAAGATATGTGATGCCTTTTCCAGCTGCTTCTGCTGCCAGTTTTGTTGCATTGTCAACATTGTTCTTTGTTTTTCCTGAACGCTGGTCAATTGCAATTGCGTTGAATCCAAGAAGGTTCAGTTTCGGGGCGATTTCAAGATATTCTCCGCGTGACCAGTTTGCTCTGTGGCAGAGAAGAATGAGCGGAGCGTCATTTCCGTAAGGCATATACAAATCGGCTGTTACAGGAAGGCCGTCTTTTGAATCAAATGTTACAGTTTGAGGCGTATCCACTTTTTTAGGCTCCACTTTTACAGATGAAGTTGTTCCACAGGAAAACAAAGATGCAGCGACAAGAGCGGCACCAACACTTGCTAAAACTTTTAATGCTTTCATATAAATCTCCTTGTAAGCTCCTTTGGTTTATCAGCTTACAAGAAAATAATCGCATATCACAAAGGCAAAAAAAATTGCAGAAATGCAAAAGAAATCGGCAAATCTGCAATTATGATTTGCTGCTTTTGGAGACGAATTTCATTGTTTCACAGGTATAAGCTGAATATCCGCATCCACTTTGCGGTTTATGCCTGGAACTTTGATTCCTTCTCCCTCATACTGCCAGAATTCAAAATGATACGGACTCTGTGGTTTTTTTTCGTAATCGGCGAACCAGATTTTATATTCGCTCAGCTGGGACAAATCAAAAAATTCAGTTTCCCAAATGAGGTTACTGTAAATCATCGGGTCATAACCGGCTTCTTTCACACGATTGCAAAATGCAATCGTATTTTTTGTAAACTGTTCGCCAGAAATATCGTCAGTCCGGGCTTCTTCCCAGCTGATACTTTCCGGGTCGAACACCACAGGAAGCGTTATTTTGTAATTCTCAAGCTCCTTGATTACAAGCTCGGCTTCCTCAAGTGCTTCCTCTTCGTTGATTGCCTGGCTGAAAACATAAACGCCAATATCAAGGTTCTGCTCAAGTGCGCCTTTTATATTCTGATGAAAATTTTCGTCAAGATGAAGAATTCCTGTCTGATATCCGCGATAACCAATTCTGATGAACACGAATTCAACGCCAGATTCCTTTACTTTTTTCCAGTCGATTTCACCTTCATGGCGCGAAATATCGATTCCAAACCTGCAAGTGTAATTCGGATCGCCAGAGTAAATCATTCTGTGCTGTTTTCTTGAAAACAGTTTTCTATCGTACTGAACTTTCTGAACTTCGTGATTTATTGTTGCAACATGATAAAGACCAGCCGCATCCTTAAAAACAAATTCGTCAGGACTTGTTGTTTTTGGAATTGACGAGCAAGACGCAAAAACTACAGCAGCACCTAAAATACAAGCAAAAAAATTTCGATTCATAATAGAATCATTCTAGCATATTTTCAGCAGCAATCAAATTGCACAAAGAAAATTGTTTTTTATGAATTGCGGTTTTCTTCACTCCGTGCCTGCTCTAAAAGCTCGTTCAGATGCTCATCGGAGGTAAAAAGTTTTTCCTGAAAAGTGCATTTGTAGAACTCTTCGTTAAAGTAAGTCATTTTTCCGTCAACGGCAATCATAAGTCCGCGGCCAAGTCGTTCAAGCGCATGTTCGCGGTTACACAGAGGACAATAAGTTATTTTCATCGTAATTTTACTCGCCATTTGATTTTTCCAAAAATTTTCCTATATTTCTTAAATTTAGTATAGACAAAACTTAATTTTATCTTTATTAATATATAATCACAAAAAAAAGTTGGAGAAAAGCATGAAAAAATTCATCGCAATATTTATTGCACTTATTTCAGTATCGGCAGTTTTTGCCAAAGCAAAGCCCCGTTCTTTAAAAGCAAATGCAGAAAAAATCTATTCGACAAAATCTGCGGCAAAAATCGCCGAGAATTATGGACT
>JAEEGL011076659.1_pt1 | contig 13412 bp, 11 predicted proteins | sample 9134231 | NCBI WGS metagenome assembly JAEEGL01 (sample SAMN16246548, study PRJNA631951) | gut metagenome | biome: gut microbiome; feature: rumen; material: fiber-attached | host: Bos | place: Iran: Karaj | collected 2018-10 | reverse complement strand
GCGGCTACAGATATTTGATGGGCGACGAATGGGAATATGACGAAAAAGGCCAGCCTATATTGGCTACCAGCCACATGTTCATTTTTTCAGAAAAGTTTATTAAGGAATATGCTCCATACACCATCGAACTGGGAAGAAGTTTTGTAACTCCGGAATATCAAAGCAGCAAGAAGGGCGCGAAAAGTTTGTTTGCGCTGGACAATCTGTGGGACGGTCTAGGAGCACTGACAGTCATAAACCCGAACATGAAGTATTATTTCGGGAAAATGACCATGTATCCGTCATACATACGTTTTGGCAGAGACCTCATACTCTATTTCCTGAAGAAATATTTCGATGACAACGAGAAACTCATCCTGCCGATAAAACCACTTAAATTAGAAACTCCGGAAGAGGAACTCGCCCAAGTATTCTGCGGACGCGACTTCAAAGAGGATTACCGCATCCTAAACGGAGGAATACGAGCACTCGGATTCAACATCCCTCCATTGGTTAATGCTTACATGAACCTTTCGCCAACAATGAAACTGTTTGGCACAGCCATCAACAAGGGCTTTGGTGATGTCGAGGAAACGGGTATCCTTATTGCTGTTAATGAAATTCTTGAAAGCAAACGCGTCAGACACATAGAGAGTTTTGTCAGGGAACATCCTGAAAGCATGCAGCATTTCACTTGCGGCGATGACAACGTAATAAAGGAAAAGAAAATTACAAAGTCCTAAGAACGCTCAGAGACTTCATCTCCCCAAACAGAGGGATATGCAAACGATAAAACCTAAGAGAGAAATCAACAACCTGGTTTCTCTCTTTTTGTGTCATCTTGAAAAAGTGCAGGTTAGAAGGGGTCATTCGCATCAGTATATGCATCTTGTCTGCATCATCAGGCATAAGGATATCACCATGAGCAGGCATCTCCCCACAAAAGCGGCCTTCCCTCAAGTCAAAGATATAACCCTTACGATGTGATGACATATCAGGAAAGAATCCCAGAAACCTGGACATTCGCATCATAAACATCAAATGGAAATTTGCCACGCCTCTTTCTGACGCATCCAACCATAGCAGGCTCTGTTCCACGAAATCATATAATGGCTTATCATTATGCAGATCACGTGTAGCATACGTTAGAAATTCTGCAACAAAAAATGCCAAAGACAACTTAATTCCATCAAAAGGCAATGAAGTATATACATGTGCCAAACGCGCTTCTTTTATACGTGACAGCTGTCCCTGAGAAGAATTCACCACGACAATGTCAAGTATCGCAAGAGGCTGGAATAACTGCCTTGCAACCTTAATCCTTCGCTCACCCGAAAACTTCCAAACCGATGATTCCCGTCCAACATCACGGGTAAGGAAATCAACAATAAGCTTGTTTTCCCCATACTTAACAGTTCTAAGTACTATAGCACGCGTTTTCAATTCCATTTCAGATGCAAAAATAGTAATTTTCTGTTTTATCACAAAAAATCTTACAGAAAAATTTGCATATTTCATTAATTTTATATACCTTTGCAGCCGCAAATTGGACGAAAGTCCTTTTTGACTATCGGTTTGGCGCGTTCGTATATCGGTTAGTACTCAAGATTTTCATTCTTGCAAGAGGGGTCCGACTCCCCTACGCGCTACAACAATTGATTATTCGTCATCGAGCAGTGATGCTCACAGTGGTGGCGATGAGCCTAAAGGCTCGCCAGGGCAGTTGTAGTAACGTAAGACCCATAGCTAACATTAACCCGCCTCAGACAAGAGTGTCCAAGGCACAATTTATTAAAAAAGAAATGGCAAATCACAAATCATGCGAGAAACGCATTCGTCAGACGAAAGCTGCGACTCTTCACAATCACTATTATGCAAAAACCATGCGCAACGCTGTTCGCAAGCTTCGCGCAATGAAGAATAAGGAAGAGGCAGTAAAACTTTATCCTGCAGTACAAACAATGCTTGACAAACTTGCTAAGAACAACATTATTCATAAGAATAAGGCAGCAAATATCAAGTCATCACTGATGCAGCATATTGCACAACTTTAAGCATACGAAATTGTTTCCATAATAATTTTTAGGAGGTTGCCGCCCGGTTGGGTCGCAACCTTCGCTTTTTTTATAAAATACAATGTATTTTATTTGTGTATCTCAGATTTTTTTTGTAAATTTGCATCAAATTTAGAAAAATCACGAATTATCAATGGAAAATCAAGCAAAAGAAACCAAATACACGGGTAGCAGTATCCAAGTATTGGAAGGTTTAGAGGCTGTACGCAAACGTCCTGCCATGTATATTGGCGACATTTCAGAAAAGGGACTCCACCATCTGGTCAACGAAACAGTAGATAACTCTATTGATGAAGCCATGGCCGGCTATTGTACCAGGATTTATGTCACAATCAATGAGGACAATTCCATAACGGTAGAGGATGACGGTCGCGGAATACCAGTTGATGAGCATCCTAAGATGCACAAGAGCGCCCTTGAGGTTGTTATGACTGTACTCCATGCAGGCGGCAAATTCGACAAAGGCTCGTATAAGGTTTCCGGTGGTCTGCATGGTGTCGGCGTATCATGCGTGAACGCACTGTCCACCCACATGATTTCGCAAGTATATCGCGACGGAAAAATTTATCAGCAGGAATATGAGAAGGGTAAGCCCCTGTATCCTGTAAAGATTGTAGGCGATACAGACAAGCGCGGTACAAGACAGCAGTTCTGGCCGGATGCCACGATATTCACAACCACAGAATACAAATACGACATTATTGCACGTCGCATGAGGGAGTTGGCATTCTTAAATGCAGGTATAACCATTGAATTAACAGACAAAAGGCCTAATGAGGAGGGGAACCTGCGCCAGCCGGAGGTTTTCCATGCGAAGGAAGGCCTGAAGGAGTTCGTACGTTATGTGGACCGTCATCGCACCAGCATTATCGGCGAACCAATATACCTGAAAACAGAAAAGAACGGCACACCTATTGAAATAGCCTTACTTTATAACAACGACTACAGCGAGAACATTCACTCATATGTAAACAACATTAACACCATAGAGGGTGGAACTCACTTAACTGGTTTCCGTATTGCGTTGAGTCGCTCGTTGAAGAAATATGCAGACGAAGACGCTGATCTGAAGAAAAAAATAGAAAAGGCGAAGATAGATATTGCTCCAGACGATTTCAGAGAAGGTCTGACAGCTATTATTTCCGTTAAGGTTGCAGAACCACAGTTCGAAGGCCAGACAAAGACAAAGCTAGGAAACAGCGAAGTCAACGGTCATGTCCAGCAGGCTGTAGGAGAAGCTATGGGAGCCTATCTTGAAGAACACCCCAAAGAAGCCCACACAATATGCGAGAAGGTGATATTAGCAGCAACAGCACGTATTGCTGCCCGCAAAGCACGTGAAAGTGTACAGAGAAAGAGTCCAATGGCTGGTGGCGGACTGCCCGGTAAACTTGCGGACTGCTCTTCACGTGACCCGAAGAAGACAGAGATATTCCTCGTGGAGGGTGACTCTGCCGGCGGTTCAGCAAAACAGGGCCGTGACAGACACACTCAAGCCATATTGCCATTAAGAGGAAAAATCCTCAACGTAGAAAAGGTGCAGTGGCACAAGGTCTTCGAAGCAGAGTCCGTGAACATTATCCTTCAGGCTATCGGTGTACGCTTTGGTGTTGACGGCGAAGATGCCAAGGAAGCCAACATCGAGAAGCTGCGTTATGACAAGATTATCATCATGACCGATGCCGATGTCGACGGTTCACACATTGACACTCTTATCATGACATTATTCTTCCGCTTTATGCCACAGGTAATTCAGGAAGGACATCTGTATATTGCCACTCCTCCACTCTACCAGTGCACATACAAGAATCACAAGGAATACTGTTACACAGAGGAAGACCGTCTGAGATTCATTGACAAATATTGCGAGGGCAATTCAGATGACTCACGTCTGCACACACAGAGATACAAAGGTCTTGGTGAGATGAACCCAGAACAGCTGTGGGATACCACAATGAATCCTGAAACTCGCCTATTGAAGCAGGTTACAATACAGAATGCAGCCGATGCTGACGAGATATTCTCTATGCTGATGGGCGATGATGTAGAGCCACGCAGAATCTTCATTGAGGAGAATGCCACATATGCAAATATTGACGCTTAATCTCACTGGGAAAGAATATCGCGAGAAATAAATGATTATCCAAATAGACAATGTACTTGTATCAGCAGAAATTCTTACGGAGAATTTCTGCTGTGATCTTTCTAAGTGTAAAGGGCAATGCTGTATAGAAGGAGAAGCCGGAGCACCCGTTACGCTTGAAGAGATTGCTCTCATTGAGGATAATTTAGATATAGTAAAAAAAGACCTTGCATTAGAAGCACAGCTTGTCATTGCCTCACAAGGAGTTGCATATACAGACAAGGACGGAGACTTGGTAACATCCATTGTCAATGGCAAGGACTGCGTATTTACTTGCTACCAGGATATCAGCATACCTAATTCCGAAAAAGGCGAACATAAGCCCGATGAAATCGTGAAAAATTGCTGTCTATGCGCATATGAGAAAGCATATCGGGCGGGAAAGACAAATTGGAAGAAGCCAATCTCTTGTGCCTTATATCCTATAAGAGAGTCAAAGCTGAGTAATGGCCTTACAGCATTAGTATATCACAGGTGGGACGTATGTAAAGACGCCATAAAAAAAGGCAACGAATTATCATTGCCTCTGTATAAATTCCTTAAGGATCCTCTTATTGAACGTTTTGGGGAAGAGTGGTACGAAGGGCTATGCACAGCAGCCAAAGAACTTACCACTCAATAGGACTCTCTCCTTTTTGCTGCAACCAGCTATTACACAGGCTAAAATGGTGATTGCCAAACCAACCTCCGCGATTTGCGGAAAGAGGTGATGGATGGACACTTTCCAATACCATATGTTTCTGTGTATCAATCAGTTTCTTTTTTACACGTGCAGGTCCGCCCCACAGCAGGAACACAATATGACTTTGTGTATCTGACACTTTTTTTATAACTGCATCAGTAAACGTTTCCCACCCCTGATGCTGATGAGAGAGCGGAGAATGCTCACGTACAGTCAATGTAGTATTGAGCAACAGAACACCTTGCCGCGCCCAACGCCTCAAACTGCCATTATACATTCTCTTTCCATAATTATCTGTTATAATATCGGGAATAGCACCGACATCATCCTTTACCTCCTTAAAAATATTAACCAAAGAAGGCGGCAATGGAATGCCCTCCTTAACTGAAAAACACAATCCTTCCGCTTGGCCCGGACCATGATATGGATCTTGGCCCAATATAACCACTTTCACCTTATCAAAAGGACACAGATTGAAGGCGTTAAATATTTCTTTTCCAGGAGGATAGCAGGTATTTCGAAAGTACTCTTGCTTAACAAATTGAGCGAGTTTGACAAAGTACTCCTTGTCAAACTCGCTCTGTAGAATTTCTTGCCATGAAGGCTCTATAACTACATTCACCTTATTAGTCTATTATAAGATTCTCACCCGTCATGTCTGCAGGCTTTTCCAATCCCATAATATGCAGTATAGTTGGAGCAACATCTGCAAGACGTCCATCCTTTATAGTTGCACTGTTATTATCCGTTACATAGATACATGGTACCGGATTTAAAGAATGCGCTGTATTAGGAGTTCCATCAGGATTAATTGCATTGTCAGCATTACCATGGTCTGCAATGATAATAACCTCATAATCAGTAGCTTTAGCAGCTTCCACAACATCGCGAACACAGTTATCTACTGCATGTACAGCTTTTGCTATTGCATTATACACACCAGTATGTCCGACCATGTCACCGTTAGCAAAATTAACCACGATGAAATCATACTCATTCTTCTTGATATTCTCTACCAATTTGTCCTTAACCTCGTAAGCCGACATTTCAGGCTTCAAATCGTAGGTAGCGACTTTCGGAGATGCCACAAGCACACGGTCCTCGTTAGCATATGGTGCCTCACGACCTCCATTGAAGAAGAAAGTAACATGCGCATATTTCTCAGTTTCAGCAGTATGCAGCTGTTTCTTGCCCTGTTTGCTCAGATACTCACCAAGGGTATTCTCAACATTCTCCTTGGGGAAGAGGATGTGAACGCCCTTGAAATTAGCGTCGTATGGCGTCATACAGTAGTACTGCAGGCCTGGGATGGTCTTCATTCCCTGCTCAGGCATATCTTCCTGGGTCAGTGCGATGGTCATTTCCTTGGCACGATCGTTACGGAAATTGATGAATATTACTACATCACCCTCTTCGATACAGCCATTGACAGAAGCGTTATGGATAGGCTTAATGAATTCATCCGTCACGCCTTCGTCGTAGCTCTCTTCCATAGCCTTCACCATATCAGTTGCCTGCTTACCAACACCATTCACGATTAGGTCGTAACCTTCCTTTACACGCTCCCAACGCTTATCGCGGTCCATTGCATAGAAACGACCTACGATACTGGCGATGACTGCATCGTTGGCAGCACAAACATCAGTAATCTTCCGGATGAAGCCTATACCAGAGTGTGGGTCCGTATCACGACCGTCCATATAGCAATGTACGAACACCTGATTCTTCAGGCCATACGCCTTACCTATCTCAATCAGTTTAAAGAGGTGGTCGAGGCTTGAGTGTACTCCACCGTCAGAAGTCAGACCCATCAGATGCAGCTTCTTTCCGTTCTCCTTGGCGTAGCTGTAGGCTGCTTTCACCTGTGGATTCTCCATGATGGAACCGTCCTTGCAGGCACGGTTAATCTTCACCAGGTCCTGATATACAATGCGACCTGCTCCAATATTCAGATGTCCGACCTCAGAATTGCCCATCTGACCATCTGGCAAACCTACATCTTCGCCCGATGTCTGAAGTTGTGAATGACTACTAACTGCTGTAAGATAATCCAGATATGGTGTAGGGGTATTATAGATTACATCACCCTTACCATGTTTACCGATTCCCCATCCGTCGAGAATCATTAAAAGTGCTTTTTTTGCCATAATAATATAAAAAACAACTTGCTTTAGACATTTACCTCACAAAGGTACTTCTTTCTGCTGAATTAGAGCCTCCTTTTTAGTTAAATAAACTTAAATTCGGGCGTTTACACAAAAAAGTGGGGAAAAATGGGGTAAAGTGGGGATTTTTTTTATAATTTTGCAGACGGATATTTCAAATTAAAGATACGCACATGCGTTTTTTAGGTAACATAGAGGCAAAAACAGATTCCAAGGGACGCGTCTTCCTACCTGCAATTTTCAGAAAAATCTTGCAGCAAGAAGGCGTGGAGCAGTTGGTTCTTCGAAAAGACGTCCACGAAAAGTGCCTCGTTTTATATCCTGAAAGTGTTTGGAATGAGCAAGAGGATCTTATGCGCAAAAAGCTCAACAGATGGAACAGGCAGGAGCAGCAGATCTTCAGGGAATTCGTGAGTGATGTCGAGCTTGTCAGCCTTGACGGCAACGGGCGTTTCCTACTCTCAAGAAAAGCACAAGAACAAGCCGACATAAAACAAACCGTACGATTTGTTGGGGTTGGTGACACTATTGAAATATGGTCTGCCGACAACGATTCTGCATTGTCAAAGTCAGAAAACTTCAGTAAAGTGTTAGAAGAATTACTTGGCAATAAAGAAGACTAGTGTAAAAAGAGCATGATTTGTCAGAGGTACCACATCCCCGTTCTACTAACAGAAAGTGTTGATGGATTAGACATAAAGCCTGGTGGAACTTATGTGGACGTCACTCTCGGCGGAGGGGGACATAGCAGAGAAATATTGAGAAGGCTAAATGGCACCGGCCATCTGTTTTCGTTCGATCAAGATGAGGATGCAGAGAAAAACTGGACAGACACACAGGGAGAAGCTTTAACGGATAACTTTACTTTCATAAGAAGCAACTTCCGATATCTGAAAAACTGGATGCGCTACTATGGAGTCAAGCATATCGACGGCCTGCTGGCAGATTTAGGAGTTTCGAGCCATCATTTCGATGATGATCAAAGAGGGTTCTCCTTTCGATTTGACACTCCTCTTGACATGCGAATGAATAAGCGGGCAGGAAAAACGGCTGCCGACATCGTAAACAATTATGACGAAGAAAAGTTGGCCGACATTCTCTATCTCTATGGAGAATTTAAGAACTCCAGAAAGATAGCCTCGTCAATAATTAAGGCAAGAAGCGAGAAGGAAATACTTACGACTCAGGATTTAGTCCAAGCTACAAGGATTAAAGAGAAGAAAGACCTCGCAAGACTTTTTCAGGCTTTTCGCATAGAAGTGAACCAAGAGATGGATGCCCTGAAAGAGATGCTTCTTTCCGCAACAGAACTATTAAGCACCAACGGACGCTTGAGCATAATAACATATCACAGTCTTGAAGACAGGATGGTTAAAAACATCATAAAGACTGGTAATGTTGAAGGAAAAAAGAAAGAGGATATCTTTGGAAGAGTAGAAGCTCCGCTGAGGCCTTTGTCAAACAAGGTGATAACGCCAGATGACAATGAGATACAAGACAACCCACGCAGCAGAAGTGCAAAATTAAGAATAGGTATTAAACAATAATAAGGAAAAAAGAACAATGACCGAAAACATTGACTTAAAGATTGACAATGATTTAACCCAGCATGATGCGAGCAATATGCTTGGAGACAAGACTATTGAGGACGTCATTAAGAAAGAGGCAAAAGAAGAGCCGGAACTTTCCTCCCGCTTTTCTATTTCACGAACCCTTGGTGGTGTAATCATAGCCCGCTTTGCACAAAAGCAAATGAAGTTAATGTTAATTGTATGTGCGCTACTCATATCACATATAAGCTGCAGATACATGTATCAAAAGAAGCTTGTGGAACTTGACCGTTTAGAGGCAAAGATAGTAGAAGCACATAATAAGGCTATTGTCTGCAGCAGCATACTGACAGAAAAGAGCCGTGAAAGCAATGTTCTGCTCCGTTTGCACGAAACAGGTGACAGTACATTGAAAGCCAGCAGTGAACCTCCTTATTTAATTAAAGTAAATAGTGAAGAACTTTAACTCAAATATTTCCCTATTACGCTATACAGGGTTCGCTGTGATATTAGCGCTTGTGGCTTTTGCCGTTTTGGCAAAGGGATTCTATATCATGACCGTTGAGCGCGATTATTGGCTTGAGGTAAGTTCTACACTGAAGTATGACAGTATCCCTGTCAAGCCCGTACGCGGCAATATTCTTGCATCCAACGGACAGCAGTTGGCCTGCAACATCCCGGAATATAAGATTCACATGGACTTTGTTGCCTTAAAGGAAAGCAAAGCTGACACCCTTTGGCATGATTCCCTTGGTAATGACACCAAGACTCTCAATCAGCTTTGCCAGGGACTTAGCGAAATTTTCCCGGAAAGAACTGCAGAAGAGTTTAAGGCTTACCTCAAAGAAGGTTACGAGAAAAACAGTCGATACTGGCGTATCGTAAAACGTCGTATTGATTATACCACATATCAAAGGGTTAAGAAACTTCCTATATTCAACCTAAGAAGCAACATCGGAGGATTTGCAGAAGAAAAATTCTCTGTCCGCAATCGCCCTTATGGCTCACTTGCTCAAAGTGTCATCGGCGACACATACAAGGAAAAAGGCATAGCTTATTCTGGTCTTGAGCTGGCCTGCGACTCTTTCCTAAAGGGACGTTCAGGATTTAAACATCGCAGAAAGGTGCTCAACGGATGGGTCGATATTCTTGACTCAGCAGCTGTTGACGGATGTGATGTCGTAACTACAATAGATGTCGGAATACAAGACCTTGCAGAGCGTGCCCTTATCAAGGAACTGAAGAAAGACAATGCATATACTGGCGTTGCCATTGTCATGGAAGTTGAAACGGGAGACATAAAAGCAATGGTTAATATGGATCTCGACCCCAACACAGAAGAGTATTACGAAGGCCGCAACCACGCTATCGCCGACTGGCTTGAGCCAGGATCAGTATTTAAAACTGCCAGCTACTTTGTAGCCCTTGATGACGAGGTGATTGACACCACCATGACCATAAATACCGGATGTGGCATAAAGGAGATGTATGGTGCAAAGATGCGCGACCACAACTGGCACAGAGGCGGCTATGGTGTTATCAGTGTCCCAAAGGCATTGCAGGTAAGTTCAAACATTGGTGTCAGCGCACTCATAGACAAATACTATCATAACAACCCCGAAAAATTCGTAGAGGGTTTGCACAGGGTCGGAATAGCAGAAAACCTGCATCTTAACTTCCCAGAGTACATGCCACCACGAGTGCGTATGCCTAAGAAAGACAAGAATGGCATCTATACCAACTGGAGTAATACTGCACTTCCATGGATGAGCATCGGCTATGAAACGAATGTTCCGCCTATCGCCGTATTGACATTTTATAATGCTATTGCCAACGACGGCAAACTCGTCCGCCCACGATTTGTAAGCCATATCGAGAATAAGGGTGAGATAATTAAAGAATACCCCGTCCAGGTGCTCAAAGAAAAAATCTACAAACACGAGAAAGCCCTACGGGAAATACAAACCATTCTCTATCAGGTTGTTGACATTGGATTAGGTAAGAGAGCTGGCTCTAAGAAATTTGGAGTCTCCGGCAAAACCGGTACAGCCCAGAAAGCCAATAACGGCGGATACAAGAATGGTATCACACACTATCTGCTGTCTTTCTGCGGTTACTTCCCATCAGGTATAGACCCGAAGACGAAAGAACGCATCAAGCCTAAGTACAGCTGCATAGTATGTATCCAGAAAGCGGGTCTTCCAGCCTCTGGCGGCACTATGTCCGGACAGGTATTCCATGATATCTCTGAGGGAATCATGGCGAAGAATATATATACCAAACTGCACACAACGCCAACGACAGCAAACAAGAAAGCGGTTGCTAAGCCACACAAGAACTTATCACGACAGGAGTTGCTGGCATTGGCAAACAAAAAAGAGAAGAAGGACAAGGAACTGGGAGAGAAAGGTGTGCAGAATACCAATATGCCGAACCTTATTGGCATGGGAGCACGCGATGCTGTTTATCAGACAGAAAGCAGAGGTGCAAAGGTTATAATAAAAGGTAAAGGCAAGGTGCTCCATCAAAGCAAGAGCGCAGGAACCCCAATAAAAAAAGGTGAAAAAATAACATTAGAGTTAGGATGATACTACAGGAAATCATTTCAAGAATCAGCCCCGTCGAGGTAATCGGCACGGCGGACATCAATGTCACTGGTGTGAATATTGATTCACGTAGCATAGAGAAAGGACATCTGTTTATTGCCATACGTGGCACACAAATGGATGGTCACCGTTTTATACCGAATGCAATAGAATCGGGAGCTGTTGCCATTCTTTGTGAAGACATCACAGACCCTGTTGACGGCGTTACATACGTAAAGGTTAAGAGCACCGAAGATATTGCAGGCATAGTGGCTACTACTTTCTATGGCAATCCAACCCAGAAACTCAAGCTCGTTGGTGTAACCGGCACAAATGGTAAGACGACTATCGCCACCTTATTATATAATATGTTCCGCAAGATGGGACATAAGTGCGGTTTGCTCTCCACCGTCTGCAATTATATCGATGGCGAGGCATACCCCACAGAGCATACTACTCCTGACCCCATAGAACTCAACCAGCTCCTCTCAAAGATGGTTGACAATGGATGCGAATATGCTTTCATGGAGTGTTCAAGCCACGCTATTGCACAGAAAAGAATTGGCGGTCTGACCTTTGCCGGAGGCATCTTCACCAATCTTACACGAGATCATCTGGACTATCATAAGACTTTCGAGAATTACCGAGATGCCAAGAAGGCTTTCTTTGACGGCTTGGATAAAAAGGCCTTTGCTATCACCAATATTGATGACAAGAACGGCCTCATAATGACCCAGAACACCAAGGCTACAGTCAAGACTTACTCTACACAACGCATGGCAGACTATACTGCACGCATCATAGAATGTCATTTCGAGGGAATGTATCTTGGCATCGAGGAAAGCGGTGAGAGCAGGATTGAAAGCCGTGAGGTGGGTGTACAGTTCATCGGTAAATTCAATGTTTCAAATCTTCTCGCAGTATATGGAGCGGCTCGTATGCTCGGCAAGAATGCGGAGGAAATACTCATAATCCTGAGCACGCTGAAGAGTGTGGCAGGACGCTTAGAGCCAATAAGGTCTGGCAATGGCATTACAGGACTTGTAGATTATGCCCATACCCCTGATGCACTGGAGAATGTGCTAAAAGCCATCCATGAGGTTATGGAGGGAAAGGATGGTCAGATAATCACAGTATGCGGATGTGGTGGCAACAGGGACAAGGGAAAACGTCCACTGATGGCACAAGAGGCTGTAAAGCAAAGCGACAAGGTCATTATAACCTCCGACAACCCGCGCAACGAAGAGCCGCAGGATATCATCAATGATATGCTTGCAGGTCTGAATGCCCATCAGATGAAAAAAGTCGTAGTCATTGCCGACAGACACGAAGCCATAAAGACTGCTGTCATGCTGGCAAACAAGGGTGACGTGATACTCGTTGCCGGTAAGGGACACGAAGACTATCAGATCATAAAGGGGGTTAAGCACCACTTTGATGACAGAGAAGAACTCCGCAATGCCTTCGGGGAATAACTAATTGATGTAAACAAACTTCTACAAAATGCTATACTATCTCTTTCGTTTCTTAGAACAATTCAACATACCAGGTTCAGGAATGTGGAGCTATATCTCATTCCGCTCTATATTGGCGCTCATTCTGTCGCTGATTATCTCTATCTGGTTCGGTGAGCACTTCATAAAATGGATGCGCAACAATGGAGGAACAGAAACCCAACGCGACCGCTCCATAGACCCTTATGGAGTAGAAAAGAAAGGAGTTCCTACAATGGGTGGTATAATCATCATTATAGCAACAATTATCCCCTGTCTGCTCTTCGGCAGGCTTCGCAATATATATCTTATCTTGATGATTGTAACCACCGTATGGCTGGGACTTATCGGATTTGCTGACGATTACATCAAGTTGAAGATATCAAAGGATGGACTCAAGCCAATATTCAAGCTCCTGGGTCAGGCTCTTCTTGGACTGGTCGTTGGCCTTACACTCTGGCTTTCACCTGACGTTGTCATAAGGGAGAATGTCACTACGACAACGCAAGGCACCGAACTCGTCTTTCATAAGAGCAAACCGGTAAAATCGACAACAACGACTATTCCTTTCGTTAAGAACCACAACCTTAACTACACCAATGTATTCTTTTCTTGGCTGGGTCAGAATCGTAGCGCAGCAGGATGGATATTCTTCGTCTTCCTTACAACATTTATTGTAATGGCAGTAAGTAATGGCAGTAATCTCAACGATGGAATGGATGGAATGTGTGCGGGGAACT
>JAEEGL015393696.1_pt1 | contig 13413 bp, 5 predicted proteins | sample 9134231 | NCBI WGS metagenome assembly JAEEGL01 (sample SAMN16246548, study PRJNA631951) | gut metagenome | biome: gut microbiome; feature: rumen; material: fiber-attached | host: Bos | place: Iran: Karaj | collected 2018-10 | reverse complement strand
GCAAGTTCTTGTTCATGTGCTTTAGGATTTAATGAATAGTCTATGAGCATCTTTCTGATGTCACCTGGTTTCAGATCGTTAGCAGAATCTAGTGAATCAACAACCCAAAGCTGATCTCTTGCACGACTTACCGCAACATTGTAGCGTTTTCTATACGCATCATCTGAGCCATATGTCATCAAATGAAGCGGTCCATTACCTTCCGAGCTGTCAACCATACTCAAAAAGATTACATCCCTTTCATCTCCTTGGAAGTTTGCTGAATTACCACAAAGGATCCTTCTTTGCATTATTTCTTTTGGCCCTATTAGTTTTTCAATTTTCACCTGTAATAGTTTTACCTGCTCATCTCCAAGAAGCGATATAATACCAAAAGTTTTATTGTCATATTCCGGTTGCTCCATACATGCTCGTAAAAGTGCAAGTATAGCCGTTGCTTCCTTGGGATTGGTCTTAGATTTCCCCAGCCTTTTTCCATCTTTTACTCTGTAATTGACAACAGATGGTAAAAGAGTACTACTTCCCGCGTCTCTAAGAGGTTTGATTTTGTAGTCATAAGATAGCATATTGCTGAATCCAATTATTTCCGGAACACATCTAAAGTGCTCCCTGAGCATCAATGGCTGGAATGTAGTGGCTGCGATATCATAGATAGAAGTCTTTGATGTATATAAATGAGAATTAGGGATCTTATCTTTTATGTACATTTGCTCAAGTGATGCCATTTTGTCTACATCAGTACCAATAGCCATTGGACTCACCTGTTTGTCATCTCCAACAATAATGAGCTTTTTACCCATGTAAAGAATGGCCAGTGAAGATACATCTGCCTGGCTTGCCTCATCTATTATGATTATGTCAAACTTGTTTGTTCTTGGATTCAAAGTCTCTAAAGCCTTATTTATAGGCATAATCCATCCTGGAACAGCTACTTGGCATCGGGACATTAGCTCTCTTGCTTTAGCTCTGTGCTCCGGTGCCCGCTTACCGGTTCCTTTTCCAATTCTCTTTACAGTAAGCTTCCACCCCTGTAAATCTTGTTTAATATTAATGTCAGCTTCTGTGTTTTTTAGCAGATGGTACCAGCCACAGGCTTCGGCATATTTTGCTGTAGCGGCTCTATAATCTTTGCTGAGCCTAATGGCTTCAGTCTGTAACCGTGCGTATGGTTGAGATATAATTTCATTAACATATAGACAATATTGCTTCCATTTCCAAGCATCTTCTATATTGGCAGGTAATTCTGCTTTTCCATGTATTCCTTCCCTTTTACTAATAGCATCTGCCCAATCAGGAGCTGTTTTTCTTAATTCATCCAAAAATCTTATTCGATTATTATTTGCTTCAATCTTGTTTGCGGTATCTATCAACTGTGAATATGCAGGTCTGTATTCATCTAGATCATTGGCGTTAAGAGCAGCATAAAGTATGCCCCATATCCTACTATTATTGATATCGGAATGACTATTTAAGTACTGTTTAACAGATTCTATTGATGAAAGAATTGTACGTTGCTCATTTAGGATAATGAGCACTTCACACATTTGAGGAATTATACCTTTAACGGCAAATAGTACTTTATCTATAACTGCCAAATCGGAATCCATCGTATTAATACTGATTAACCTTTCAGAAGGGAAATTGGCTCTTTTCATCCGCAAGAGTAGCTCTTTGAAATAATTCTCATACCAGTCAAGGGATTGCAATATTATATCTATACTATTTTTTGCAATTTCTTCAGGAGCATCATCAGCCAATGATTCAAATGTTTTGACACCATTTCGAGCTAATAGCTCATTCCAATATGCTCCACATGTATTGCGTTCTCGCATCAGTTCAAGTTTCTTAAGAACTATATCACATTCATTTGCTGATTGAATCTTTTCTCCGTTTATCCTGATTTTATCCAATACTGCAGAATACTCTTTATGGAAGAACATTGAAATAGCACCAACTTTACCTTTTTCTGTAAAGATGGTTCGAAGCTCCTTTAGAGTATTTTCAGCCTTTTGAAGAAAATCCGGATCATGAAGCTCTACTGCAACCCCAAACTGCTGCTGAATTTCTTCTTCATGTAATTTGCATGTCTTTTGAATTTGTTCAATAAGCGTCAGCCATCTTTGCCTGTATGCTCCGCCATTTTTTCCGTCTACAGCGGCATTTTTCATCCATTCCTCCAATGAGATAACACTAAGAGCAAATTCTCTTAAGGCAACTATGCTCTCAGGCGCGGAATACTCCATAGAGTATGTTCCTGCAGAGTCAGTTACCCTAACAAATCGTTCAATTGGAAAATCACATATTTTCCAATTATTAGCTGCTTCAATAACTGCTTTCTTTTGGCTCAAGTCATTTAGTTGAGCCATTTTCTGTTCAAAATCAGTAGGTGTCAATAGTCGTCTTATATCTGGAAGTCCATGATCAATCTCTTTTTCATCTTCAATAGTCAGGATTTCATTTGTAGCATAGAGCTCAGCTAGATGCTCTATGCCTAATGGTAAAGGCGCATTCATTTTGACCTTGCCTGGTATATAAGATAATTCTTTTTCTCCGTCTTTAATGTATTTAGCTGCATTACTTGGAGAAATCTCCTCACCATTATAAACAATGCAGTTACATTCTTTATTTTTTATTGCATAAAGCTTTCCTCTTACTTTTGCAAGCTCAGATATTATTTGTTTTCGTTCTTCCTTTAATGTATTCATCTTTTTGGAAAGCTCAAATGACGTTGTTTGGGCCATGCGGCTGGTTATGCCATCAATTGAACGTTCCATATCAACATTGGAATCATCAAGCATAGACACACATAAATCTTGCAGGCCCAAAGGGACTTTTTCCTTAAGAACCTGTAGAGCTTTTTTTGTGTGGCTTGTAACAAGAACACTTTTCCCACTCGCCAAGAAATGTCCCATCAGATTCGCTATTGTATGGGTCTTTCCGGTACCGGGAGGCCCCTGTACCAATACCGCATTATATCGTTCTATGCGCCGTGCGATTTCAAGCTGCTCTTTATTAGCTTCCTTAGACAATAGTATTTCTGGGCTTTCTCCGCCAACAGCAGCCAGCCGTTCTTCTATTGTCTTTTCTCCAGTTTCTTCAGGAATATCAATCATTCCACCGGCAACAATATCGTTTATTGGATTGGGGATATCAGCTTCATCCTTAAGGCTATCAATGATAAGGTTAATAGCCTTAATTGTCCCATCTAGTCTTTTCCTTACTATATAGCATGGATCAAAGAACATAGAAAACCTGTTGTTTAATTCCTTTGAAACAGGCTCGTTTCTATATTCTCCATCAGAAGAAATGCTATTTATTAGTGTTTTGAAAAAAGAAGGAGTGTCAATCCTATCGAGAGGATTATAGCCAAACTTGGTCTGTGCCTCATTTAATCCGCTAAGAGCGTCAATATTTACGTCATTTATGACTTGAAAAATGTCCATGTATAACTCGGGTTCAGCATCAGTATCGTAAATATATATAATGTCTTTCTCTGGGTCAAAATGAATATTTACACGTTGCGTAAGTATAGGATGTACTATCGCAGGATTCTCTTTATCGACAAGTATTCCATTTGCAACAATCATTTCTTCTGTTTCGGATTCTTTTTCGAGCTCATAATAATACTTATATAGCCAATTAAATAGACTATTGACCGCGCCTTTAATCCTTTCCGGGGCTGCCCAAGCTTCTCTTCGGCGCAACCAATTATCATATGCCTCTACTCGTGTACTATCAGAGAGGAATAACTCCTCCTCATCCTTTGAATTTACAAGAGTTTCCTGATAGTGTACTTCTTCATTCCAATAATTTGCCCACCCATCTTCTAGCCAATCTTTAAAACTTGTATCAGGTTCAGGACATCTTATGAACGTAGGCTTAGTTACTGTTAGCAATATTCCTGTATCATCCATGACTTGATTATTTTCATCAACAATAGAATCTCTATAATAAACATGGAGGTTCTCATTATCCTGTGGGAGCGAAGACAGCATAAAATGCCAAGGGTAATCCTTTATGTTGGTTATTACCCTTTGTTTTAGCTTGTTCAGCTCACGCAAATATGTGAACAGCGAGATTACCTTATCGCTAGTATTCGTCTGTTCAGATGTTTTCATTTCTGAATCTGTCATAGCATGCACCAAATAATTTTTTGCAATCAATTAGTTGTTCTACACTTCAGAACTTTCGCAATACAAAAAAAGGGAGCGTTTAGCTCCCCTTCCTTGCTATTATATCATTCATTTGTTCTCAATACCGTTTACCAATGATTAAAATAGTATAAACAACAATAAATCCAGTCATTCAACGATTAACTTATTCTTTTCAAGATAATTGAGGAATTCACTAATAATCATATCTTTACGAGCAACTATGTCATCTTCTATATAATCCTCTTTACTTGCTGCCATTTTTCGAAGTTCAATTATACTAGTAGGTAATTTCTCCTTACCAGAATCTGTCCTGTAGCCTATGTAATACTTCTTCTTATCTTCAAAACGATAATCTGAAGCTCTTATGTTAATGCCCTTCTCAAGCAATGATTTATTCCCTAAGGACTCTAAATTATTCTTATCCTTTAAGGCATGTTCATTTTCTTGACGTTTTCTAGAAAAAATATGCTCTATCTCCAAAGTGGCATCTATAGGCAGTAACTTTTGGTCTCTATCCTGGTAGCACCACCAAGCCAACATAGATTTAGTTATTGGTCTACCATTCGAAAAAACATAATTTTCAAACGATGCCTTTACTTGGTGCTTTTCAAATCTATAATCAGCGTATTCAACTTCTCGTCCGTTTACGATATTGATCATTTCAGGATACGCTGGACTTCTAAGCGCGTTTACACCAGGCCTTAATACTGCATATGCCCATACAAAAGCTATCATTCTATCCAAAAATGAACATAATGCTTCATCTTCTAAGCTATCATCTACGGCTTTATTTGCCATAAAGTATACAGATAACAAATATGTCCACATACCATTGGGAGCATAATGCAATACAGATAATAATTTTAGTGCCTTGTCCGAAAAGCCATCGTCCTGTGATTCTATTTTTTTCCAAAAGCCAGCCAATTTTTCAAGGCAATCCAAAACACTGTCATTTTTCAACAACTTATACTTATCACGTTCATAGAATTTTCTAAGAGCTTCTGTAGTAGTGTTCTTGTTGCCTTGCTTTGCGCGCTCATAATACATATACCGTGTGAACAACTCATCCATTGGAGAGCCGGTTGTAGAAGAAAAAATCTCTTCACATACTGCTTCCAGCTCCTTCCATCGATTAATAAATTCTTCTTTTTCCCCTTTATCGGAGTAATACTTATAGAACTGTGCCTTGAAAATGTCAGTATCTGAAAGCGGTTTTCCTCTGTCATTTAATGTAGAAAATATCCTAAGTGCTGTATCCTGTGATTCTGCCTCTATTGGAAGCAGAATGCAGTTATTCATTATTCTGTTAGGTAAATACGCAAAATACGTCGGATATTTCTTTAGAAATTCTTCTATTTTTTCCAGGAAAAATCTATAGTTCTGAGCATATTTACTCTTCTGAGAAGTTTCTACCTTTCCTGTTTTTAGTATCGATAAAAACTGCTCCTTGTCATCGTCAGTTGATACTTCGGAATCAATTTTAAGTTTATTCTTATCAGCAGTGCCGAACTCATCAGTCTTCCATATACATTTTCCTATAGCTTCGGCGGTTTTAATGGAGTTTTCATCCTGCATATTTCCAAAAAATGAATAAAATGCTCTAAGCAAAAGCATAAGAGTTGTCAGCCTTTGCTGACCATCAATGATTTCCTGCTTACCAGAATCATTCTTAAATGTGACAATTGGCCCCAAAAAGTACTCATCATTGTCAGAATCAAACTCACTATAGTTATCATTTGGAAATGCAAAAGCAAAAATATCATCCCACAAAGTCTGACACTCATTTTCATCCCAAGCATATGGTCTCTGATAGTCTGGAATTAAAAAATCTGCTCTTTTATTCGTGAACAACTCTTTTATTGTTTGCTGATCAATATTTAGCTTTGACATCTCTTCATTCTCCTATATTTCTAAATATTATATTATCTTTTCGGGTAACTCTACCTGCTCAAGCTTAGACTTGGTACTCTCCAATATAGCTACCAACACAGTATCACTTACGCTCATCATCATTTGGATGACCTACTCATTATTTTTCCATCAACGCTAAACGTTACCACTTCACTTTCATAATGACTGATATTTCCTGCATTGTCGGCATCGAGCTCGACATACAATGATATTCGATGAATATCTTTTATCATCTGTATCTTGTCAAGAGCATTGATAGGAAGAGCAAATGAAACAATCTGAGTATTCTTCCAAAGGCTTGGTATATGTATCCCTATTGTTTTACATACATATTGGGAATTGACATTTACACGCCTTGCATTAATTGTTAACTTCTGCAGTAAGCTATTTTTAAGTACAAACCTGACAACAACGTACTGATCAAGGTTTACTTTGTCTCTATAAAGGACAACGCGATCTATAGATAAACATATAGAGCTTTCTTCAATAAGCATAGATTGTTCATTAAGTTTAGGCACTTCTGACAAGTAGTCCACAGGAATAGTTCGAAATATACATTTTTTCCCTTCAACCATCCATTTTTTTCGTTCAGGAGTTATACTACTTGCTGCAGTTATATTTTTATTGTTCTGTCCATGTGTTTTTTCTATTATTTTGTCTTCTTCACCATTACTTTCTTCGGGAATCATAATACTTTCGGTGTGATTCTCTGCTTGATTGTCCCCACTTACCAAATTGCCATTATCGTCAAACTCTCTATTATCTTCACTCTCAAGACGTAAGATATTCTGTATTTCTGCTAAATGTACCGCAGTAAATGTTATAGTCTGATTTGCTATAGCTACTTCTACTGATTCATCTTTCAAACCTATTGTTGCATCTAGAATGTTTTGAATAAAAGCCTGCCAAATCGGATTAACATTTCTTAAATAGATATAATCCTTACTACACTTTAAGCATAAACTCAAATACATCTGTTCCCATCCATATTTAGGGTTCGTCTGTACATCATTTCTCTCAATGTAATTCAAAGAATATCTCTCTTTACACATTTGACAGAAGCATTTTTTATTATTTACTTGGCTTCTATACATTGAGTCAGTATAACTTGACTTATCGAGTTTATATTTGGGTTCCCTAACAATTCTAACCTTCTTAACATAAGGATTTGGCTTATTGTAAAACAAATCCTCGATATGATACTTTAATTGTGCACTATTCTTAACTTTTCTTCCCGGAAATGACTCATATTCATCATCTACATAATCGAATGTGCCTGAGTTAGCTGAAAAATACTGCAGATTAAACTTCTCAATTTGCTCATCAGTAATAACTTCATCTCTGATAAAGCCTGTGAGAATATCCATTACATTTTCAAAATGATCTAGTATATCCTGTACCTCTTCATCAGTAATCCCTTCTGACATATCACAATCAATATCTGAATAATGGATTTTTAGAATATCTCCGCAGCTTAAATAGGTCGCAAATTCCTTGAAGTCTTCTCCAACACATAACTGAGGAATGATATTCCCTACAAAAAACCAATCCTGAACATTTGAAAATTTCGAGCCTCTTTTGTATTGCCCGGAACTCATTTTCATCGGAATTTCTTCAATTAATCCCTTTAGTGAAAAAATACACTTATCCAGAGCTTTTCGATTATTTTTAAATTCATTTAAAAGATAATCAGCAACTTCTTCATCACTTTTGTTATTCGATCGAATCAAACTTTCTAATTTAGTTCTATATTTTTCATCAAACACTTCCTGCGATAACTCATTAATTCTAGTGTCTGAACCCAAAATGGATTGGCATAGCTCGTATGACATTATGTCCGTATCAAGAATAAGATACTCAGAGCTTGATACCTGAGTATCATGAGTGTATAAATTGCCAGAATACTTAGCATACTCTGTTCCCTTTTCAAATCTTACAGGGAAAATAGGCAATTCAGGTACCAACTCTTCATATCCCTCATATTCTATATCTTCCCTAATAGATGCCAGATACTTATATAGACTGTCACGTAACTTATTATCACGCAGATACTTATCTACATTATCTGAAATAAAGACCAATTGGTCTTCTGTATCACAAAAATCACATCCCAAGAATTCCAACAGATCCTTATATTTGCTCTTATGTCGTGTATCAATAACTGTACCTGCAAACTCATAATCCTTATCTATGTATGCAACATCTGCTATGATGTCTGGTACAACAAATGCGTCTCTCCCAGGCGAAATAAAGCTATCAACAAATAAACATGGAAGAATTTCTAATTCTCTAAGCTCCTTATACCATAAGAAATCATTTAAATAGTCGCTGTTAAAGGTTGTAATTATATTTTCATTGCCAGCCTTCTGATAATTTACATATTTCAATACATCCAGCTTAATATCATACTTCTTATCATCAATAAGGCTTATAATCCCCTCGTAAACAGCCTCTTTAACAATATCATTCCATAGGCATTGAAGTACATCATCACGAGCAGTGGTAAGTTCAAACGGCGCATCAATAATTAGTGGGATCTGGCATTCAACTTTTGAGACGGGTAATCCAGAATAAAGATTACAGTTTGTAAGCTTTAAATTTCTAGGCAAATTATAATATACAACGTACTGCTCACTTGATATGTTCTCAAAATCTGATGTGCGTTCCTTTATAGCATCGATATTATCAATCTCAAAATCGTATCTATACTTTTCCAGCTCGTAGTCCTTGCCATTTATAGAAATAGTACGCTTTTTCTCCTCATCATATATCTGAATAGAAATACCATTTATGTCAAGTTTCTTTAATTTGCGCAAGCACAGACACAGAGGAATGATCTTATCTTCTGTGAAGTAATCTTCCAACGAACGCTCCTTGAGCTCATAAATCATCTGTGTTCCTGAAATATTTTTCTTACTAGTACACTTCTCTGGAACAGTAGGCCTATCTCCATTCAAAATAAAATCAAATCCATTGCTATGTATTTCAACAGTTTTCGCTACTCCAAATACTGATTTAAAGCCAATACCCTTCTCTCCAATGCTCTTATCATTTCCACTAAGTAATAGCTTTTTAGTAGACTCTCCGATGGCTGTAATTGCTCGTACATTATCCTTGGTAAATCCCGTTTCATTGTAATCTACAACCAATTGGTTGCCAGATATCCTAAGATGAAACTCAGGTCTCACTTTAGCATCATATAAGCAATCATCAGCATTCTGAAGTAATTCACTAAGAAACCTATTCTTATCTGCACCAGCCTTGTTTACAATTGAAATATAACTATCATAGGATTTCTTTCCATAGGCATTAATCAAACTTAGTCTGACATCTCTTAATAGCTTGAGATAATCTGCATTAGTCATATCCTCGCTTGCTTCATCCAGCTTCTTTGATGCCTGTGAAATTTTTAGAGTTGCTGAAAAGGTATTTCTCGGATCGTAATAATCTGATAGAAGCGCAAACGAACTCAGCGGTGATTTTTTTGATAAAACCAGCGCATTATCGAATGGTAAGTAGAACTCTTTTTTATCAATATCTACTAACAACAGCTTATATTCAATATCGTCTTTTAAATATGTTTCAAATTCTTCATCAAGTTCTGTTGAGCCCATTAATCCACTAATCTCTTTTTCTAGTGAAGCATCTTCCATTCCAGCATCATCAGAAACAGATTTGTGCATGAACTTACTTTTCGTTATGCAATCACGCGCCAACTCATTATATTGTGTCAACAGCTTAGGTGTCTTAATAATTACACGAACATGTTCGCATGTGAACTTCACGTCATTGCCAACATCTTCTAAGTATTCATAATAGTTTATTTCTTGTTTAGACTTCTCCAGAATACTGATAACTTCAGCAAATATCTGGTCATTGTTTATTCCAGAATAGAATAATTTTCTGTTTACGTCTGAAATTGTTTCTACTCCGAATAAATCCATATCTATAGAAACATCACTAGGAATAAATAATTTTCTGGATTCATCTAGCAATGCAAAAATCTGTTCAAAGTTCTCCCTTCGTTCAGATTCACTCAAATCAAAAGAAACAATACCTTCATTGTTTGAAAATGTACCGTCTGTGCAACAAAAAACATCTTCCTCAAAAATAGTATCTGCTTCAAAAGGACCTATATCCAGGCACCTGGTTTTTTCATTATCCTGTTTGAATAGAGGTACATAATCCTTAGGCAAATAAAGTACAATCTCATTTTTAACCTTATGTGCAAGATGAATAAAAATCTCTTTAATAAATTCTCCTAATACTTCACTTGTATGCCTGAACCATGCGTTATTCCCCTGTGGATCCACAAATTCACGCGATCCATCTAACTTGTATGGGACATGCAAAATTAGAGGTGCCTGTATCTTAATCTGCGTAGGCAAGAAAGAATACATTACTCCCTCATAATTCTTCAGACTATTATTCAGATATGGAATGACTGCAACTATCCTAAGTTTTCGCTCTTTGAATGCAACATCCTTACCATATCTAGACTCGCATTCCTCTTTAGCATATAGAACCGGCGTACTATATCGTCTGCAATGGAGTTCTTCATGCTCATTTTTCAGCTTATTCCCGCTAAGATGCTGTCTAGCAGCTGCGATAATGACATTTTCCTCAAATTCAGTTTTATCCGATACAATGCTATTTTTCTCAACATTAAACTCGATGTACTGGTTATGATTATCCTCCAATTTTAAATGTGTTAGCTTGTTTAAGAAAAGAATAGGGTTCTTATTCAATACAGCATTAGATGAAGAGTACCTATCAAATAGTTCATTAAATATATCTTCAGCACTATGATCATCTTTAAGATAGATAGTCAGTCTTGTACCCGTAATAGGCTCATATCCTTCATATTTGGATATTGGTACTGTGAAATTTTCCTTATGAAGCTCAAATGAGAACATGCCGCTCTCAATAAGAACTTTTTGGGAAACGCCAAATACAGACTTAAACCCGATTCCTTTTTCTCCTATTTCAATTTTCTTTTCAGAAATATTCTTGGATTCTTCTGCTATTCCTGTGATAGAAAACACATTAAAGGGGCTAAATCCCACTTCGTTGTATGTAAGTATTATTTTGCCTGGAGCAGGATCTGTCTCAAAACAAATGTCCAAATGACAATCCGACTTGTTTACATAGTCACAGTCATCAACATTTTGTATTAACTCATAGATAAAGCGAAGGTTATTGGAATACACTCCATCCTCTCCAACAGCCAAGAGAGATGCTATTGTTTCCTCAAAGTGCTTTCCTATAAGGCGCATGTCAGCTGCATTACGCTTTCTAAGCTTATATAAAACTTCAATAAAAAGCCTATGATCTTCAATCGTTTTTAGATCTCCAGGCTTATAACTCTTTAACTTCTGATAGACTTGTTCTTTCCAATCTTCAGGTAACTTAGACTGTGGAACATATTCATCATAAAGCTGTTTTATATCTTGCATATTCCTAATACTCCTTTGAAAAATTGCCCGCACAAAACAAACAGGGGGCCTAGGCCCCCTGCGAATATTATATATTTTATCATACAATTCCGGATGGAATATCAAAAAATCCATTAAAAAAAAGTAAATACAGACTATTTATAACTCATTTTCGTTTAGGCTTAATGACATCAAAAAAAGACATATCACATAATAAATTGACTCAAATCCGGAAGCTTGATATCTGATAGATTCTTGCCTTTTCCAAGCTGAATATACTTCTCGGTATCTTCCCGATCACAAAGCGTAATAATAAATAGGTATGAGAAGAGTTTTTTGGTTTCATCATCCATAGACTCAGTAAATTCAGACATAATCTTTTTATATCCGCCTTCTAAGCTAATGCCCTCATATGAATTAATACGAATTTCTTCTTCCTGATCGCATATCGCTTCGGCCTCATCTTCATCCATTCCAGGCTTAAATTTCTTCTCTATGAAGTTCTCATCTGACAAAAAGAATTCTTGTATTCCCTCACCATCAATGATATTAAGCCACTTTGAAGAACCTCTGTTCTTACAATATTTGATTCCAACCCCAACAAAGCCTGAGCAGGCAGCCCAGCATTCCTCAATTCTGCAAATAACATCCTCAATAAAGATCATATTGTAATCCTCATCTTTCTATATTATTAAAAATCGTCTCCGAAATCATCAAAATCGTCTTCTTCGTCATCCCAGTCATCAGAAGATGGTTTTTCTTCCTCTCCAAAAATCCTGTCAAACATAACCTGGTCATATGCTCTTCTGGAATTTTCCTCAAAGATGCTCATTTCTCCGTCATGGTTAAAATCCCATCGATCATTTCCTCCATCATAGTTCTCCATTCCTAAATGATGATAGTTTTCAAAAGTATTTGCCATAGTCTTTATCTCTCCTTTAATTGTTAATTACATCTATTTCATCTCATAAAGAGTTTTTCTAGAAAGAGTTCGGCCTGCTGATCTCTCATTTCCCCTACAAGCCTAGGTAGCTTCTTTTATTTGAAGCAACAGATTCCTACTACACAGAGGAAGGATCATTTCATTCAGAAACTGTCAACAATGATAACTTTTCAGATAAATGTCAACTTAAAAGAGGCCATACAAAGGACCACAACAAACAACCACATTTGAAAGAAAGGAGATACAAAATCTGTACTGTATAGCCTCTTTTAAACTGGCATTCATCTTTTTGATATAATAATCATATAATAATATATTCATATAAATTCCGAATTATATATCGTAAAGTCTTACGGCTCCATAACAAAATACATATCAGGATAATAAAGAGGCCCAAGCTATTGGATAACAATAGCTTGGGTCCTACTTAAGAACGTTTAATTTCTATTATGCGATACTCATTGCCATTAAATTTAACAGTATCCCCTGCCTTATGCCCAACAAAGAATCTGTGTAAAACATGCGTCTTTGGTGTAAGCACAACATCGCTAACTATTGGCGCTTTACCTCTTTGATATGTAATAAGGCAGCCATCTTCTGCTATATCTTCATTAGTGGCATCATTAGCATTACCTACGTGAATATCTGTGTCCGCAACTTCAGCTGTGCCGACTTTTGTTTCTTGTGAAGACGTTCCCCACATTCCCCAAATGTTTAGTTTTTTCTCTTCTTTTGGTTCTTCGTGAGCATCTTTTTCTCCTACGATATTAGGTTTCTCGATGTTATGTCGATCAACATTATCTTCATGCACTTCCTCATGGTCCAATTTTGGCAGTGCATCTTCGGTATCATTACCCACATCAACCGAATGATCTCCATAGTCCTCACCCTGTTCTTCCGTAGGCGCGCCATATTCAGCTAACAGTTTTAATATTTCTTTTACTTCAGCAATATGCGTTTGTGTAAAATG
>JAEEGL015246454.1_pt1 | contig 13413 bp, 11 predicted proteins | sample 9134231 | NCBI WGS metagenome assembly JAEEGL01 (sample SAMN16246548, study PRJNA631951) | gut metagenome | biome: gut microbiome; feature: rumen; material: fiber-attached | host: Bos | place: Iran: Karaj | collected 2018-10 | reverse complement strand
TCTTGTCAGGATAGCGTCTCGCGTCTTGTTCGAGATAGTCTTCCAGTGTCATTCCGCTTTCGATTTCAAATGATTCTCGACCATACTCACGATGCTGTCTAATGTCTTCAGATTTTTCGGCGTGGCATCCGTGGCGTCTAATTGGATGCCAAACTCATCGGATAACGTCATGAGTATTGAAGCGACTCCTAAGGAGTCTAATTCGGCAAACAGGAAGTCTGAGTCGAAGTCCACCAAAGGCAGACTGTCTTCCAACAAAGGCCTTATTCGTTCTTTTAGTTCCATGTTTTTGGGGAGTTTGGGAGTTTAGGAGTTTGGGAGTTTGGACAATAGTTTAGGAGTGGAGTAGTGAAGGAGTGGAGGAGTGAAGACATTACTTGCTCCTATGTGATGATGGTGGGTTGATAGGATTCGTATGCGCGGGATGTTTCTTCGGTGGGGGCTACCAAGAAGAAGGCCAGACGGTTGGGCTCTTGCCATAACGAGTCGTCCACCGAGGTGATGACCTCTATGTTGTCGGCCACATCCATTGCACTGTACTTCGCCAAAGAGGCGGTGACCTCGTCATGGATGCACAGCCACACTTTCTGGTCCTTGTGGACCAAAGCGTATAACAGCGCAAATTCTCCCACGCCGCTGTCGATAATCAGGGCCGTATCTGCGGAAGAAGGTGTGTCAATCCATTTCGCATAAGCGTCGTATTTCGACAGGTTCCTCCTCACCGCTCTCGTCACGTCCACACCTTTATATCGATACCGGTCCATGACCAGTCTCTTGTAGTCATCTGCCGTGCCTTTCATGTTATCGGCTGCCGTGTCCGTGCCGTTTCCTTTTTCTCTATTCTTGCCAAAGAGGCGTTTCTTGCCTTTTGAGAACAACGTTTTCAGGGAGACGGGGCGCACCCGATACAGTCCTCTGCGTTTCACTAACCAGTTGAAGATGAGTGGCGGGAACAGATAAGCCATCAATACCACGGAGAACATCCCGACGATGGTCACCTCGGCCAGGGAGTGGAGCGCGGGATGGCGGGCGACAATCAGTGAGCCGATGCCCACAAACATAATCAGGGCGGAGATGATAATCGAACTCTTATAGGAAGAGAGCATCTTTCGGCGATAGGCATACTCGTAGCAAGACCCTTCGGTCATGAAAATGGTATAATCATCACCCTGACCGAAAATAAAGGTGGCTAAAATCACATTGACAATGTTGAAGTGAATGCCCAACAATCCCATAATCCCCAATATCCACACCCAGCTGATGGCCATGGGGAGGAAGGAGAGAATCGCCAGTTCGATGCTGCCCAATGAGAACCATAGGAAGAGGAAAACGATGAGTCCGCACGCCCAACCGATATAATTGAAGTTGTCCGACAAGGTGTTGGCCATGGTGCTGTTCAACGATTGAACGTCAAACACATAACTGCCAGCCGACGTCCCCTCGATGCGCTCTTTCACCTCGGAGAGGTGGTCTGGCGACAACGTCAGGATGTCTATCACCTCATAGCGGTGATGCTCCTCGTCAACCGAGAGGTAAGACGAAAACAGTTGTTTTGCCCACGGACTGAAATGTTGGAAGTCCTGAACGGGATAATCCGCCGACAGAATGTCATAGAAACGGTCAAAGGAATGCGCCGTGAACCCTTCCTGCTCACACATCGCTTTGAATTGATGTTGGAAGAACCCTTCGTGTTGATTGACGAAACGCTTCCATCGTTCCAACCGCTGTTGCTGTTCTTCTGCGAAAGCCATCAACGGCGAACATCCCGAATAGTCCAATATTTGACGGTCAGTCTTGAGCTGTCGCAAAAGGGGCTGGGCATCGTGGCTCCGTTTCAAGGCGTCCTCCATCGAACGGCCTTCAGAAACCAGATACAGGGTGGAATGGTCGGATGCCTTCGTCATGTGTCTTTGGAAGTATGCCATATCTTCTTTCTGCTCCTCAGACATATAGTTGATATGGTTCATGTCCGAATCAAATTCAGTAAAGAAACTGAAATAGCCGAAGATGAGGGTGAGCACGATGACCAGGATGACCAGCCACGGACGGTTCTCCAACTTCATGTTGCTGACCCGCTCCAACACGGGGATGTGGACACTCGGGTGCGGTTTGGCGATATGCGGAAGGAAAACGAGGACGAAGATGATGGTTCCGATGAGCAGGAACGAACTGAAGAGACCGAGGTCTCGTAACGCGACCGCGTCTAATGGCACCAGACACAAGAAGGCGCCAACGGTGGTGATGTTGCCCACAATCAGGGGTGAGGCAATCTCGCGGAGCGTGTTCTTCACATCTTTGCAGTGATAGAGGTGGGCTATCAAGTGCAGGGGATAGTTGACCGCGATGCCTAAGATGACCGACGAGATGCCTAAGACGATGAGCGATATCTCATGGTGGAAGAGCGCGAGTCCTCCCAGTCCGAACAGCCATCCCCACCCGATAGACACGACGATCAGCAGGAGGTTTTTGACGCTGCGGAAGGTGAACAGCAACAATAATAAGATGAACGTGACGGCAATCGCAACCGACCAGATGCTGTCTTTCTTGATTTGCGAGGCATTGCCCACTGCGATGACAGGGCCGCCCGTGAGATGGATGCCGACACTGTCAGCGGTGGCACAGACAGAGTGCGCGCACGACTCGAGCCGCTTCAGCAGTCGGCCGTTGTTCTCCGTCTCGCTCGAACCGTAGGGCGAAGAGATGATGACGACAGCTTTCTTCATGTCGGGCGAGAAGATATAACCGTCCTGCATCTCGTAATTCAACGAACTCGATGAGCCCTGCATGCGCGACATCAGCGGTGCGAACAACCCAAGCGGGTCGAGGCTGATATGGTCCATGAAGGAATCGCCGCCCGGCATCAGCAGCATGTCCCTGTCGTCTTGCAGTTGTCGGGTCATGCGTTCGGGGTCGGCCAGCAGACTGTCAATCCGCTTGTAATCATCATCCTGTAGGAAGTATGGCAGATGGGCATAAACGAAATCCGTGACATCCGCCATCTGTTCGATGTCGATTTGTGCTATCATGTGCAAGTCAGACAGGACGGAGTCTTCTTCCACCTCCGTGGTGAAGGCATTGATGGCTTCGATGAGCGCATCCGGCGCAGTTGTCGTCGTGTCTTGACACGTGAAAATGGCAATCATGTTGTTGGCCCCGGAGATATCCTGATAGACGCGTAGTGCGTCCTGGTTCTTCCCTTTTAGGGGTAAGAAGTCTGAGATGTCTTCCTTGTAATTGATGCGTGTCACCTGTAGCACCAGGAAACCGCTGATGACAAGGAAGAGCAGGAAACACAGGCATGGGTGTTTCCTGAAAAAATGATATAATCTCAGAACGACGGTGGCCATACCTCTTACCCCTATTTGTTATCGATGGGGTTGGAATAAATGCCCAAGAAGATATCCCGCAGTTGCTCCAGGTCGCAGGTGTCAAAACGCTCCAGTTTATCCATCCGCTTGAGGAATGTTTCGCGCTGCTCGGGGGTATAAAGACCTTGGTACTTCGTGTTGCCGAACCGGATGTCGTGCGCGATGTAATTGTTCGGATAGAGCCGGTAGGCCGTATTGATACGCCGGTCTAACAATTTAGCCACGGCCTTGTGGTATTCATTGTTGGTGAGCCGCTCAAAAGCACCCAGTTCGGCCACGGAGATGGGTTCGCACAATTCAAAATGCACGTTACCCTTGGGCTGCAACAGTCCTGTGAGGATGCTGTTGAGGTCCTCGCCAGGTTTCTTGGTGTATTTGGTATATTGCGACTCATACAATTCCAGGGCTTTCAAAATATCGCAGGGCTCCCATTCGTATGAGACCGAGACGGGCACGATGTTTAAATCGGCTAATGCCTTGATTTTGTCCGACGGTTCGCTCAGACAGAACATCTTAATCACACCCTGGTCGGTCGCGTCAATGCCGTTCTTCGTGCGTCCGTTGCGCTGTGCAATCCAGACCGACTGGTGCTTCTCTTTGATGACATGGCGGATGTACTCAGACAGGTGAAGTGATTTCTTGTAAAACTCCTTGATGTTGCCGCCGGGGCGCTCCACCTTGAACATCTTGTTCGACTTGCCGATGTCAACCACTAGTTGGTTCATCATCAGGTTGGTGCCGAACGTAATCTCTGTTGTGTCAAATCCTTTGAGAACAAAGAAATATTGCAACAGACTGGAATCCAACATGATGTCACGGTGGTTGGAGACATACAGATACGATTTGTCAGGACTTAACCGTTCGATGCCCGAGCAGGAGAAACGGGTGATGCTGTTCTCGATGACACGCTGGTTCACCAAGCGCATCGTTTCCGTTTGAAACTGACGTACCGTAGTAAACGAGGCAATCCGTTTTCTGACCGACTCCACGGGCTCGTCAGGATAGACGTATGACGCCACCAGAGGGAAGGGGACACTCTTGGCGATGCGTTGCATGGCCGCAGGTATCTCCTCTTCGTTATAAGGACGGATATCGTCAAATTTTGATTCGTTCATATCTATCGTATTTGAATTGTTTTCAACCATTCTAAGAAGTGGTACTTCCACTGCCGGGATTCGCTTGAGCCTTTCACATCGGACACACCGAAACCATGACCGCCAGTGGCGTACTGTAAATACTGATGCGGCACCCGGTGGGCGGTCAGCGCGGAGTCCAGCAATACGGAATTGCGCCAATCGACGACAGGGTCGTCTTTGCAGTTGACCAGAAAGACAGGCGGACAGTCGGCTGTCACATGTTTCTCTAATGACAAGGCGTCTTGCAACTGCTTGTCACCCTTTTTGTTGTCGCCCAGCAGGGCTCGTCTGGAGCGTTTGTGGGTGCATGGCGCCGACATGGACACTACAGGATAGATGGCGGCCACAAAACGGGGACGGACAGGAGGCACTGTCGTTTCCGCCACCGACATGACCAGGTGGCCGCCGGCCGAAAAGCCCATCACACCAATCTTGCATGTGTCAATCCCATATTCTCCGGCCCGCGACCTGACCCAATTAAGCGTCTGGATGAGGTCCTCCTGCGGGTCGGGGTAGCGGTTGCCGCGGAAGAGGTACCTGAAGCGGGTGATGAATGCCGGCACATAGGCCGTGCGGTATCTCAGGACGAACGCCGACATGCCTTGGCTGTTCAGCCATTCAGCCACCTCGGTGCCTTCAGTCTTCATGTCATGCCAGAAATAACTGCCGCCCGGACATACGATGATGGCCGCATTCCCCTGTCCCGGCACCAGGTAAGGCGTCAGTTCCACCTTCTTATGCTTTGTCCCCTCCCAGATGTTGATTTGGGCATGGACGACGTGCAAGCAACAGCAGCAGACTACCAATACGATGGCTCTGCACCTGCGTTGATGAGATTTGCCGCTGATGATCATCGCTGTTCTCTTAGACATCTTGTTCGATTCGGTTACACATTTCCTCGTAGATGTGCTCGTAGTGGTGGCGCATGGTTGACGCTTGTTTGCGGAGACTGCCCATCTCGGACAGTTGCTCGGGCGTGAAGCGTGTTCCCACCTCAATGTGAATGGGACCTTTCCTCAAGGTATGTTTTTTCTTGGGCAACACCCGCCCCGGTCCGTACAGGTACATGGGCAGGATGTCCAGATGGAGTTGTTCCGCCACGAAGAAGGCTCCTTGGTGAAACCGTTTTATCTTGCAGTCGGAGGAGCGGGTGCCTTCTGGATAGATGGCGATGTGATAACCCCGGCGGACCAAGTCTTCCAGTTTGGGTAGGAGCTGTTCCACACCGTCTGTGACGGGGTAGAACTCCGCATTGCGGATGATGGCGCCATAGACTGGGTTGTTCCACACCCAGTTGTTGGTCAGGAAAACCATCTTCGGAGTGAAAATCAACTGGCACATCAAGTCAAGGTGCGACTGGTGATTGCAGATGATGACCGAAGGCTTCTCGAAATCCTCGTCGCTCTTGATGTCGGACGAGAAGCGTGTTCCGGGGATGCCGATGTGAAACATCAAGGCGCGGGCGAAACGGTGGATGATTCGATGGATGTTGAGCCGTTTTTTCTCCGTCATTTTCCCGATTTTGGCATACAGCCAGACAGCGGGAGAAAGGAACAGCATGATGACAATCACGCAGAAGAGGATGGCCACGAACGTGCGGACGTATTTGGCGAGGAAGCGCCAGAGTCGCAGCGGCAGCCCATACACAACGGCAAGCACGCATAAGACCGTGTTGAGCAGGCTGATGCGGGCAAAGTCGGCACCGGGCCGGAAGTGACTCACCCTTTCCTCGCGTGGCGGGTAATACACGTCGATAGGGATGGAGAACAGTTCCACGCCATGCCATGAGGCGAAGACCAGCAGTTCCAGTTCAGCCTCATAGCGCGAGGTCAGCAACGACAGACCGTAAAGTTTCTTCAGTGGATAGAGGCGGTAACCCGTTTGCGTGTCGTTCAACTTCCTGCCCGTCTGTATCATGAACCAGAAGTTGGAGAATTTGTTGGCAAACGAACTGCCCGACGAGCGGTCAACGCCTGAAAGATTCCGTTCGCCGATAATCAGTGCGCCGGGATGTTCTTGGTTGGCCTTGAGGAAGAGCGGGATGTCGCTGGGGTAATGCTGACCGTCGGCATCGATGGTGATGGCATAAGCGAACCCCATTTCTTTCGCTTTCTGAAACCCTTTTTTCAGCGCAAACCCCTTCCCCCTGTTTCGGGCGATATCCACCACGGTGATGCCCTCTGTGGCGTCGAGCAACTCACGCGTGTGGTCCGTGCTGCCGTCATTGACCACAATCACATCCTGACAATAGCAGAGACAGCCCTCAATGACACGTCCTACGGTGGTGCCATTGTTGAACGTCGGAATCACCACGCAGATGCCTCGTGCGCGCAACGTCTCTCTTACAGGGTTGTCGATTGGGTCATTCATATTTCTTCATTCACTCGGTCAAAGGCGATAAACACATTATTTCCGCCCTGGGACTCATTTGGCAATCAAGCAGCAGCCGGCGATGATGAAAGCCACCCCCATCCACTTCGTCGCTGATACCGTCTCGTGAAAGAAAATCATCGCAGCCAGCATGCCGAAGACATAACTCAGACTGATCATGGGGTAGGCCAGGCTGAAAGGGAAATACTTGAGGATGTAAATCCACAGCAGCGAACCCAGTGCGAAACACACACCAGAGGCGGCAAGCTGCCAGTTGACCAAAAGACTGCCCCAAAACGCTTTCGTCCAACCGAAAGGGGGCAACTTGGCCAAGGCGAATTTCAGGAAGACCTGGCACGCCGTGAGCAGAATGCTCTGGAGGATAGAGAGGGGGATTATTTTCCACATGATAAAACGATGGCTATAGCGTGAATGGAGGGGATATGCTGCATGCCCAATGATTCCATCAGACGGTTGAACATGGGCGTGGACTCGTCGTGGCAGCCCACCAAAACCGTCTGGCAGACACCCCTCTTTAATAACATCTTCGCATCGCGGAGAGCCCAGTCGAGCGACTTGCTGCCTTGCGAGAAGGTCACATTGTAGCCGTGACACCGGGTACGAATGGCGATGCTGCTGCCGAGGGTGTTGTGGGTGCTTTGCATGAAATAGGTGGGTTTGAGCATGACCTCGCCCTCCTCCTTGATTTGGTCAAGCAGTTTCTCGCTGTTTTCCAGACACCCCCAAGCGGTGCCGGTGATGATGGCGTCGGGCGACTCGATGCCTGCTGCCTCCAAGGCCTTGAGCGAGGAGAGCAGCGTGCCCTTCATGAGTTTGCCCATCCTGCGGGTCTCCAATGGTTTGACATAATTGCGGATGTCCGACAGTTCTTCTTCTGACGACAGTTCTACGCGTGCGAGCAGTTGAAGCTCGTCGTCGGAATGTTTGAAAAACGTCTCGTCGGCGGGTTCCGGTCTGTCGAGCGAGAAAACCAGAGAGGAGTCGTTTCCACCAAACCCGAATGAGTTGCACAGCACATGCCGGAGGGGATAGTGATGAACACCCAACGTCGGCCGGATGCCGTCAGGGATGGGCGTTGTGAACCCTAAGTTGGCCGGAACGAACTGCTCCCGGAGTGCCAGCAGACAGATGACAGCCTCGATGGCCCCCGAAGCGCTCGTGGTGTGTCCGGTAAATGACTTGGTACTGGAAACCAACGGCACGTCGTTGCCGAAGATGCGCTGAATGGCATGACTTTCAGAGACATCATTATTGGGCGTGCCCGTGCCATGGGCGTTGATATACTGAATGTCAGCGGGTTGCAGATGTGCCATCTGCAATGCCTCTTTCATGGCCAAGAAGGCACCATCGCCTTGTTCTGAAGAGGCCGTCTGATGAAACGCGTCGCAAGCATTGCCATAGCCGGTGAGGTAGGCATGAACCGGGGCCTCTGTTTGTTTCGCCAACTCTTCGGATTCGAGTACGACATAGGCCGCGCCTTCGCCTAAATTCAGACCGGCCCTGTTGGCATCAAAAGGCCGGCACGGTTCCGTGTCCGTAATCATCAACGAATGGAACCCGTTGAGATGAAAGACAGACAGCGCCTCACTGCCACCGGCCACCACGATGTCGGCTTCGCCCGCCTGAATCAGATTCGCCCCTAAAATCAGGGCGTTGGCGGTCGAAGAGCAGGCTGTGGATATCGTCGTATAATCCGTGAAGAGCGAGAAATACTCGGCGATGGCTTGAGTTGAATCTCCCGGGGCATGGTGTCTCAGGCACTCCGCATAACGATGGTCGGTCAGAAGTTCATTGTAGTGTTGCTCCGTCAAGTCCATTCCGCCGACCGTGGTTCCTGAAATCAACACGACACGAAGCGAAGGGTTATTGGCGATGGCACGTTGAACATTCGCGTCAGCGAGGGCCTGGCGAACCGCCCATATCCCCATCAAGACCGTGCGACTGGTCAGACTGTCCGCAGCAATCCCTAAAATGGATTTCATCTCCTCGTTCGAGCATTTGACCTCGCCCACCGGCAGTTCATGGTGAGTGGAGTGCAGATAGGTCATGCCGCCAATCCCCGTTTTGTTCGTTTTCAGGGATTGTAAGACGGCAGCCGTGTCGTTTCCGATGGCGGAAACGATGCCCTCACCAGTGATGACGATGTTCTTGACCATGTGCTTAACTGCTTAACTCCTTAACTTATGGCGTACGTTGAGTTCTTTATTTGGTTCGGTGTGTATTGACGAATTCAGCAATCGTCCGGATGCTCTTAAAGATGGCTTTTCCCTCAGCCGGGTTTGCCAATCTGATGCCGTAGTCCTTCTCTAACAAGACAATCAGCTCCAAGGCATCGATGCTGTCCAGTCCCAGACCCTCTCCGAAGAGCGCGGCATCTGTGTCGATGTCGTCTGGCGTCATTTCCTCCAGGTTGAGGACGTCAATGATTTTCGTCTTTAATTCTAAAATGAGATTCTCCATGTTGATATAGTTGTCATTCAATGATTTTTAAATCTGCTATCCATTGGTCTTCCCGCTCATAATCCACCCATCCCGTGAGCACACTGGAGGTGGCAGGGTCGAGCATTTCGGCCTGCACGATGCGGTCCATTTGCTCGTCATCCCGCTCGGGAAGGATGAAAAACGAGGTCTCGCCGTAATAATGATGGCGCAAGGCTATCTCTCCTGTGACGATGTTCGGCAGCGTGTAAACAAATAACGAGGGACTGGGAAAGAAATTGTCCGCATCACTGATAGTTGCTTGATATTTGATATCTGACGCCAAAGAAGAAGAGCGGTTGAACAGGATGACAGCCCTGTCATCCAATCCCTCATGGGATGAACCGCCTTCGGCTTGGAGTAACAGTTCTGAGGCGACAAACCCCAACCGGCACAGCATATCCATCTTGTAAAACTTCGGGTAATCGTCAATGTAGCGCTTGTAGAGAGCGGTGAGGAAAGAGGTGTCGCCCTTCTCTACGGTTAAGCGTCGGCCGTCCACCTCCACTTGGTCGGGGGTGATGACGACGTGGTGTGTCACCCTTCCGCTGAAGGAGCCGTGATGGCCGTTCTGAAGCGCCGTCTCTTGTCGTGCCGTCCCTTTCGCCAACAGAAGAGAGGCGTTGTTGCCGCCAAAGCCGGAAATCATTTTGATGAACCTGCTCTTGTCCGTTGATTGGTTGTCTTTGACAATATGGATTCTCCCGGACACCCCCGGTTCCTCAAAATTCTTCGTCCCGATGATGATGCCTTGGTCGAGGGCTTTCATCGTCAAGACGGTTTCCAAGATGCCCGCTGCCCCCATCGTATGGCCGAAAAAGCCTTTGTAGGCATTCACGGGGACGGATGACAAACCGGCTCGCTCGATGGCCACCGATTCCATCTGGTCGTTGAACAGGGTGGCAGTGCCGTGTGCATTGATCAGTGCGAAATCATCAATATCACCCCCCCTCGTCACGGCTTGGAGAGTGCGGTAAGCCCCTTCGCCTTTCTTTGACGGGGCACTGATGTGGTAAGCGTCGTTTCTGACGGCTCCTTGCTCGATACGCCAAATCTGCTCGGGTGAACGGTCCTCGGGGGGATTCTTACCCAAGATTACCGTTGAGACGGCTTCTCCCAAGTTCAGTCCGATTCTTTCGATGTCGAAGGGTTTGCAGGGATTGGCCGATATGGCTTTTAAGGATTGGAAACCGGAAACGATAAAAGCGCCCTGACAGTCGGCACCGCACACGATGGCCTCGTCGTAGGCGTCAGACTCCAACAGGCGTGAGGCTAAAATCAGCGCGGACACCCCTGAGATGCAGGCGTTGCACACGACAATGGGTGAGGTGACCATGCCCAAGAGCGAGGCGATTTTCTCCGCCGCATGGCCGGGAAGCGATTCATGCGGATCGCGACGGGCATCGCCCAGCGTCTCAATATTACCCTTGGTGGTGCTGAGCACCAACACGACCCTCGGACTGGACAGGTCGATTGCCGTCTGGGCGACGGTTTGCTTGATGGAACACAACACCATCGCTTCGAAGGCCGTCAGCCAATCGACCGATATCGGTCGATTGCTTTCCTTGAACACCGCAATCGGTCGATTGGTTCCCGGTCGATTGGTTTCCGTGAACAAAGCGGCGCAGAAGGGTTCTGGCAAATGGTATTTGCCAGAATAGGTCTTGAGGGCAGACCGGCCTGCGACCACAGCACGCAGGTTCTGGTCTGTGGTCTCACCCAAAGGTGACAATATGTTGTCAGCAAGCAAATAGGTCATCTTCCGCAATCATGATTTCATTCATCAACCTCTGTCCAGAAGTCATAGAAATTATACCATTGAGTAGGATACATCCTTATGATTCGCTCCAACTCTTTCACATACAGGCCAGACAGTTCTTCCACCTGCGCCTGACGGGTGGCACTCTTGTCGTAACGCAAGGGTGTCACATAGATTTTGTAGGATTTGGCGGCGGTCTTCATCACGTTCACCGCGATGACATCCAACCCCCGCATGGTGGCCACACGAAACGGACCCAGCGGGAACTTCGCTTTTCCGCCGAGGAAATCCAATTCAATATATTTTTTAGAGCCGATGATTCTGTCGGAAGGCATACTGAGAATCTCGCCACGGCCGAGGATCTGGTCTATCTCATAGAGATGGCTCATGTCGCTCTTGATGGGAATCATGTGTATGTTCGTCGTAGAAAACATCTTTGCTCTGTTTTGCATCACAGATTCTTTTTCGCCAAAGAACACCAGGGCGTTGAATGGCTTGTTCTCCGCCACCAGGCTATAGCCCGCAATCTCATAATTCCCGATATGGGAACTGAGTTGGATGAAGGCCGGTTCTTGTTCCGCCAGCGACTGGAAGTGGCTGTAACCCTCCACATCGATTTTGAATTTCTTGCCGGCGTACATGGCAAATTTATCAATCACCACCTGGCTGAACTGGTAATGGTTGGCGTACGTCTTCCGTAGCGCCTTCCATGTGGAATAGCCGAACTGCCGGCGGAAATAGCGGTAGATGATTCTGCCGCTGCGGTTGAGGATGAGGCAGACGGGCACCACAAAGACCGCCACAAAGACATACAAGACTCGCACATCGATGTATCGGAGCAGACGGATGAGCCATCGGTGCATCCATCCGTTGCCAAAAGTCGTACCTTTCCACTTCTTCTCCTCGTCCATGTCAATCGTTCCTTAACAGCGATGCTTGTCAGGCGCGTTGTGCCAACTTCGTCTCAATGAAGTCGTGGAACAGGCCTAAGGTCTTCACGTTGACCATCTCTTCGGGTTGAATCCTGAAACCAAAAGTCCTTTCCACAAAAGCGACGATATCGACAAAATCCAAGCTGTCGATGCCCAAGTCGTTTTTCAATGTCGCATCCTCTGTGATTTGAGCCTCGTCGATTTCGAGGTCTTCAATGAGAAATGCCCTTATTTCATCTTCTATTTCTTGCCTTGCCTTCATGTTCATCTAATGGTTGATGGCGCTCATTGAGTAGGAGCGCTCTTTTTACATACGATAATGGAATGTCCCTGACCGAGGTGGTCGTGTATCTGTTCTATCTCTAAGCCGGCACGATGGATGCACGACGACAAATCGTCGGTGTGATACATCTTGGAATTGCCGTTGGCTATCGCGGCGAAATACAGGCTCGTCATTGTCAGACAGAATGCTGCCGGTTCAAAACGCTGGCGGTCCCAAAGTGTCTCCATGATGAACAACCGTGTTGTCGCTGTCATCGCCGCTCTGGCACGTGACAGGATGCTCACGATTTCATCCATGCTGAAACAGTCGAGGAACTGGCTCATCCAAATGGCATCCAACGGACCGTCGGAGACGGGGAATGCCGCCTCTTGGTCGAGGATGTTGATGCCATAACCACTGATTCTGTCGGCACCGGTCTTGCCTTTGATGTTCGCGCGCATCATCTCGATTTGCTGCGGCAGGTCGAGGATGGTGACCTGCGCGTCCGCGTTGTATGCGACGCATTGCAGTGCCCATTTGCCTGTATTCCCCCTCACATCGTAAAGAGAGCGTACATGGTACACGTCGAATACGATTTTGAGTGCCTCGGGGAAGGATGAGTCGCTGTAGAAATGGTCAAAGGCGAACCAACTCTTCTGAACGGGTGCCGGCAACTCCGAGAGTGCCTCATAAACCGTCGGCCAGTCGCCAAAATGCTTGAGTCCCTCCGGCTTCCCCTCCAATAACGACTCTTCCAGTTTGAACCAACCCTCATAATTGACATCGTGGTTGAAGTCGATGTTGACGCGGGTGGCAGGGTCGTTGAGGAGGAACCAACCCGTTTTGGAAATGGAATAGCGTTCCGTCTCGACATCCACCAGAATGGTTCCGATGCAAAGAGACGCTTCTAACAAGCATTTGACAGCATAGTCGGAGAGTTTGGTCTGCTCCACAATCTCTTTGGCTGTCAGCCCCTCTTTTGAATAGCGGATGAGGTCAAGGATGCCCAATTTAATCATCAGGCGGGATGCCTGAAAGACAGCGGGACCCCATGCGATGAATTCAGCCAGTCGTTGAGCCTCTCTGG
>JAEEGL013290029.1_pt1 | contig 13413 bp, 7 predicted proteins | sample 9134231 | NCBI WGS metagenome assembly JAEEGL01 (sample SAMN16246548, study PRJNA631951) | gut metagenome | biome: gut microbiome; feature: rumen; material: fiber-attached | host: Bos | place: Iran: Karaj | collected 2018-10 | reverse complement strand
TCCTACAGCTACATACTGTATCTTTTATATGTTTTTCATTCTCTTTTAGTTTCTTTTGAGAAGTATCCATAGGAGATAAATATAATATCCAAATAATCATAGAAAATGCAATAAAGCAGTGAAGGGAGACAGAGAACCGTCCCCTGTCTCCACGTCGTATGCATAGGTGTATTCCGCCGAAACCTTATCACTCTTCCTGCCTTTATGCTCTTAAGCTGCCTCCCGCGTGCCCATTTGAGGGTATTCCCGAGGTATAAGGGTGCACCATTATGTCTTATAATCTTCCCTCTGTGAAACCATGAGGGGTACCATCGCCAGAGTCATGGAACATATCCTCGTGACTCTCCCCGTGACTCTAATCATTTTCCAAAAAAAGTCCGTAAATAAGTTAATCCTCCTATTTATTTGCTGTTACTTATTTATCTCCTATAATTTTTTCCAACTCTGATATTGCTTTTTGACATGGCATCCAAAACACAATTTGTATTATAATATTAGAAATAACAAAGATAATTAAGCCACTTATATATTTCCCTGCAATTAAGCACAATAAGACACAAATAAGTATAAATGCATACATTGGAACTAACATATCTGAGCGAGCCGATATCTTTATAATATTTGTATTATTTTTTTCAATGAATTCTCCAATTAAATGCGGCATGGCTCCATTATTCTTCCCATAATGATTGCTTTGTTCCGGAATTAGAATAAATCCATTTTCCGTCAATTCCATTATGAATAAGTATTCAGGTATATTATATCGTCTGTTTTTTGCTGTTTCCTTGTCTGTTGAATACCTACTTAATTTTTTAACTATAGTATCAGTTTTATCGGATGTACATAGTTCTAATTCGCATTGGGGAATTGGAAAAATTTTTCTATTAATCATTATTATCTTCCTATATATTTATTGAATCTATTTATTTGCTCAAAAATATTAAAGCGAAATATAGTATTAGTATATAACATCACTACATGCCCCTCTGCACCAGCGCCTCCATATACACCAATAGATCCACCAATTGGATGTATGTTATCACCCTCACCTCCCGATATTAAATCGATGCCTAATTCACCTAAATATCCTCCCGAACCCCCAGTTGTTACTCCAAATTTCTCAGTTTCTTCTATTCCTATAATATGAGGATAAAAAGCCGCAAATGGACCAAATGTAATACCAGCACCGCCACCCACTCCGTCTCCATAAGTAAATTGCAATGCAACGGTTCCATATTGATCCTTGTATAATTGCAAAGATGTAGAGTACACAAAACCAATTGAAAGGTTAGCTGATGCACCTGTTGTAATTGCTATTCTTGATTCATTCTCTGTTTCCATTTCAGTTGGTAGAGAATTTCCTGTGACAAGTGATTGTATACACATTATTACTAAATAATAATCCAATATGTCAACATGTCCGCTCGGATCAAATCCATTCACCGGATCCCCGTTACAGTACATGAACAGGTTGTACTGCATCAGGTTCATACAGTCGTTGGTAAGCAGGTCGGTTGAATCAGCATTTATGAATCTCTTTACCTCCGGGTCATAGTAACGGCTCTGAAGATAGTACCATCCGGTCTCACGGTCGTAATAGTAACCCCTGTATCTGAACGGGTTCTTTGCAAGGATCCCGTCTGTATCATCGTATGCTTCATTTGGAGTCTGTGCGAGCAGCTTACCATACGGATCATACTCGTAGGTCCCGACTAGTGTTCCCTCAGCAGTATAAAGGGCTGTGACATCACCCATTGCATTACGGATGACCGAATAATGGTTTTCCTTCTCATCACCCTTCTTATACCCTATCTCAAGCAGCTTACCATCAGGACTGTAGTAGTAATTAAGTACCTCCGTCTGTACATCTGCTCCGCTGCTCATGATCCTCTCCTGTAAGATCATACTTCCGTTCAAAACATATTCAGTTTTTATCTGATCTTTTCTGCTGTTTCCTACGGTCTTTGACAGACGGCTTCCGTCGTATGCATAGGTGTATTCCGCCGAAACCTTATCACTCTTCCTGCCTGCCTTTATGCTCTTAAGCTGCCTCCCGCGTGCCCATTTGAGGGTATTCCCAAGGTATGTCCCCGGATTTCCACCCCTGTAATTCTTGATCTTCCCGCCGCCAAACTCCGTAAGGTTTCCCTTCCTGTAGCCGTAGGTCTCTTCCTTCTTCTCTCCTTTCTCCGTATAACTGCTTCCCGTAAGGTTTCCTGAAGAATCATAACTGTATTCCCAGATACGGTCATTGTTCTTATCTTCTGCTTTAATCAGCCTTCCAAGTTCATCATAAGTATATACAATCCCGTTAAAACTGTCTATCCGTCCTGCCTTATCATAACTCAGAGTATCGGTCACTGCAGTCTTTTTGTTTTTTCCTGTTCCTACTGTTGTATCAAGCTTTGAAATGAGCCTTGTTGTATATTTGGTCTTGCTGCCGTCTTCACCCCTGTCGGTATCAAGGTAACTGTAAGTACTGCTTACTGCTGCTCCGCTTCCCCTTGCCTTCTTCTCTCCGGTCTCCGGCTTCTTCTGAGGTGTGAATTCATCCTTTGTTATACGATCGAAACCATCATATGTGCGTCTGAACACACCGCCACTCGGGAGCGTAGCCGCCGCTGCTTTATCATCTGATGTATATCCGTATTCCGTTCTGTATGAATGTCCACCCGTATGATATGCAAATACCGACTGCCTGCCTGCTTTGTCATATATGCTCTGCAGAAATATATCTTCTTTATATTCCCTGCCATCAAGCTTACATACTTCTCCTGTTATGATCCGTCCCTTGTCATCATAATAATAGCGGTACTTAAGTCCCTCTTTCCTGTCTGTTATCCTTGCTGTGTTTCCCCTGTTATCATACTCGTAGCTTATCACATCCTTCCCACCATAGCTCTCACTGATAAGCTGCTCAAGTTCATTATATTTGTAGCTTGCTTTATTGCCGTTACCATATGCCTTCTGTTTAAGCTTGCCGTTATTAGACATATATGCATATGATATAAGCCTCTTATCACTGCCGCTCCTTGTTACGGCCTTCACGTTGCCATAAGCATCATAAGCAAATGTATATGCTTCTCCGGTATCAGCATCACCTGCCTTTATTGTCTTGAGCCTGTCATGGAATTTCTTATCATATGCGTAGCTGACATTCACACCCGCACTGTTTATACCTGTTGGATCATGATATCCGTTATAGGTATATTCGGTTTCTATGTTAAGAACATCAGTCATTCCTAGCAGAAGGCCGTTATTCTCATCATATCTGCTTTCAGTCGTATTCCCTCTGCTGTCGGTATCACTTATCGCAAAACGACCCTTGTCATCATAAACTGTCTCTGTCTTTATCTCACCGCTTACTCCGCCGGCAGTTTCACTGATCTTAGATACATTCCCATACTCATCATATGTGTATTTTGTGGTAAGAGAGTTTGCATTATCTTTACCCGGCTGCTTAAAACTGTATTTCTCACTCTTTACATCATTTGTTACATTATCGTAGGTATACGATATTGACGCTCCCCCGGGTAATGTCTCCTTTTTACGCCTGCTCCTTCCGTCCGTCTCATAAGTCTTTGTCTGCTCGCCCTTCTGCTCTGTCTTAAGCTTTCCGCTCGCAGTGTAGGTTTTTGTCTGGACCTCATTTTTGGTAAGCATACAGCCATCTATGCACAGCGTACCGATTTCATAATCGAATCTTAGCTCTATCAGTCTCCCATACCAGTTCTTGACAGGAAGGGCTATGGATACATACTGCCAACCCGGAACCTGTGTATTTATAAGAGCCTTAGCTTCATCTGACCCTGATAAGGACATATATTTGCCGTTTGCGTCATCCTCATTATATCCCGCCTTGTTACCTCTTATGTATATGCCGCATTTGCGCTTACTATCCTTGACGGGTACTGGAGCACAATCTGCCTTTACATAGCATGAAAATGTATATGAAGCCTTATCGTTTCCAAAATTGGGATTGACTATAACGCTTCTTCTCTTTATCGGATTTCCCTTGATCATGAGGGCACGTTTACCCTCTACAGCCGTTATTCCCGTTTCCTTGGCTGTAACGATCTTTATACATGAAGTATCTGCATCGGCATCACTCTCCCTATCATCTTCTTCATCAGGAAAGCCACCTTCATCATCTGTTACCGATTCGCCTTCTTTAACTGCTTCCGCCCCATATGCCCAGCCTGACGGCATCTCTGTAAGGTTTGGATTGATCCTGTATCCATCCTCAAAACCACTGTTTGGAATAAGATTATACTGATTCGCCAGAGAGCCCTTCTCTAACTGCACACAATCGAACCATACTTCTCCCGATGTACCTTCGAGGCTGATACTGACGGTTATATCATCTCCCTTATTTGCTTTTATTGTAGCCTCCACTCGCTTCCAGCCGTTATTTATATCCGGAAGTGTATCATAATCTACTCTGCCTGCTTCCTCCGTATTCGAGCCATCCTCTGTGCTGCCCGAACCATCTGACAAGCCGTCATCACCTTCTCCCGATTCTTCACTTCCTTCATCCTCGCTGTCGCGGCTTTCTTCTGTCTGCACATTCTTCTTTTTTGTATTTATTTTTAGTTTGGCATTTGCATCCTTCAGATTTTTTGAGTGTACATAAACCGAAGCCGTATACATTCCGGTTTCAGGTACTTTTACCGTCTGTCTGAAGCCGGCCATTCCTAAATGCCCCTGTTTCAGCTTGACATAAGCAGATCTTGAACCCATATATTTCTGCGATCCATCCTTCTTTACAGTATGACAGTTTTTTGGATCTTCACAGGTATTGAATATCTCCCATGCTTCGTCTCCGTTTTTACTCTTATTTTTCTCAAAACTGCCATCGGTTATGAGATTTACGATCTGTGCTCCTGTTATTGCTTCTTCCTTTACCTTATTTGCATAAGATGTCGTATCGGTATCATCATCTGTATATGCTCTGAGTGTTCCCCCTATAGCTTCCTTCGTTTTTTTCTTTCTGCTGTAGGCACTTGTCGTCCTGCCCTTATCGTCGAAACAGTATACATTCTCGATATCGTCACCGTTTCCGGTTTTTTCATCTCTTCCTGAATATGTATACACAGTCGTGTTAATATCATCATATCCTATGAGAACCGTCTGACCCGCCCTGTTTCCGATGTATTCCGTGATCTTTGTCACCTGGTCGTTTATCTGCTTCTTTTTTCCATACGAATAGTCAATACGGTTACCCATCTCATCAACGGCTCTTGTCAAATGTCCGTATTTATCATATGAATATCTTCCATATGTTCCATTGGGATGAACAATACTCACAAGACGCCCAAGAGTATCATACTCATATCGTATGAAGGCTCCGCCCTCGTAAGGATCGCTCATGGATATAAGCATGCCTCCGTCATCATACTTAAGCTCCGCTGTCTCACCGGATGCATCCGTTATCCTTACCGGTCGCTTAGAAGATGCATCAAAACTGTCTTTCTGTGCTTCTGTAAGTTCCTTTACAGCATTGTCAGCATCCTTCTTATAATTCTCCTTCTTATCGCCATCCGGTAGCTTTGCGAGACTGTCTATAGCCCTCTGTATGTGAAGCGCTGTCTTGTACCTTGTGGATGCATTAAGGCTCTCCTTCTCAAACTCCTCCAGGCGGCCGATGCATTTAAATGCACGATCGATCATCTCATCAGTATCTGCATCTTTATCATAAACAGTCTTAACCTCCTCTGTTATCTTCTTTAACCTGTCAAGTTCACTGCTGCTATCCCTGCTTCCCTTTTCATATGTGATGGTTATAGCGTTCTCCTGTTTCTTTTCCTTAGAGCCGGTGTTCATTCCGTTCTTTCCGTCTTCGCGAAGATTGGAATCCGCTATCTTCCACGGATATCCGCTCTTATCAAAATACATGGAAAGACTGCCACTTTTATTGACTATTTTCAAAGGATATGTATCTTTAAGTGTACCCTCTGTAACAGGCACTACAAAAAGACCCAGTCCATCCTCATCCTTGGCAGACGGATAAGTTCCGTCATTCTTCTTATCTATTAATTTACTTGTCCCATTTACATAATAGCTTACATTGGCTGCCTTGAAATAGTGTTTCGTCCCATCAGCGTCGATATACACATAAGGATATGTTTTTATATCAGTTTCCCCTGCCGGTACCAAAAGGCGTACATCCGTTGACAACCTGAAATGCCTGCCGTATCCGCCGTCATTGCCCTCGGACGCCTGCCATTTTTCTTCCCCCATGCGTTCACCGTACGCAATGTCATATATATGGCTCACACTAAGCGGCATCCTCTCTCCCACGCTTGTCGCATCCGTATGTACAAATGTAAGCCGTCCCGTAAAATCATTTATGCTTCCGATTCCTGCGTTGCCTGCCGTCTGCCTGTGCACACTGTAATATTTCTCCGTACCGGTAAGATCCTTGTAGGTTATCTCAAGAAACGGCTTATCTGTTCCTTTGTACGGTGCTACCGTCCTTACTGATTTTGCTTTCTCATCTTCCGATACAAAGCACCATCCGTACGCCTGCTTCCTTCCCTCCGCTATTGCCTTGACATCCTTGGTCACATCAAGGACTACCGTCCCGTTCTTTCCATAATCAGATATTTCCTTGAGGCTCTTCTTTAAAGAAGTACCCTTAAACGGCTGGTTATTTGCCTTTATCTTGTCAGCATCCCACTTGCCGGGTACAGGCAGTGCATAAAAAATCTTTGAAGCCTCGCCCGCCGATAGCCTTAGCTTCGCATCTGTGACAACGCTTCCCTTATCTATTTCCGGCAGGATCGGATTCATATATGTTCGGTAAGTCACTGCTTTATTCTTGCCATTTTCTCTTTTGACAGTGTGTCCCACCTGCAGCTTTTCGTTATCCTTTGTTCCGTCAGAACATATGCTGACAAAATCGCCCAATGGCTCAAGTGAGCTGAACCTGCGGTACTTTTTCACCGTAGGATCGATCCTTACAGGGAAGGCCCTTCCCTGTCCCTTAAGCCATTCTCCATCTATTACCACCTTTAATTCATAACTTCCGGAACCTGTATTTTTTAGCTCATAATGAGCTTCACAATTATTGTTGCCTTTTGCGTCCTCGGCTACAGGTGCGGGTATCTCATAAACCATTTCTCCCGATGTTTTGGATAGTATGATATTCCCTTCGGAAAGAAACGCCGTCATTCCCTTAAGATCCATCCTGAACATATATACTGCCGGGGCCTCTGCAGAATTTATCACTATCGTTTCTTTCACCCCGTCTCCTGTTGGTATATATTCAAGGCTCGCCCCCTTGTCTACCGAATCATAAAGCACAGTCTGGGGGACCGGAAGCATCGGATATGATCCTTCTCCGTCCTCATCAGCAGATACATTACTTGTATCATCTCCCGCTAAAATATCTGCATTTTCAGGCATGATCTCCGTTTCCGTCTTTGATAATATAGCTTTTCTCCTCCATTTTTCTCCACCTATTGCATTGTTGTCATATTCTGCTCCTCTTTCCTTCGGATCTGCCTGGGCAGCCTCATGATTTTCCTGTAACAGCTCCTCTTCCTTCTGTACACTTATATCCTTCGGGCAGTACACAAATGACACGGCAAGCCCATCTTCACTAAGCGAAAACAGGTTATCCTCATCCGCGGTTTCGACAAATTCTATATCAAATGGTGCCGAATTATTGACATAAACCGCCATATCGGACATATTTCCTGTAGCCTTCCTCGAATAATGAAGCCGGTTGTCTATTGTCTTCCACACACCGCTGCTGTCCCTATAATTAACCGGTTCGGCATAACAGAACGCCGTTATGCTATGGTCAGGCTTCTCATATACCTTGACATTTTCGCTGCGGTATCCGGTAAGCTCATGCCATCCATAATATCCAACCTCTGCGGGCATATCTTCACCATCATTATCCGATTCAGCAGAATACATATCTTCTTCCATAAGTACTTCCTTTTCATCAGATATCTCCTCATCTGATAATTCATTCCCCGAAACACTGTTATCCGACAATATGTTCCATTCGTTCTCCTCTGATAAGATATCCTCTGTCAATTCCCCATTTTCTGGTAATCCATCATCAATTAATATATCTTCGCTAAATGACAGATCATCCATGCCTTCGCTCACAGCTATCGCTTCATCTACGATCTCGTCTTCGGATATTTCATCAGAACTGCCTTCTTCTGACATAGAAGTTTCTTTAGCCGTGTTTGTGCTTATATCTGACGGAATACTGTCCGCAAGTGCATATATCGGAGTTTCCACTGCTAGTATAACGGACAGGATACCGGCAAGTATTTGTCTGAAATATAATTTCCTGTTTCTCATGATCTGCCTCCTGATTAATTCAATAAAGCATTATAAATTGATATTTATATTATGATAAATATTTTTATTATCTAATATATAAATTATTTATTACTAACGCATACTTAATTTATTCATCTGCGAATGCTGCTATTCAAATACAAACTTGAATAAAAAACCTATCAGTTTATCGGTATCCAATACGGATCAACCCATACTCCTTGTGTTTCATTCCAGCGGCGATAGTAATGTATTCCATTCACTGTTTTATACTTGATTATAATTACATCCCCTCGAACCATATTTTCAATCACGCATTCATTTTCTCCTGTTGCACTCATATATGCGTAACTTGGGTGTAAACAAACTAACACCAGAAAAGCAGATAAAGTCGCAGCAAATAGTAATTTTCTCGCAAATCTTCTAGTACTCAATATTCAGATCCTCCTTCTTCATATATCTTAAATCCGCTGTTTTGAAACATTCTTGCGGATGATTCACTTATTTCGTCTTCTGCACCATAATCATCATACAATATATATCTGCCATCCGGCATTCTCTTTATATATGTATTTTCCGGTGTATTTTCATGATCTTCTCTCATATTGGCACCACATTCTTCAGTTGGTGCTTCATATTTAGACTGGAATATAAATGTGTATGATAAAATCAGCACCATTCCAGATATCAAAGCTGCTATAATTTTCCCTGCATTCCTATCTTTCTTGCAGAACCCGGCTTCAATCAATGCAAATCTCTCTTTTATATTATTTCTCCGATCCTTTTCAGAACCTGCAAGCCTCATTCCGTGCCATGCTTCATATCCTTCGCTGTTACCATCTTTATATACCTTTAATAAAAGGCTTAGATAATCCGCTGCGTTTTCCCTTGCCATTCCTGCTGTCACACATCGGTCACACCTTATCTCAAAGCACTGTTCTATATCGAACCTGAGCAGATATACAAAAGGATTCCACCAGAACACAGCACATAAAAAATGTATCATCAGTTGGATTACAAGATCATGATTTTTAAGATGCATATACTCATGTTTCAGCATAAGCCTGATCTCGTATTCAGAATAAATTTTATCCGGTATGATTATCATTTTTCTAATTATTCCAAAACTGAAAGGAGTATCTGCCGAAATAGTCTTTATAATTGTTACTCCTGTATCATTAACTCCGTATTTTTCACCATCAATAACACTTCCGTATTTTTCAAGTGAATCTATAGTTTTTTTAAACCTTATGTATCTTACAGCCTGCACCACAAGGATTATCACAGTGGCAATGATCCACAGAAGAATCAATATCCTATATGGTTTTATCCCTATCCAGGGTAAATCATTTTGTACAAGAAATCTGTATACAGGATTATATATAGCCGGAGCATTTACTACCTTGACTTTGTTGAATTCAACAGGAACTGTCATCCGGATAACACAAAACACATAAAGTATAAAAATCCCCGAAACACTGCATACATCTATCAAACGCCTTCTTTTTCTAAGTATTGAATATAAGACGATCAGCAGACTACTCCATAGCACACTCATGACAAACGAAAAGAACGTGACTTTCATTCTTCTACTGTTCCTTTAATCTTTTTATGGTTGCCTCCAATTCCTTGATCAGCTTATCGTTTTCCTTTTTATTCTTATTTCCTTTTGTTTCTTTCTTGGCAGATCCTGCCATTGCCAATACTATATTTCCAAGTGCATCACAGCCTAATCCCTTCTCCATCAGCAGCCTTGCTGCATATTCTTCCTTAGTTATCGCTGTTTCAAACTGCCTTGCATACTGTGTGTTGCTCTTCTGAATTCCCGTCACTGTAAGGAAATTTTTATCTATCAGCGACTGTATGGTACTGAAAACCGTAACCCTGTTCCATCCATCATTAAGCAGATCATCCATAAGGTCTACTGATGATGACGGTTCCTGTTTCGCCCACAATTTAAACATCATTTCTTCCTCACGCCCATTCAACAGCTCTCTTCTCTTCATATATGTTTTCCTCATCTGATAAATATTTATTTTATTAGTTACATTGCAAAAATATCACATATGTAAAAATATGTCAAATTGGATTTCGCATATGCTATGTAGGCGGTTTTATTTTTCAATAGAGATGGAATATATGCAGGAATAATAGATTTGGAGCATTTGTGTGATTATCTGATAGAATTATTTGATTTTAATGACAATGTAACAGATTCTTTAAAGGATATAAAAGAAAAAAGTTCTAAGCACACATATGGCTATAAAAGCTTAGCTATACAGAGATTATCACGATTAATAGTTGATACTTATGTCACTTATTATTCAGATGATTTAATGATAAAAATATTGGAAATAGTTGAAATTGTCGGAATGGATATAGATAGTGATTGTCTTTGGAAAGATAAAATGTTTTCTCATATTCAAAATGAACATGATAGAGTTATCTCATATTTCGGCTTTTCCGGTAAATTGAAAGAAGTAGATGACAAACTCTTTAAGTATCTTTCAAACCATATTTTGTATTCCGGTATTGCGCAGAGTATGGATGGAAAAGCATCATATATAATTCACCAGCTAGTTAAAGCGTATTTGACAAATCCGCAGCAGCTACTTGATGGAACAATTATTTCAATTACAAGAGATTGGTGTATAGTAAATCAAATTGAAGAAAATATTGCTATGCCATATATGACAGAAGCAAGTAATGCAAGACAACGATTGAAAGAATTATTAAGGAAGGATGATCCTACTATTAATACCATATTATTACGTAGGATCTGTGATCATATAGCAGGAATGACAGACCAGTATGCAATGATAAGTTTTGAAAGATTGTATGGGTCGAGAGAATATAGTTATTAATTAGATGGTTTTATCTATCTGGAAAGATAAACTATTTGTATTTGGAAGAGAAATTGATTATAAGCAATGTCCGGATAAAGAGGAGTTACCTTGATTATTGTTCTCATCAGAGGCGGCTTGATGAGAAGTCTGTCCGTGCGTACAGGATTGACCTGGATCAGTTTTGTCAGGCTCATGACGGACTTTCAGTTCTTGATATCACCCCAACCAAAATAGAACAATATGTTGTGGGTCTTCATCTTAAATACAAGCCAAAGACTGTAAAACGCAAGATCGCATCTCTCAAGGCCTTCTATCACTACCTCGATTACAGGGATGTAATAGAGACAAATCCTTTTCACAAACTCCGCCTTAAGTTTCGCGAACCCGTCATCCTTCCGAAAACCATCCCCCTGTACTGCGTTGAAAGCCTTCTACACACCATTTATTTACAGCAGACTGAGGCTCACACCTCCTATCGGCGCAGGAATGCCATCCGTGATGCTGCCATCTGTGAGCTGCTGTTTGCTACCGGTATGCGCATATCCGAACTATGCTCACTGCGCCCAACAGACATAGATCTATACGATTACTGCATCCTTATCTATGGCAAGGGTTCCCGTGAACGTCGCATCCAGATCGGCAATACTTCCGTCATAGATGCCCTGAAACACTATACCTCTTCGTTCGAAGATCTGATTTTTTCAGAAAAGCGGCTGTTTGTCAATCAGGCTGGACATGATTTTACCGATCAGGCAGTCCGGCGTATGATTAATCATTACAGCAGGCTTTCCTCACTAAATCTGCACATCACGCCGCATATGTTCAGGCACACCTTTGCGACCGCACTTTTGGAAGCAGATGTTGATATCCGCTATATTCAGGAGATCCTCGGACACAGTTCCATACATACCACCGAAATATATACCCATGTTGCTATGAATAAGCAGAGGGATATACTGACTACAAAGCATCCGAGAAACAAATTGCATTTATAAGATTATACCAATCTTTTATCGTTTACATAAAAAAAGCAGAACTTACAAAATAAGTTCCGCAAATAATATCATGGCACGGAGATAATCTCCGTGCCATAATCGATTTGTATTTCAACATATGATATATCAGCTTTACTTCCTCAGTGTCACCTTATCAAGATGCCATATCTCATCAACATACTGCTGAATGGTACGGTCTGATGTGAACTTACCCGAGCAGGCGGTATTAAGTATCGCCATCTTGGCCCATCTCTTCTCATCCTTGTAGGCTTCCTCTACCTTCTTCTGAGCCTCAGCGTAGGACTTGAAATCCTTAAGGATGAAGTAGGTATCAGCTCTAGAAGAAACCTGAGTGTTGAGCAGCGAGTTATACAGATCCCTGAACATCTCGGGATCGTTCTTGCAGTAATACCCGTTTATAAGCTGCATGAGAACCTTGCGGATATCCGGATCGTTATTGAATATCTCCTGAGGATTATATCCGCCCCTGTTCTCATAGTTTATAACCTCTTCCGATGAAAGGCCGAAGATGAACGCATTGTCCTTGCCCACTTCCTCTACTATCTCAACATTGGCTCCGTCCATTGTTCCGAGGGTTACTGCACCGTTTAACATGAACTTCATGTTACCTGTTCCCGAAGCTTCCTTACTTGCAGTCGATATCTGCTCTGAAACATCTGCTGCCGCGAAGATCCACTCGGCATTGGATACACGGTAATCCTCTATGAATACGACCTTGATCTTACCGTTTATCGAAGGATCGTTATTTACGACATCGGCAACCGTATTTATGAGCTTGATCGTAAGCTTGGCCGTACGATAGCCTGCTGCCGCCTTCGCACCGAAGATGAAGGTCCTCGGATAGAAGTCCATTTCGGGATGCTCCTTTAGCTCATTATACAGATACATTATATGAAGGATGTTAAGAAGCTGTCTCTTGTATTCATGAAGCCTCTTTACCTGCACATCAAAAATAGACCTCGGATCGACTTCGATACCGTTATTCTCAAGGATATATTTTGCAAGACGGACCTTGTTCTGGTACTTGATGTTCATGAACTCCTGCTGAGCCTTGGGATCATCCGCAAATACCTTAAGCTTGTTTATCTTGGGAAGATTCGTGATCCAGTCATCTCCCACCCTGCTGGTAACCCAGTCTGCAAGCAGCGGATTGCCGTGTAAGAGGAAACGCCTCTGGGTTATTCCGTTTGTCTTATTGTTGAACTTCTCGGGCATCATCTCGTAGAAGTCCTTAAGCTCCTGGTTCT
>JAEEGL012592239.1_pt1 | contig 13413 bp, 12 predicted proteins | sample 9134231 | NCBI WGS metagenome assembly JAEEGL01 (sample SAMN16246548, study PRJNA631951) | gut metagenome | biome: gut microbiome; feature: rumen; material: fiber-attached | host: Bos | place: Iran: Karaj | collected 2018-10 | reverse complement strand
TTCGTCGAGGCCATCAAGGCCAACCCCGACTGCAAGGTCGTCGGTGCTTCCGCTCTGCTGACCACCACCATGGATTCCCTGCGCAACACCGTTCAGACGATGATCGATGCTGGCTGCAAGGATCAGGTCAAGATCATGGTCGGCGGCGCTCCCATCACCCAGGCTTTTGCTGATGAGATCGGTGCTGATGCTTACACTCCCGATGCCGGTGCTGCCGCTGTTAAGGCTGCCGAGCTGGTCAAGGGCTGATTGATCAACAGATAGAAAAAGATCCGGCGCTTTTGAGCGCCGGATCTTTTTTATGCTCTGTCAGTCGATATCCATTCCGTAAGTGTCCATGCCGAAATAGTTTTTCCTGAAACGTTTCGGAGAAATCCCGGTCTCCTTCTTGAAGACCTTGGAGAAATAGCTCTGATCCTTGAATCCGCAGGCCAGGGCAATCTCGGAGATCGCGATCCCTTCCGTGGTGAGCAGCTTCTTGCTCTTCTCGATTCTGACGTTGGCAATATACTCGGTCAGACTGATCCCGGTCTCCGCCTTGAATATGCTGCTCAGATAGGATTTGCTGAGATATACCTCTTTGGCAAGCGTATCGAGAGTCAGCTTATCCTGACAGTTCTTCTTGATATAGTTCGTCACCTTGTAGACCACGTCGGAATGCTTGACCTGGGCCAGATCGAATGCCTGTATAATGAATCTGCGGACGATATCGGATATCCAGACGGCGAGCTGATCGACGTCGTTCGTTCTTTCAATCTCCAGAATATAACTCTCGGAGAGGCGGAATATCTCGTTCGTATCTGCTCCGGCTTCGATCGTTGCCCTGGACAGAATCACCAGCATTTCAAGCATTCTGGCCTTGATGGAATTGATGTCATAGTTGCTGTAGACGTATACTCTGGCCAGAACGTCATTCAGCATGTCCAGCGCGACGTTCTTCTCGCCGCGCAGAACCGCGGCGCGGAGGACTTTTTCATAAGAGAGCAGTGATTCGGCATTCTGCGAAATGGTATCCTCGTAATAGGTCTTGGCCTTGTAAATGTCCTTCAGGACCTGTTCCTGGTCATACATGAGGTTACGGAACTTCTGCTCCTCGACACCCGAGATCTCCGAGGTCACCGCGGACAGGATTTCGGAGATGTGATAAACATCCTTCGGCATGAAGGCGGGCAACTGAAGGATCGCATCCTCCCGGCCTTCGATGGGAAGATCCGAAACAACGTCCTGGTTCTCCCCCATGACCATGGGACCGATCACGATAGCGCCGCATACTCCACCCGATTCGTTGCTGATGGAGGAAGCGATGAATACCAGCCCCATCGGGCAGTAATACACATACTTCCCGTTCCAGCGGTGGGCTTCGTTGCATCCGTAGCAGCAGGTGGCGAGAAGATCGTGCTGAGCTCCTTCATAGTTGCAGACGTCGCAGAAACGGGGGTATTTGCCGTCAGAACTGATAAACGGGACGGAATCTTCAGGAATCTCAACGATGTGACATGGGACCTTGAAGAGTTCCGAAAAATGTGTGCGGAATTTTTCGCACTTCTTTCTGAGCTGTTCTGTCAAGGCAGTTACCCTCCTTTCCGTATTGTATCTTCATTATACACTGAAATTACAAATTTTCAATTCGAATTTGTAATATGTTACAGTGGTTAATGACATGAATCGGAGCTGAAAGCGGTATAAAATACATATTTTCGTCAAAAATGTCAGCAGAATTGCTGTGTGAATCCGCAACTGCACTCAAGATAATACAAAAATACGCGCACAAAACATGTATGAAGATACATAATTAAAAATACAAAAAATATGTAAAAAAATCCGGGAATTGTCCCGGATTTTTTTACATATGAAGATGCTTGCGTTCAGTTCAGAAAATCCTTCAGCCGCTTGCTCCGGCTGGGATGACGGAGCTTGCGGAGCGCTTTCGCTTCGATCTGACGGATACGCTCCCTGGTGACGTTGAATTCACGACCCACTTCCTCCAGGGTCCTCGTCCTCCCGTCCTCCAGGCCGAAGCGGAGCTTCAGGACCTTCTCCTCTCTCGGAGTCAGGGTCGAAAGCACTTCCTGCAGCTGTTCTTTCAGGAGAGTATAGGAAGCTGCTTCCGCAGGTTCCGAGGCATCCTCGTCGGGTATGAAATCTCCGAGGTGGCTGTCTTCCTCTTCGCCGATCGGAGTCTCGAGAGAAATGGGCTCCTGCGCGATCTTGAGGATGTCTCTTACCTTATCAACGGGGATGTTCATCTCTTCAGCGATCTCTTCCGGAGAGGGATCGTGTCCGAGTTCCTGGAGCAGCTGCCGGGACACGCGCATGACTTTATTGATCGTCTCGACCATATGAACGGGAATGCGGATCGTTCTCGCCTGATCGGCGATCGCACGCGTGATCGCCTGACGGATCCACCATGTGGCGTATGTGGAGAACTTGTATCCCTTGGTGTAATCGAATTTCTCCACAGCCTTCAGAAGGCCCAGATTTCCCTCCTGGATGAGGTCAAGGAACAGCATGCCGCGGCCGACATATCTTTTCGCGATGCTGACGACAAGACGAAGGTTTGCCTCGGCCATTTTTTTCTTGGCCTGCTCGTCGCCTTCCGCCATCCTGGCGGCAAGATCGACTTCCTCCTCCACAGTCAGAAGAGGAACGGTGCCGATCTCCTTCAGGTACATACGGACGGGATCGTCGACGCCGAATCCGTCCATGATGGCGGCGGTATCCAGGATCTCGTTTTCCTGAAGGTTCTCGATCTCCTGCAGTTCCTCGCTCTCCGGGAGGACCTCGTCTATCTCAATGGGGACGTCCTCCACCTCTTCGGGGGAAGCGATGTCTACGCCAAGATTCTCCAGCGCCTCGTAGAACTTGTCCGTCTGTTCGGGCGTAAGTTCCATATCCTCCAGAACCGTCATCAGTTCCTGGGCTTCCAGATGCCCCTGCTTTTTGACGGAATCGATCAGATGGTGCAGCTTTTCCTCAACATGCTGTTCCTTCTGGTTGTCGGAGGCCTGTGCGTTTTCTTTCTTTTCCAATTCACTCATCGGCTATCCCCATTCCTTTCTTTTTCTTGATCAGCTCAGCCATCTGAGCCAGGTCCTGTGTGGTTTCGTTCTCGATCTTCCTGTACCTGATCTTGATCAGGTAATCGTTCATGGCCTTCTTCCCTTCCGAGATGTTTTCCGGCTTGTCGAGGATCGCAGTGAGCCGGGAGGCTTCGGAGGACGTGAGATCCCGGCAGAGAGTCGCCGGGGTAACGTCGGAGTGATCGGCCAGTTTCTTTCGTATCAGCGTCAAAACCCTGAACAGAAAGGGTGAAGAGAAATCCCCCTCTTTCAGGTCGTCCGTCATCGGAAGGAGCGTCGGATCCAGCATCAGGAGCCGAAGGACGCCCTCCTCTGCGGAGGCCGAAACGGGATCGGTGTAGCGGATATCCCTGTCGGCGGGCTGCCGGTTCTGTCCCGGGCGCATGTTCATCTGTTCCGTCTTCTGTTTCTGTTTCCTGAGCCGGCGGGAAATGATCTTCTTTGCCTCGGACAGTATGGCGTCCTTGGATACGCCCGTCTCCTCAGCGATCTTCGCGGCATACACCTCGCGCTCGATGGAGTTGGAAACCTGAGAGAGAAGCACCGTGATGTCGTTCAGGAAGGACAGCCGGCCGGAATCCGAAGAAACGTCGTATTTCGCACGGATCTGGGCGATCTGGTAGTCAAGCTTGTCCGGACTTCCCTGTATGAGATTGCCGAAAGCGTCGGCCCCGAAACGCTTGATGTATTCGTCAGGATCCTTTGCGCCGTTGATCCGCAGTACTCTGACTTTCATTCCGAGCTGCTCGAAGATCTTTATGGCCCGGTCAGCCGCCTTGATCCCGGCGGCGTCTCCGTCGTACGCGAGGACGACCTGATCGGTATAACGGGACAGGAGCCTCGCCTGATCGGAAGTCAGGGACGTTCCCAGGGAAGCGACGGCCCCCGTGAATCCCGCCTGATGCAGGGAAACTACGTCGATATTGCCCTCGCAGAGGATAAAAGGTCCGTCCTTGCACTTTTTCGCAAGATTGATCGCGAACAGGTTTTTGCTCTTGTTGAAGACTGGCGTATCGGGAGAATTGAGATACTTCGGCTCGCTGTCACCCAGCGCTCTCCCGGAAAAACCGAGGACGCTGCCGCGTATGTCGATGACGGGAAACATGAGTCGGTTCCGGAAGGTATCGTAGAACCCGCCGTTTTTCCCTCTTTTGATCAGGCCGGCTTCAAACATTTCCTGTTCGTTATAGCCTTTTGCCTTCATTGCCTTGAGAAGCTCTGTCCATGCGTCGGGAGCGGCACCCAGTCCGAAGCGGACGGCCGTAGGAGTATCGATCTGCCGCCGCTGCATATACGCCATGGCTTCGGCGCCGGCCGGAGAATTCAGTACCTGATAATAGAATCTGGCGGCGTCCTTGTTCAGGTCCAGAAGCCGCCCTCTGCGGCTGCGCGTTTCCTCCGAGGAGCCGTCTTCCGGCGGAGGCATGCCAGCGCGCCTGGCCAGGAAGGCTACGGCATCCTGGAAGCCGAGACCTTCGATCTCCATGATGAAGTTGATGACGCCTCCGCCCTTTCCGCAGCCGAAGCAGTGGTAGATCTGCTTTTCGGGGCTTACAGAGAAAGAGGGCGTCTTCTCGTTGTGAAACGGACACAGGCCGAACAGGTTGCTGCCGCTCCGTTTGCTCAGGTTCACGTAACTGCCGACAACGTCGGCGATATCGCTCCTTGAGATCAGCTCGTCAAGATAGGATTCGGAGATCGCCATGGCTTCACCTCCCCTGCTCCGAGTAACGCGGTCATTTCACCTGCCACCCGGCAGGGATATAGAGAAGACTATAGGTATCCAGACAGTATTTGTCCGTCATACCGGAAATATAGTCGCAGACGGCTCTCGGGATCCCGTCGGTTCCGGCCACCATGGCGTACTCATCCGGCAGAAGTTCCGGGCGGCGGGTGTAATAGGAGAACAGGCCCTCAACGATACCGGCTACCTTGACCTCCTCACTTTTCGCGGCGGGATTCTTGTATACCGCCTGGAACATGAAATCGTGGAAACTGTCAAGAACGAAGGAGATCTCGGGACTCAGGATGATATCGTCCTTTCCCGTGCTGGAAACAACGGCGTCCCGGATCAGCGTGTTGATCCGCTGGCTGTAGACATCTCCCAGCGCACATGTGATCTCCTCGGGGATATCCTCTTCATGCAGAAGGCCTGCCCGAACCGCATCGTCCATATCGGCGTTGATATACGCTATCCGGTCGGCGAGTTTGACGGCACGGCCTTCGAGCGTCGCGGCCGGCGGCGCTACGGTATGGCGGACGATGCCGTCGCGTACTTCCCAGGTGAGATTGAGTCCGCGGCCCTCCTTTTCCAGGACGTCGACGACGCGAAGGCTCTGCTCATAGTGCGTGAAGCCTCCGTCGTCTTTCATGAGGTCGGCCAGGGCGCGTTCTCCGGCGTGACCGAAGGGCGTATGGCCGAGATCATGTCCGAGCGCGATAGCTTCCGTCAGATCCTCGTTCAGCTGCAGCGCTCTGGAGATGGAGCGGGCGATCCGGGAAACCTCCAGGGTGTGCGTGAGGCGCGTGCGGTAATGGTCCCCCTCCGGCTGGAGAAAGACCTGGGTCTTGTGCATCAGCCTGCGAAAGGATTTGCTGTGGATGATGCGGTCGATATCTCTCTGGAAGCAGGTGCGCATCTCACATTCCGGTTCCGGAATGAGACGGCCTCTGCTGCGCTCCGCAAGAGCGGCATGCGGCTGAAGAAAGCTGCGTTCCATCTGCTCTCGGTCCAGTCTCACTGATCATCCCCCCTGCTAAAATATACGGAAATAGAGGCGCAAATCCTTTTTTTGATCCTGAAAATTATTCCTTGTCGCCCTTTTCCCGTATGATCAGGCGAATGGGCGTCCCTTCCAGGCCGAAAACGCTCCTGATCTGGTTCTCCAGATATCTCTGATAGGAGAAATGGAACAGATCAGCCTTGTTGCAGAATGCGACGAAAGCGGGAGGCCGTACGCCGACCTGCGTCATGTAATAGATCTTCAGCCGCCTTCCCTTGTCCGTCGGAGGCTGCACTCTGGCCACGGCATCCGCAAGGACGTTGTTCAGCATCCCCGTCGTGATACGCATGGTATTCTGCTCGTTTACATAATTTATCAGTTCAAAGAGACGGCTTACGCGCTGTCCTGTCATCGCGGAGATAAAAAGGATGGGAGCGTAGCTCATATAGCTGAGATCGCGCTGAATGTCCGCACGCATGGAATCCATCGTCTTGCCGTCCTTTTCAACAAGATCCCACTTGTTGACGACGATGATGCTGGCCTTGCCGGCCTCGTGCGCCATCCCGGCGATCTTTGTATCCTGCTCCGTGACGCCGTCCCTGGCGTCAATCAGGATCAGGCAGACGTCGCAGCGTTCTACGGCCATCTGAGCTCTCATGACAGAGAATTTTTCAATCCTGTCGTCGATCTTCGAACGCTTCCGGATCCCTGCCGTATCGACGAAGAGATAGCGGCCCGTCTCGTTTTCAAAAGGACTGTCCACGGCGTCCCGGGTCGTTCCGGCAACGTCGCTGACGATGACGCGCGTCTCCCCCAGGATCCTGTTGAGCAGCGAGGATTTTCCGACGTTGGGCTTTCCGATGATCGCCACCTTGACGGCGTCGGCCTCCTCTTCCTCTGAGTCCGCATCGGGGAAATAGGAGATGCAGCGGTCGAGAAGGTCTCCCGTTCCGTGTCCGTGCACGGCCGAGACGGCCACCGGATCTCCGAGGCCGAGAGAGTAGAATTCATAGATGTCCGGATTCACGGGACCCGTGGAGTCACACTTGTTGACCGCGAGGACCACCGGTTTCCTGGAACGGAGCAGCATCGAAGCGATATCCGCATCGGCGGCAGTGACCCCCGTGGTGATATCGCATACCATGACGATGACGGTAGCGGTGTCGATGGCGAGCTGCGCCTGATGGCGCATGAACAGCAGGATCTCGTTGTCCGTCTCCGGCTCGATGCCGCCGGTGTCCACCATGGTGAAAGCGCGTCCGGACCAGTCGGATTCCGCATACAGTCTGTCGCGCGTGATGCCGGGCGTGTCTTCGACGATGGACAGACGTTTGCCGGCAATCCTGTTGAAAAGCATGGACTTGCCCACGTTCGGGCGTCCGACGATAGCGATCAATGGTTTGGACATTCCAGTCACCTCATTTTCCCATAAAAGCAGCGGCAAGATCCGCACCGTCCTGCTCTACGATACGGACGGAGATGTTCAGTTCCTCTTCGAGCATCTCCACCGTGTAATCATCGAGAAAGACCCTGTCACCGTGCCTCAGCGCGTTACGGGGGATCAGGAGCCTCTCTCCGTGTATTTTCCCTTTCATCTGTTCTGCGATATCCCTGCCGGTAAGAAGACCGGCTACGTCGATGCTGGTGCCGAAGAAACGGTTCTCGACGGGCCAGACGATCCCGTCGATACCCGGACAGATCCTTTTCGCACGCCCGAGCAGATCGCGGATATACGGGGCGGCCGAGACCCCGGTGGCAACGGTGAACGGTACGGGATCCGCGGAGATCTCGCCGACGGCGTCGTCAAATTCGGTGATCAGCAGCCGCAGCATGCCCACGCCGTTCTCCAGCTGGGGATATCCTTCATACCATTCATCCGGCGGGAGTCCCCTGCCGGCCTTTATATAGAATTCATCCGCGGGAAAGAAGATCCGCGAACCGTGCGCAGAAAGGCAGGACTCCCCGTACGACTCCACCTGGTCGAGGAGCGCTGAAGCGCTCCGGGCATCGAAGGGAGTCAGGGACTCCAGACCGTCCCTGTATTTCGTCAGACCGACGGGAACGACGGAAACGCTGGGTACCGACGGGTACAGAGCGGTCAGATCCTCCATGGTCTTCTGCAGGACTTCACCGTCATTGAAACCGGGACAGCAGACGATCTGACAGTTCATTTCCACTCCATGAGACGCCAGCAGCCGCATCCTGTCCATCAGTTTGCCCGCGGTACGGTTGCCGAGCATACGGCAGCGGATCGCGGGGTCCGTCGCATGTACGGAGACATTGATGGGACTGACCTTCAGAGAGGCGATCCGTTCCATCTCGCGGTCCGAGAGATTCGTCAGGGTGATGTAGTTCCCCTGCAGGAAGCTGAGCCTGGCGTCGTCATCCTTGAAATACAGCGTGTCCCGGAGACCGGGAGGAAGCTGATCGATGAAGCAGAAGACGCATTTGTTGGCGCATGACATCGGCCTGTCCATGAGATAGGTCTCGAAATTCAGGCCGGGATCCTGTCCGTCGGACTTCCGGATACGCACAAAGCGAAGCTTCCCGTTCCCGCCTTTCAGTTCCAGGAGAAGGTCGGAGTCATAGGAGTAGTATGTATAATCCAGGACATCGTGTATCCGGTGACCGTTGATGCCGACAAGCTCGTCTCCGGGAAAGATCTTTCTTCCCGAGGCAGGGCTTCCCGGTGTAACGGAAGCGATCAGCTGCTTCATTCCGACCCACCTCCTTTCAGGTGAACAGTAAAAAGAAAGGCGGGGATACCCCCGCCTTTGTGCGCTTTGTGAATACCCGGATCAGAGAACCGTGCGTCCGTTATACTCTCCGCAGGCTTTGCAGGCTCTGTGCGGCAAACGGAGCTCACCGCATTTCGGACAGGCGACAAGGCCGGGAACCGCCAGCTTCCACACGGAAGAACGACGTTTGTTCTTTCTCGCCTTCGATACTTTCCCCTTCGGTACTGCCATTTTGTGACACCTCCTGTTAATCAGTCTCCAGGAGCTGCCGCAAGACAGCGAGCCTGGGGTCAATTTCCTTTTCGCATCCGCAGGGCCCCTCGTTCAGATCGGCGCCGCAGCGGGAACACAGTCCCTTGCAGTCCTCCGAACAGAGGAAGCGTTCGTCCGCATTCAGTATGAATGCGTCATCAACGATCTCGTCCACATCCACCATTCCGCCGACGATCAGAAAAGCGTCCGGTTCTTCCTCGCTTTCCTGCTCGACCAGAACGGCATGCATCGGGATTGTCAGAGCCTTGTCGACTCTTTTCAGACACCGGGAACACTCGTATGTCACGCCGGCTTCCAGCGTGCCTTCCAGATGAAGGACACCGGCCCGGTTCTCTATGACACCGTGTGCGCGCCATCCCGGCAGCAAGGCCGCGACGGCTCCCGTTTCCAGTCCTTCCGGGGACGGCTGATAGTCGAATTCACGCCGTTCGCCGGGGACGTTGATTATCTCTCTGACATCCAGCTGCATAGCAGACCCCCACAGTCGCTTCGGTATTATAATGCATCCATACTCTATTGTCAAACTATTTTTTCAGGTTTATAATGCCTTTATTCTTGAAATCCGGGGATGCGAAAATGAAGGAATTTACAGTCAGAAAAAACGACGCAGGACAGAGGCTTGACCGCTTCGTCGGCAAGACCGTGCCCCTGCTTCCTTCTTCTCTTCTGCAGAAATACATACGCCTGAAACGGATCAAGGTCAACGGGAAGGGCTTTCCCCGCGACGGCAAGCTGCGGGAGAACGATCTCGTCCAGATGTACATCAACGACGAGTTCTTCGAGAAGCCGAACGAGAACAACGCGTTTCTGAAGATCTCCTCCCCAAGACTGGACGTGGTGTACGAAGACGAAAACATCCTTCTGCTGAACAAGGAGGCCGGCGTGCTCTGCCATCCGGACGGCGGATGGAGCTACGATTCCCTTATCGCCCGCGTACAGGCATATCTGTATCTCAAGCGCGAATGGAATCCCAGAGAAGAAAACAGTTTCACGCCGTCTCTGTGCAACAGGATAGACAGGAATACCCAGGGGATCGTGATCGCAGCAAAGAACGCCGAAGCGCTCCGTATCATCAATGAGAAGATCCGGGACCGTGAGATCGACAAGGAGTATCTCACCGTCGTCCACGGACGGCCGAATCCGCCCGCCGGCAGGATAGAGAGCCAGCTGTTCAAGGATGCCGAACGTAATCTCGTTCTGATCAAAAAGAACCGGGAACCGGGCACGAGAACGGCCGTGACGGAATATGAGACGCTGACGAGCCGGGGGGATCTTTCCCTTGTACGCTGCCGGCTGCTCACAGGAAGGACGCATCAGATCCGCGTTCAGATGGCGTCCATTCATACGCCCCTGCTGGGAGACGGAAAATACGGACGCGACACACTGAACCGGAAATTCCGGGAATCCGGACAGCTGCTGTGCTCCTACAGGCTGACGATGGATTTCCGGACCGACGCCGGACCTTTGAACTATCTCAAGGGGAGAACCTTCACGCTGGACAAGATCGATTTTGTGGAAAAATACTTCCCGGACTTCAGATTATGATACAGTGAAAAAGCAGGCGGCTGTCTCAGCCGCCTGCTTTTTTGCGGAGAATGATCAGTTGATCTTCACGCTCTCCCAAAGGGTATTCAGGTAGTCCAGAACGTCCTGAGAGAGATTGCGGTAGGCGTAGGTGTTGTACTTCTCGGCAAAGTCCCCGGTCTCGGGATAGAGGATCTCCATGGCCTCCTCCCCCATCTCCTCGATATACTCGCTGTCTGTATAGACGTTGGTATACGGAGAAGCGTAATAGGTGTACTCGGCGTTCGCGACGGCTGCGTCGCGGGACAGCATGAAGTTGATGAACGCCTCGGCGAGCTCCTGGTTCTGGCAGCACTTGGGGATGCACATGGCATCGACATAGTAGTTCGTGGGATCGGGATAGTAGAATCTCAGGTCCACGGTATCCGCCTGAGCATCCAACATGGTGAAGTAGTCGCCGGCATAGTAAGCGCCGATCGCCGCCTCGCCGGACTCCATCATGTTGTAGATCTCATCCATGACGTAACTGTAGACCAGACCGTGCTGGGATTTGAGCTCCTCAAAGGCGCGGTCCCATTCGGCCGTATCCGTCGTGTTCACGTCGATGCCCAGCTTGTACATGGCGGTGCCGAAGGCGTCGCGCGAGTTGTTGAACTGCACGATCCGGCCGGCATACTTCTCGTTCCACATCAGATCCCAGCCCTGGGCGTCCGCCTCGTCGACTTCATTGGCGTTCCAGATCACGCCGACGATACCGTAGGCGTAGGGCACGGTGTACGTGTCGTCGGGGTCATAGTAGAGGCCCTTGAAGTTGCCGTCGACGTTGCTGTAGTTGGGAATGTTGTCGTAATTCAGAGGCAGCAGCATGTCCTCCTTGATCATCCTGGCGATCATGTAGTCCGAGGGGATGATCACGTCATAGCTGACTGCGCCGGAGGAGAGCTTGGAATACATGTCCTCGTTGGAGGCATAGGTATCATAGTTGACGGTGATGCTGACCCCGTAAGTGTCCTGATACCATTTCTTGAATTCCTTGACGGTGTCGTAGCTGTCCTCGCTGCCGTCGGAGATATATTCGCCCCAGTTGTATACGTTCAGCGTGAGGTTCTTGCCTTTGCCGCCGGAGCCGCCGGAACCGCATCCGGCGACCAGCATGACCAGCATCAGGCAGAGAACGACGATCGAAACTGCTTTTTTCATTCCTTTACTTCCCTTCTCCATGACTCTTTTTTCTATGAGAAATAACGTTTGATTATTTCTTCTTGTATTTCTTGTCGCTCTGGTCGGTCAGATTGCTGATCAGAAGCAGCGCGAGGATGACAAAGAAGATGATGGTCGCCAGCGCGTACATCTTCGGCGTCACTGTCTTCTTCGTCATGTTGTAGATCCTGATCGGGAGCGTCTGGAACCCGGCTCCGGACGTGAAATAACTGATGACGAAATCGTCGAGGCTCATCGTGAAGGCCATGATCGCGCCCGTGATGATGCCCGGCATGATCTCGGGGATCGTCACCTTGAAGAAGGCTCTGAGCGGAGTGCAGCCGAGATCCTGCGCCGCCTCGGGAAGGCTGGGATCCATCTGGCGCAGCCGGGGCTGGACCTGGAGGATCACATACGGCAGACAGAAGGTGACGTGCGCGATGAGCATCGTCCAGAAACTCAGGGAGTTGGCCAGGCCGAACAGACGTCCGACAAAGACGAACATGAGCATCAGCGAGATGCCGGTGATGATATCCGGATTCGTCATCGGGATGTCCGTGGCCGTATTCAGGGCCGAACGCAGCCAGCGGCTGCGGAGCTTTTCCATCCCAACGGAGGCTGCGGTCCCCATCACGGTGGAGATCACCATGGCGCTCACGGCGAGGATGAGCGTGTTGCGGACACTCTGGAGCGTCGCTTCGTCATGGAACAGTTCCCTGTACCAGCGCAGAGAGACGCCGGACATGACGCTCAGGCTCTTGGCGTCGTTGAACGAAAATACGAGCAGAATGGCGATCGGAGCGAACAGGAAGACGAAGATGATCGCCGTATAGATCTTCGATGCCGTCTTCATGATGCCTTCCCTCCATACACGCGGTGATTCGTGATCCGTTTCATGACCGCCATCACGATCAGAAGGATGACCATCAGGATGAACGCCATGGCGGCCGCGAAATGCAGATTGTTCGCCACGTACTGTCCTTCGATGGCGTCGCCGATCAGGAAGAACTTGCCGTTGCCCAGTTTCTGGGAGATATAGAACGTGCTGACGGAAGGGATGAGGACCATCGTCACTCCACTCAGAACACCCGGCAGCGAGAGCGGGAAGATCACTCTCCGAAGAACGCCGACACTGTTGCAGCCAAGGTCGCGCGCCGCCTCCAGCAGCTTGATGTCCATCTTCGCCATGATGGAATAGATCGGAAGCACCATGTACGGGAGATAGTCGTACACCATGCCGATGACGACGGCGCTTTCCGTTCCGATGATGTGCACGCGGCCAAGCCCCAGGACGGACAGGAATCCGTTGAGGATGCCGGTATCCTGCAGGATGGTCATCCACGCGTATGTGCGGATGAGGAAGTTCATCCACATGGGGATCATGATCAGGATCATCATGATCTTCTGCCTGCGCTCGGAGGCGCGGGCCATCACGTAGGCCAGCGGGTAACCGAGGACAAGGCAGATCACGGTGCTGATGACCGCGAGCTTCAGGCTCCTCCAGAAGATGAGAAGATAGGTGTGCACTTCCCTGCCGTCCACGGAGCTGGTCGCAGTGAAGAAACGGGTGATGTTTTCAAAGGTGAAGGAGAACTCGTTGTCGGTAAGCGCATAGTAGGCGACGAAGACCAGGGGAACGACGATGAAGAGAGCCGCCCACAGCGCATAGGGGGTCAGAGCCCCCCGGCTTGTCTTAGCGTTCCCTGTCATTCCTCTTCCTCCTCTTCCTCGTCAGGCTGGCTGAGTTCGTCCAGTTCGTTGGAGAAGGAGGAATAATCCCCGTACAGGCCGGAGTATTCGCTCTTCTTCATGATGTGGATGGCGTCGGGGTCGATGGACAGGCCGATATGCTCGTCCACGTCGACGAAGTCCGTG
>JAEEGL011805698.1_pt1 | contig 13413 bp, 6 predicted proteins | sample 9134231 | NCBI WGS metagenome assembly JAEEGL01 (sample SAMN16246548, study PRJNA631951) | gut metagenome | biome: gut microbiome; feature: rumen; material: fiber-attached | host: Bos | place: Iran: Karaj | collected 2018-10 | reverse complement strand
TGGTACGCATGTCAGTGATAAACGAACCTGGTACAGCATTGCCGTTGCGGAAAGCGTCGAGTACCTCCGGACTGATGTGTACACGATACTGGTAGTAGCGCTCATACTCATTCAATGTGAAGTCCTGATTGATATCCTCTACATCCGGGCCAGTCTTGTAACTGGTGTCATACGATTCCGTGCGGTCGTCTGTATCAGGTGAGTTGCCTTGTGGATTGTTGATGCGCTTATAGCGATCAAGGATGCTTTTCTGTTCGTTGTCGAAGTCTGAACCGCGATAGTAATGGTAGTTGTCGCCAGCCGGGTCGTTACGCCAGGCTTGGAGAATACTGTCGTTGGTGATGATGCCGCCGAGGGCGTCAATCCACTCCTTATAAGCGCCGAATTCTCGTTCCTGTTCATCGTTCAGACCATTGATACCCACATCCTGCAAGACTCTTGAACCTGTGGTTGTTGCGAAGGCGTATGTCTGAGTGGCCTGTTGGGGAATACGTCCCCACTGGGTTTCTGAATACGAACTGGTGCCGTCGACAGGCATACCGCTCTCATAGAATTTCTTGCCGTCGCGGAGGATATCCTCACTCACTTCGCCCAAGTTGAAATAGAGGTCGCCGCTATAATCGGAAGCGTTGCCCTGCTCACGGAGGTAGATATAGGGGTCGAGCATCCAGAATTCGATATACTCGATATTGGCTTGTTCAAAGTCTGTTGTCTCCAGTCTGCGCATCATACCGCCCCACTTGGTCTCGGGCTGTCGCAGGGTGCCGTTGCTGTTCAGGTCGCGTGTCAGGTTATAAGGACCGCGCTCCTCCGGATAATAGGCCAGGTTCAGCACGGAGAGGGTCGAGGTGGCACCGCTATAAGTCGACTGCTGACGGTTGGGGTAAAGCTCTTTCACGTACACCTCTCTCACATAGTGGTTGGAGAGTTGTTCCAAGTCGCTCTTGATATGGCTGGGGGTAAGAGTGGAGGAGTGGCGTGTGAAGATGGGGTCTATATAATACCAGGCCAGCAGCGCACGGTTGTAGCCGCTGGTCACGCCTGTCTTGTCGGATGATTCCTTAAACATCGTAGGTACGCTGGAGAGGGTCCATTGCTTCGGTTCGCCCACGGGGATATAGTTCTTTGTGTTCTCGAAGTCATCGATGTACGAGGCGTTGTCTTGTGTACCGCTGGCGGAACCTGCTATCAGGTGGGCGAATTCACCAGTGAAGGTGATGTGCGACGGCTCCTTCACGTTCAGGAATGGTATCTTGTCGAGCATCGATGTCAGCCACTGACTGTCTTGTTTCCAGTTTACGTTCAGACCCCAGATGGTGTTTTTAAGCGGTTCCTCACCCATAGATACCTTCGATATGAGCGCCTGCTCAGACAGGTGCATAATGGTACCACCAATCTGGAAGTTCTTTGTAAAGTCGTATTCCCAGTTCAGTCCGAGCATCGTCTTACGTTGCATGCCGTATTCCGTGTTCGACTCCAGCGACACGTTGACATTCGTGCCTGCATCGATGATGCTCTGATTCAGGATTGTCACCTCACCTGCACTATAGTCTACGGAGTAGTCGGAGCCTTCCTGCAATGTCACGCCTCCTGCCGTCACCACGACAGATCCTTGTGGCACGTTATAGGCGTCGAGTGAGATGACGTTGGCACTGCGACCCTTATACTGGCCCATCATTATAAACTTGTTTTTCTCCGCAATCTGTTTGGCAACGGTCTTGGTCGAGTCGTAGAGTTGGCTGAAGACGTATTTGTCAGCCTCTGCATCCGAAAGCCCCTTGGCCTTGAGCTGACTGCGCAGATAGTCGCCGAATGGCTCTGCTGAGGGCAGGAATACACGACCATTGCTGACTGTATAGCCTTCCACAAAGTCGAAATAGCCATTGGCGTGGTTTTTGTTGTTATTGTCCAGACGGTCGCAGCCCAGCATTCTCAGCAGTGTCTGTTCCTTCACACGCTGGTCGGGGATATAGGTCAGATACACACCTGCGGTATCGCTTTGGTACTTGATGTCAAGACGGAACTTTGTGCGCTCCACCGTCGAGGCCAGATAGTACACGTTTTTCATCATCAGATCCCAGTTGCCCTGCGAAGGATTGTTCGATGTGTTCTTCAGTGTCTTTACAAACAGCGCCTCGCCCGTCTGGGTGTTGTCGCTGGCGAATTCTCCCACTTGGTAAGTCTGTCCGCCAGCCGTAAACTCGTAGGCAACGGCCAGTACCTGGTCGGTCTGCAGACCAGTCTTCAGTGAGATATAGCCCAACGCCTTGTTGACCGTATATTCCGACGAGTTCAGTAGTCGTGCGCTGGCCAGTTTCTCATAGTCCACACCGCCTTCGAAGTCCTTAATGCCTGACAGTACGGTGCTGGCTTGGTCGATATCGCGAGCACCGGAATATTGGTTGACGATAGTCTGATATTCAGTATTAGCCGCATTACAAGGTACTATTGCACCCGTCAGATCCCAGGGATAGCTGAGCGTCGTATTCTCACCTAAGTCGGTCAGCGCGATGATGTTTCGGGTATTCGAGGTGGTTCCCGTCTTATTGGTGATCCACACTTCTACACGGTTGATCTCAATGCCTGTCGTCAGGTTGGGCAGTGTCGACATGGCCTGATCGTAGTGCTCGCGGAAGTAATGTGAGAGGAAGAAGTGACGGTTTTCCTCGTAGTCAGCAGCATTCAGTTCAAAGGCTGTAGTCTGTGTTCCACCTTTTGCAGAGACGCTCTTGGTCGATGACTTCTTCTGAGAGACCACCGTCTGTAACTTCAGTTTTCCGAATTGCATGTCTGCTCTGACACCAAACAGACTGGAGGCACCTTTAACCAGTGAGTTGTTCGAGGGGAAACTTACGTTTCCGCCTTCCACCAATTTGATAATCTCGTCTTCCTTGCCGTCGTATTTCAACTTCATGTTCTGCGTGTCGAAGTCAAAGGTGGCGTCGGTGTTGTAATTTAGGTTCATGTTTACCTTGTCGCCCACCTTACCGTTCACATTCAGATTGATTTTCTCGTCGAAATCAAAACTGGTGGTCTTGCGGTTACGGATGGGTAGCGAGGGATTGTCGATGTTCTTCATGGTGGCGCCCAGTTTCAATTCGGCAGTTCCCTGTGTCTTGATGCGCACACCGCCAGGACCGAATATCTTCTCTGCAGGACCCAGGTCGAAGTGCATGTCGGCAAACGAGAACTTGTCCTTACCTTCAGTCGTTACGTTTTCTGCGTCTTTCTGACGGAAGAAGTCATGTAAGGCACGCTTTTCGCTCCATTTCTGATACTCCTCGGGTGTCATTACGACAGGCGCATTCAGATAGGTGTCGCCAATCTTCGAACCAATATAGTATAGGTTCAGCGAATCGTCGTATTCCACCGCCTGACGGATATTATCAGGCATCTTCAGGTCAAGGGCCGACGAATCGAGGTCTTCCACCAGAACGGGAGCGGTTTTCTGGATCTTCCATCGTGGATGGAGTAGGGAGTCGGGGATGGTTTCGTCTTCCACCGTTGTGACGGGTTGCGCCTTGGGCGCAGGCTTCTTTTCCTTGGACTTGTCGTCCTGCGGAAATAGTGAATAGTGAATAGTAAATAGTGAATAGTTTGCTGCTGTCATGACAAATGGCAGCAACATTGGCAATGCAACAAGTATTGCAATGACTATCTTGCGTATTCTCTCTCCACTATTCACTATTCACTTAATCTGTTTGAGTGCTAACTTCACCACCTGTTCCACTGGCAGGTCAGGCTGCTGTTGCAGAATCTGCAATACTACCTTCTGCGTGGGTGCAGGTGCGAAGCCCAGCATCGTCAGAGCCGATACGGCCTCGTCTTTCACTTGGTTGTTGACAGGAGCTGTCATCTGTCCGCCAGCGGGAATCTCGTCTGTGATGCCAAGGGCCACAATCTTGTCCCTGAGGTCGACAATCAGTCGCTGGGCCGTCATTTTGCCGATCCCCTTGATACCTTGAATCAGTCGGACATTGCCTGTTGAAATGGCGTTGCACAACTCACTCACGCTCATGCCCGAGAGCATCATCCTTGCGGTATTGGCACCCACGCCGCTCACTGTGATGAGCAGTTCGAACATTTCACGTTCCTTCTTGTTGACAAAGCCGAAGAGTACATAGGCATCCTCGCGAATGGCCTCATGTACATACAACTTTACTTCCTTCTTACCTTGTATGGCACTGAAGGTGTTTAGCGAAATGTTCAGTCCGTAGCCAACGCCGGCAGCCTCTACAGTTGCCAGTGCGGGGGTCAGTTCGGTCAACTCCCCCTTGATATAATCTATCATACCTTAATATTTTGTATATATACAACCATATAAACGCAAACATCCCCGCATTTATTGTGTCTGCGGGGATGTTTGTATGGTTTGATATCGCTTTATCTTATGACTTTCCGGCCGTTTTTGATATAAACGCCTGATGGCAGACTCTCCCATTCATCGGGCAAACCTGCTTTCCGACCTTGCAGGTCATAGATGGCATTCTTACTATCGTTGCCGTCTGCGCTGACAGTGCTGATGGCCGAGGTGCCTTTCGCTTCGAGGGTGATGACCACTTCGTGTGTCTCGCCTGTAAAATCGGTGATAGTGGTGGTCAGTGTGCCTGAGGTGCCGGCTTCGCCCAATGTTACGATATTGCCATTCCTGACCTCATAGTCTGTGCTGGTAAATACAGCATCCCTGATTTTCTCAGTATGTCCGTCGTTGTATGTGCAGCTCAGGATAATCATCTTACTTTTGTTGGGATCCCCAACAATCTTGTTAGCAACGCTCCTTAACGTGAAGAATTTCTTCAGGTTGTCGGGCATATTGTATTCGGGATCCATCTGAGGTTCTTTGCCCATCACCTTGAGGGCCTCGAAAGCATAGCGCTTGCCAAAGGTGCGATAGCCTGCGGCGGAGAAATGCCAGGCATCCTGACCATTGCCGGGCACATCAATAGAACTGACGACATGACCTGTGGGGATGACGCTCGGTATTTTAGCCACAACGTCATTGTGGGCATAGCAGCCACCACCCATGTTCTGACGCTCTGTCTCACCGACGAAGATGGGCACGTCTTCGGCCTTCAGATTCAAGTCAGCGAGTATGTTGTTGTAAATCTTCTTCACATTATTCGGCCAGTTGGGGTCGCCATTGTTTGAACACCCCTGGTGCAGCAGGATACCCTTGATGACTCCCACCTCCTGTGCCTTCTTGCCCATGTCGACAAGTCGCTGGTAGGGATCACTGCCATAGGCGCGGATGCGCTCTGCCTGCCAATTCTCAGCCTTAGCCAGGATACCGGCAATCTTGTCGGGCATGAAACCCTCGATGGCAATACCACCAATGGCTACGTCAACCACACCCACTCTGACTTCTTTGGGCAGGGCAGCCACCATCGTACGACCGAAATAGTCGGCCATGCCGAGTCCACCCCACGGGCTGACGATTGGCGGTGTAGCCTTATACCACTCACCCAGATTACGCTTCGGAGAGGTGAAATTACAGGTGGCCAGCATGAGGAAGCGGTCGTCCACATTCTGCCTGTCCGTAGTTTCCGGTTGGGCATTGCCTTCCATGTTCGACTGTCCGAAACAGAGGTAAATGTAGAAGTTGGGATCCACCTCTGCTTGTACGCCCACCAACCATCCGGCCAATAAAACGAAACTCAAAAATAGTCTTTTCATCTTATGTTTATTCAATTATTAAAGTTCCTTTAGTAATTCACGCACCGCCGCTTCCAACTGAAGGTCTGTACCTGTGACTACAGTTTCCGGACGGTTCAGAATATAGACGTCTGGCTCCAACTGTGTGTTCTCCAGATAAGAACCGTCAGGCAACTGATAGCCGACGACAGGTACACCAAATACCAATGTGGGATCTTGCAGCGTTTCCCAGTTTACAGAACTCATGGTTCCTGGTACTGGCGCACCTACCAGTTTGCCGATTTTCTGATGGCTGTACACCCAAGGCGTTCCGTGGGCATTGCTATAGTTACCCTCGGCCTGCAGCATGATACTGGGATGGTTGTAGCGCCTGCTGGGCATATCACAAGCTTCTCTGCCGCGAATAACCTGTGTGAAATATTTCTTGCCGGAGAACAGAATCTCTATATCTTCATGCAGACGACCGCCTCCGTTGTAGCGGGTGTCGATGACAATACCTTCTTTCAGGTTGTATTTGCCTAAGATGTCAGAATAGATATCGCGGAAGCTGGCGTCGTTCATGCCTTCTATATGCACATAACCCAAACGGCCGTTCGACAGACGCTCCACTTCGGCAGCCCTGCTCTTAATCCAACGCTTGTACAATAGATTTGACTGTTCCGAGCGGCTGATGGGCAATATCACTTCATCCCATGTACCAGTGCTTCCTTTCAGGCTTACAAGCGTCTTCTTGCCTTTGCACTGGTTCAGCAACTGAGCCAGGTCGGTATCCTTTCCTAGGGGTTCTCCGTTGATGGCTGTGATGACGTCACCAACCTTTACCTTACTGTTAGCCTTGCAGAAGGGTCCGCCTTCCAGCACGGCAGTAATCTTCAAGCCTTCAGTGGCCTCTGTCATATCGTAGAGCAATCCCAATTGAGCCGTATCATCTCCTCTGCTCGAAGGACTGAACCGGCCTCCCGTATGGCTCACGTTCAACTCACCCAGCAGTTCACTCAGCAGCTCTGCAAAGTCGTAGTTGTTGGCGATATGCGGCATGAAACGGGCGTAGTTCTGTAGCATCAGCTCCCAGTTACAACCATTATAATCTTTGCGGAAAATCTTCTTATTGATCTGCTTGGCCACGTGGCGCAGCATGTATTCACGTTCGCCAGCAAGGTCCAGCTTCATCTGGGCATTGAAGGTAATAGGCGTCGTCTTGTCCCCCTTCTCTATCTTCATCATGCTGCTGCCCAGCGAGTACAGATAACCGTCATTGTCCATCTGCAAATAACCGCTTCCACCCTTGCTCAGTAGTTTGGTCTCATGCTTGCGAAGATCCATCTTCCAGAGGTCAGGTTTACCTTCAAAGGCCGAGAAATAATACAGGCTTTCTCCATCCTTGCTCACAATGGCGTCACCCAGTCTGCTGCTGTTAGGTGTCAGCCTGACAATGCGGTCCTCCAAGCCCTCGAATTCTATCTTCACAGCCTTGATAGAATCTTTATCAGCCTTCTTGTCGTCCTTTTTGTCGTTTTTCTTATCGTCTTTCTTTCCTTTTCCTTCTTCCTTCTTGCTGTCCTTTTTCTCGTTCTTCTTTTCCAATTCCTTCAACAGCGCATAGTCCTCTGCCGACAGACGATAGCGGTCGTAGGCGTCCTGTGTCAGGAATGCCAAGAACACATCCGACTGGCTGCCCCAGGAAGCATGACTGCGCATGCCATAGCGCTCGCTCTCGAACAGGATGGCTTTGCCGTCCATCACCCAGCGGGGATTTTCGCTCATATAGCCACTCTGGGTGATGGGATGAATCTCTCCACCTTCAGCACTGACGATACCTTGGTCGGTGTATGGGTCGCGCTTGTTGGCTATGTAACTCAGCACGAACCACTTGCCGTCAGGACTCCACTCAAAGTCGAATCCTCCGTCTTGGTCATACCAATAGCTGCCGTCGGTCACCTGTGTCACCTTCTTGGTCTTCAGGTCCACCACCTTCAGTTTGATACGGTCTTCTATAAATGCCAGTTTCTTGCCATCAGGACTGTATTTGGGATAGCGACGCTCCACCTGGGAGAAATCAATCTTCCCTTCCAGTTTCAATGCGGGCAGCTCTGGGAATACACTTTCTTCCTTTATCAGCGTCGCGTTGGCAAAGTTCAGATCCTCATCCCTTACGATGCTGGCGGTGTAGAGCTGCCAGTTGCCGTTGCGTTCTGAGGCATAGACAATGGTTCTGCCGTCGGGTGCGAAATCGACATCGGCTTCAGCACCTGCCGTCTGTGAAATTCTGCGCGTGGTGGCATATTCCGTACTGGTCACAAACACCTCGCCGCGCACCACAAAGGCGACCTGCTTACCGTCCTTGCTCACTACGGGCTGACGGGCGCCGCTGGTAAAACTGAGGTTGGCAATGGCGGGCTCGTCGTCGCGGGTCAGCGTAATGTTCAGTTTCTGAGGCTGGGCGCCGCTCTTCTGAGTATAGATTTCTCCGTTATAGGTATAGCAGAGCAAACCGTTCTTCGCGATACTCAGGAAACGGACGGGGTGGGTCTCGAAACTTGTGACGTTACGCATGCTGATGGGAGGCTTGGGAGATGGGGCTTTAATGCCTTGCCATTGGCAACTGTACACGTTCATGTTGCCACCCTCGTCTTCGCTCAGGTAATAGAGCGTCTTCCCGTCGGCACTGACCACAGGATTCCTGTCCTCACCTGGACGGTCTGTGATATTGGTGTGCTGACCACTCTGGGCATCATAATACCATATATCGCGTGTAATAGAAGAGGTATGGTGTTTGCGCCACTCATCTTCGCCGCCTTTGCGATCCTGATAGAAAAAGCTCTTGCCGTCTGAAGCAAAGCTGAGCATCTCGACGGGTGTTCCCAGCACCTGCAAGGTACGGCCGCCTTTCACAGGCACCTTGTACAATTCCGTCAGTCTGCCCGAAGGGAACATTACGCTCGTTGCCGGATCTTGGATCTGGGCACCGAACATCACCCATTTGCCATCGGGGGTGAAAGCCTGAGGCACTTCTGGCGCACTGTGATAAGTCAGTCGGGTGGCTGAGCCGCCCTCGGCCGACATCACAAAAATATCCAGGTTCCCGTGTCTGTCGCTCGAGAATGCTATCTGCTTGCCGTCAACACTCCAGACGGGCGAACATTCATAGCTGTCCTGTGTAGTCAGCTGAACAGCCGTTCCGCCGTTGGTAGAAACCTTATAGATGTCTCCTTTGTAGCAGAAGAGCACCTGTGAACCGTCGGGGCTTACCTGAACATCCCGAAGCCAAAGCGGGGCAATCGCCTGACTGGCATGAGTCAGAAGTGTCGAAACTGTAAAAACTGCCGTCAGTACAGCTGTAAGAAACTTTTTTCTATTCATGACTTTATCTATTTTCTGAATCGACTGCAAAGGTACAAAAAAACTTGCAGAAAAACGATAATTATTCATTTAATTGTTGTACTTTTGCAGCCGAAACATAAAAACGAATGTAAAGTAGATCTGTAAATGCCCAATCAATCCCTGAAGCGACAGTTGAAAGTACTCACCATCCCAGTATTCGTTGAGATGGCGCTGGTAATGCTTTTGGGTGCTGTCGATACTGTGATGCTGAGCCGTTATAGCGACAATAGTGTGGCGGCAGTGGGACTCGACAATCAGCTCATCTCGCTCGTTTTCCTCGTCTATCAGTTCTTCTCGATGGGTGCTGCCATTCTCTGTGCACAGTACATTGGGGCCGGACTGCGGAAACGATTGGTGCAGGTGGTGGGCATGGCGCTGGTGGTCAACCTGATGCTCGGCTTCACAGTCAGCGCTCTGCTCTTTTTCTACGCTGAACAATTATTGCAGCTGATGGGATTAAGACCTGAACTGATGGGCGACGGACTGGTCTATCTGCGACTGACGGGTGCTTTGTCGTTCTTTCAGGCTTTGTCGCTCACATTCTCAGCCTCGCTGCGTAGTGCTGACAAGGTGGTCTACCCGATGGTGGTGACTGGTATCGTCAATGTGCTGAATATCCTGGGTAACTACGCCCTTATCTTCGGACACTGGGGGTGTCCGCAGTTGGGTGTCGAAGGAGCAGCCATTGCCACAGCTGCAAGTAGAGCCGTCGCTATGGTGCTGTTGGCCGCCATCCATTTCAAGGTGCACATTCCTCGTTTCCCGTTGCACTATTTCCGTCCCATCCCCTGGCAGGAGTTGAGAAATCTGCTGTACATCGGCATCCCTGCTATGAGTGAGAATATCTCTTATTGTCTCTCGCAGGTGGTCATCACCTATTTCATCAATCAGATCAGCAATGAGGCACTCGCCACGCGTACCTACTGCCACAATATGATCATGTTCGTCTATCTGTTCTGTCTCAGTATTACGCAGGGCGGTGACATCCTTGTGGGACACCTTGTGGGCCAGCGACGCCATCAGGCGGCCTACGTATTGGGCAACTACTTCTTCCGCTGGTCGATGATCATCACACTCACCGGCTCGGCGCTGTTGGCATTGTCAGGGCGCAGCATCCTCAGCGCTCTAACCGACAATCAGGAGATTCTCACGATGGGCGTATGGGTACTCGTCATCGACTGGTTCCTGGAGATTGGACGCACTTCGAACATCTTCGCTGGTAGCACCTTGCGCGCCACGGGCGACACCATCTATCCCTTTGTGGTCGGCATCATCTTCCAGTGGAGTATCGCCGTTGGACTGAGTTATGTCATCGGTATTCCGCTTGGCTATGGCCTTGTCGGTATGTGGGTGGGCTTTGCCCTCGACGAGAACGTCCGAGGCGTCATTCTCGTGCGTCGCTGGCGCTCAGGCAAGTGGAAAAGCAAAGGTTTCGTCGAACAATAAGCTTTCACTGTAACAGTCACGAAGCATCTGTGCCCCAACCTACTAAAGATTAGATGCAAGGAATTTGCGGCAGACTTCGACAGGGAGTCCGCGCCGACGGGCATAGTCTTGAAGCTGGTCTTCACCGATTTTCCCCAGATTGAAATAACGGGCCTGGGGATGGGCCATCATCAGACCACTCACGCTGGCGTGGGGCTTCATGGCGCCACTCTCCGTCAGACGGATACCAATCTGTTTCATATCGATAAGTTCGTCAAGGACGAAGTTCAGGCTGGTGTCTGGCAGTGAGGGATACCCCACGGCAGGACGGATGCCCTGGAACTTCTCAACAAGCATCTCAGGAATCGTCAGCTGCTCATCTTTGGCGTAGCCCCAGATATCCTTTCTCACCTGCTCATGCATCCTTTCGGCAGCAGCTTCAGCCAACCGGTCGGCCAACAATTGCGCCATCATCTTCTGATAAGGATCAGCATCGAAGTCGGTTTCGAGGCCGTGGGAGACGGAAGTGGCGAAAATGCCGAGTTTAGAGGTGAGAGGTAAGAGGTGAGAGGTAAGAGATATGTTCTGAGGACTGATAAAATCTGAGAGACAAAGGAAAGGAGATTCTCCTTGTTGCTGACGCAAACAGGGTATCCTCCTGACTCCTGACTCCTGACTCCTGACTCCTTTATACACCACAATATCATCCCCATCGGCATATGCCTCGAACAGTTCAAAGAGGCCATAGGCACGATAGCGTCCTTCCCATTGTGTCAGGAACGCTTCCGCCTCCTGACGCAAATGTGCCTTTTCATCATCATTCTTCACCTGCCAGGCATAGAAGAAATAGACCCAGTTGATGTAGGGTACTAACTCTTGGATATCGTAGGCGAGGAGCATAATTTAGAATGAATAATGAAGAATGAAAAATGAATAATGAAAAGTTAGCGGAAGGTGACGGGTTGGCCGATGTAGGAGGCGTCTACAACACCATCAGCATATACCGTATGACCATTGCAGAGGGTGCGCTCCACGCGCCAGAGAAACATGTGTCCCTCCATCGGACTCCAGCCACACTTGCTTTGGATAACGCTCTTGGTGCAGACCCAAGCCGTATTTGGACGCACCAGCACCAAGTCGGCCTGATAGCCCTCACGGATAAAACCACGATGGCGGACTTCGAAGAGACGGGCCGGATTGTGACACATCAACTCCACAAGACGTTCTAAAGAAAGGACACCATTATCCACCAATTCTAACATCGTGACCAGCGAGAACTGAATCATCGGCATCCCACTAACTGCTTTCGCACAACCACCTTCCTTCTGTGACAACAGATGAGGCGCATGGTCTGTACCGATCACCGTGATACGTCCGTCTGTAAGTGCCTGCTGCAAAGCCTCACGGTCACGCTCCGACTTGATGGCAGGATTACACTTGATGCGCGTACCAAGACCTGCATAGTCACGATCACAGAAATAGAGATGAGAAGGTGTCACCTCAGCGGTGACCATTGACCATTGACCATTGACCATTGAACATTTGTCAAACAAGTCAAGCTCTCGGGCTGTAGAAAGGTGGGCGATATGGAGGCGGGCATGATGTTTCGTGGCCAGTTCTACAGCCAGACGCGTACTCTCATAACAAGCTTCCTCACTCCTGATCTCAGGATGATGAATCACTTTGGGATCCTCGCCATATTTCGCTTTCGCCTCTGCCATATTACGATTGATGATGGCTGTATCCTCACAATGTGCCATGATCGGCAACCTTGCAGAAGCGAACAGCTGCTCCAACGACTCTCTGCGATCCACGAGCATATTACCCGTAGAACTGCCCATAAAGAGTTTGATGCCAGGAATACGATGCGGATCCAACTGTTCAAAAAGGGAGATATTATCGTTGGTAGCGCCAAAGAAGAAACTGTAATTGACGTGACTCTTCTTTGCTGCCAAGGCGAATTTTGCTTCAAGCGCTTCGAGTGTGGTTGTCTGAGGCACAGTGTTCGGCATATCGAAATAGGTGGTCACACCACCAGCCCCTGGCGCGCAACTCTCTGTGTCGATGTCGGCTTTCTCCGTCAGGCCAGGCTCACGAAAGTGGACATGATCATCGATAATGCCAGGCAATACGAAACATCCCGAAGCATCAATGACTTCATCAGATGATGCTTCGGGATCTGTATTACCTTGAATAATCTGCGTTATCTTTCCGTCTTCGATGACGATCGTACCATCGAACGTCCTGCCTTCATTGACAATAGTTCCACCCTGGATAACGGTTCTCATTTCTGGGGAAGGTTAGTCAGAGGCACATGCATGGAATCGGGCAACGTATGCGGAGGTTGTACAGGAGCAGCCTCAGCGGGCATTTCTTGCGGTACGTCATCAACCAGACCACTCTCACGGGCCTGAATCTCGTTGGCTGTCTTGTAATACTCGCTCACATAGGGATCGGCCTTAAACTTCTGTGTCGCCTTGCTCATGATATCCTCGATCTGAGGCGTCAGCACAGGATAAGGATAGCTGCTGGTCATCATCATAAACACGCCAGGCCCCAGCACATTATCAAAGTTCTCGACGATGAAATTTGTCACCAGACTGTCCTCCTTCTGGGCTATCACAGCAGCCTCAACCGTGAGCTTCTGGTTGATCTCGTTTTCATCAATACCGTCGAGCAGCATCTGACTCTGTTTATGCGACAGCTCGTTCATCTCGTTGTTCAACTGATTATGGAGCGTGATGAAATCATAGAGCTTCTCATTCAGGGGCGTGCCACTCACGCGCTGACTGGCATTGTCGATCTTGATTTCTATCTCTCCCTTCTCCACTACGATTGGCAGGATACTCTCCTCATCCATATAGAGGCTGGCCATACGGATCGTGTCCAACAGTCCTGCAAAGCGGAACTTGCCATGCACCACGTCGCAGGAGTCGATACTTTTCAGTTCCTGGT
>JAEEGL017247994.1_pt1 | contig 13414 bp, 12 predicted proteins | sample 9134231 | NCBI WGS metagenome assembly JAEEGL01 (sample SAMN16246548, study PRJNA631951) | gut metagenome | biome: gut microbiome; feature: rumen; material: fiber-attached | host: Bos | place: Iran: Karaj | collected 2018-10 | reverse complement strand
TTCGCCGCTGCCGCGGAGGCGGGATATGCCTTCATCAAGTGGACAAAGAACGGGGAGGACTTCTCCGCCGAGCCCGTCATCACCGTGCTGCTGGACGAGAGCGCGGACTTCGTCGCCGTGTTTGAGGAAGACCCCGACTGGCAGAATCCCGTGATGAACTTCATCGGCGAATATCGCTGCGAGCGGGCGCACGCACTGGTGGAATGCTTCGACAAGCAGGATGCGTGGATCACCATCGAGTGGGGCGGCAGCGCCGCGGAGTTGGCGCACTGGGACATTGTGGGCCGTCTGGATTTGGACACGCTGACCATCGAGTATTCCGACTGCACGAAGCAGATCGTCACCTATGACAGTGACGGCGAGGTCGTGAGCCAGGAGCAGGCGTACGAAGACGGCACCGGCACCATCACCTTCCACAACGACGGGACCTTTATTTGGCACGAGGATCAGTCCGAATACGGTGCGGATTTGCTGTTCGAATGGGCTCCGGCAGTCCCGGCCGTTGACAGACAGGACGGCGAACGCTTCGAAACGACGATCGTGCTCGAGGGCATGGAGCAAACCGTCCAGTATGAGCACATCATCAACAAGGCGCTTGGCTTCGAGATGGACTACGACTATGAATCCTTTGCGCGGTACAGCGATCCGAATCTGGAGTGCTTTATCTCCGTCTGGGACGGGCTCGGAAACCCCGAAAACTTCCTTGAGGTGACGCACCGCACGGAGGATGCCGATGCCGTTGCGGCATCCGTGAGAGCAGAGCTTTCTCAGGAGTATGACCTCCTTGAGAGCGCGCGCGAGCTTGACCGCGCCGGCGAGCGCATCTATATCGAGGCGTCCGTGCTGAAGGGAACCAACAACATGGCGGATCAGCTGCAGGCGGTGTACATCATCCCGGCGTCCGACGGCTGCCTAGTCGCCGCGGCGCACTTCGCCGCTGAGGGCGCCGAGGGCTTCGGACACCGCTTCCACGATATGCTGCATACACTCTCTGTCATATAAACAATCAATTTGGAGGATAAGCAGAATGAAGGATATGGAATTGTCTCTGAACGATCTGGACGGCGTCAGCGGCGGCGTGACGGGCGGCAGCGTCCTGAATTCCGGCTCGTTCCAGTCCAACACCGGCACCGGTCTGAACATTCGCGTGGACTGGAGCGCGGTGAAGGGCGTCATGGGAGAGAAAACGCTGGAGGTACAGGTCTCCACGCTGTCTTACAGCCTGTACAGCATCGAGATGCCCAGCGGCGTGGAGCTGACCGTGAACGGCGCTGCTTTTATCGGGAAAAGCGCGGCGGTGAACTACAGCGGGCGCAGTCAGATCACCTCACCGCTGGCAAGCTTCTCCGTCCCGAATCTCTCGGGCACGGTGCAGCTCAGCGCGGTCTGGCATTTCAACGGCAGCTACAGCGGCGTGGCGCTGAGCGACATCCGGGCATCGGGGACGGCCGTCGTCTGACGGACCGGTCCCTTCTGATCCATATGAATCTGAAAAACAACAAAGGAGATGTATCATTATGAGAAGAAAAAGCTTCCTTTCGATCCTGCTGGCGCTGGCGCTGGCACTGTCTCTGGCTGCCGTTCCCGCATTCGCGGACGAGGCCAACGATGAGACCCTGACGCGAGGCGAATTCATCGCCGGGCTCTTCGCACTGAGCGGCGCTGCGGAAACCGAGGCCGATCAGGCGGACTTTGACGACGTCCCCGCAGACGGCGCCCTCGCCCCGGCGATCCGCTGGGCGGTGGAGAACGGCGTCGTCAACGGCTACGGCGACGGCAGATTCGGACCCGGCGATCCCGTGACGCGCGAGCAGATGGCGACGATGTTCTATCGCAACGCGCAGGCGATGGGCAAGGGCTTCCAGGGCATGTGGTATTTCCTTCTGGATTATCCGGACGCCGACCAGATCTCGGATTGGGCGGACGAGGCCATGCACTGGTGCGTGATGAACGGGATTATCATCGGCACGGACAAGGGGCTGGAGCCGAAAGCGACCGCGACGGACGATCAGCTTGCGATCGTTCTGGAGCGCTGGCAGAACGTGCTGAAGCAGGGCGAAGAGAGTGCGTCCGGCTGGAGCCGTACGGGGTATTATGCTGACGAAAGCACGAACATGCTCTCGATCACCTGGATGGACGACATTGATGAACCCGGCTGGTATGTCGGCTGCATGCTGGGCGAGGACTTCATCGAGGACTCCTGGGGCGGCACCGTGCAGGAGGATGGAAAATCGCTGCGCGGGACCCTCTCTTCTTCCGGAAGCAAGGATGATCTGACTGTGACCGTCACGGAAGATGAGGCCGACGGCGTCCTTCTCGCTGTCGAAGGCGGCGAGACCTATCATTTCACGCCGATGGATCTTCCCGAGGCGACGGTCTTCGTCACCGTCGACACGGAGGGCTGGGGCAATATCGACTACGCCGAGGGCGAGGAAGCCCCGGAGATCGATCCGGAATATCCCTATCAGTATGCCGTCATCAATCTGGCCGAGCCTGCAACGCACACCTTTATCGCGTGGCCGGATGCGGGCTACGTCTTCGTAAAATGGACGAAGGACGGCGAGGACTTCTCTACGGAGCCCATCGTCACCGTGCTGCTGGACGAGAGCGCGGACTATGTCGCCGTATTTGAGGAGGACCCCGACTGGCAGAATCCCGTGATGAACTTCATCGGCGAGTATCAGTGCGACCGGGCGCACGCCCTGGTGGAATGCTTCGGGAAAGAGGACGCGTGGATCACCATCGAGTGGGGAAGCAGCGCATGGGAGCTGGCCCGCTGGGACATCATCGGACGTCTTGATCTCGATACTCTGACCATCGCGTATACCGACTGCATGAAGCAGATCGTCACCTTTGACGATAACGGTGAGGTCGTGAGCCAGGAGCCTGAGTATGAGGACGGCAGCGGCACGATCGTCTTCCACAACGACGGGACCTTTACCTGGCACGAGGATCAGTCCGTGTATGGGACGGATATGCTGTTTGCGTGGCTGCCGGTGACGGACTGAGCTTGTTCTGAAAAGGGAGTTTCATGATGCAAATTGATATGAACATAGAGGGAATGGAGACCCGAATTCACTGGGGAGGCGGTCGCCTGACGGTGCATCTGAAAGGCGGCCTGAACGCGCGCACGGCCCCGGAGCTGGAAATCGAGCTGGAGCCGATGCTGGTCGGAGTGAAGAAGTTTGTCGTGGATCTTTCTGAGCTGGATTATATCGCCAGCGCCGGGCTCCGCTTCCTGCTGAAAGCGGCACAGACTATTGAGAAAGATGGCACGATGACCGTGGAGAACCCGAACAGCGAGGTCCGGGAGATATTTGAAAGAACGGGATTTGACACCATATTGACCATCATACCCGAAGCATCAGAACAATCACGAGACGGAGGAAATCATCATGCTTAACATCAACAAAACGATCGGAAACGGAAAAGCGGCTTTTGTGCTCGAGGGACGGCTCGACACCGTCACCGCGCCGGAGCTGGAACAAACGCTCAGGGAATCGCTGGACGGCGTGGATGAGCTGACGCTGGACTTCGAAAAGCTGGAGTACATCTCTTCTGCCGGGCTGCGGGTCCTGCTGAGCGCGCAGAAAGAAATGAACAGGCGGGGCGCGATGAAGCTTGTCCATGTGAACGAGACTGTCATGGAGATCTTCGAGGTTACGGGCTTTTCGGATATTCTGACCATCGAATAAGCGGCGGGATGAAAATCAAAACAAAAGTGGCGCTCATGGCGATCGCCTTTATGGTTGTTCTCACGGCTGTCATTGCCGTGGTCGGCTATAAGCTGTATCACGACAGCGTGATGGAGAGCTATGTCACATATGCAGACACGGTTTTGGAATACGCCTACCGGGCAAGCGAAAAATACGCGTTCGGAGATATGATCGCGTCGCGCGAAATGCCGGAAGGATATGAACAGTTCCGAAGCGAGCTCAACGAGATCAAGGACTCCTCCCGGATCGAGTATCTGTATGCGATCTATTTCGAGGATCTCGACGACATCCACAGTCTCCACTATGCGATCAACGCAAAAACGAAGTCAGAACTGTCCACAGGCGCTCCTCTTTCGGAAATCTACAGCTACATGGGAAGACCGTGCGAGGAAGGAAGCTTTGAGGACGACACGCTTCTCACGCTTCAGCAGGCGGTCAGGAGCGGCATGCGCAAAAACGGCACGCTGGACGGCTACTCGTCGGAATACGGGCATATGCTGAACGGCTACCGTGTCATATTTGACAGTGAGGATCGGGCGGCCGGCCTGATCTGTGTCGAGATTGACATCAACCGAATCAACGACGGCCTGCATCACTATTTGCGCACGATCGTGCTGATCGCCGCCGCATTGACGGCACTGGTGGCTTTCGCGTACATTTTCAACACCGAGCGCTATCTGACCGGGCCGATCGTAAAGATCGCGCAGAGCAGCGATTCTTTCGTCCGAAAAATGCAGAGCCACGCTGATCCGGAGGAGCTCGACTTTGAAGATGTGCCGGTCAGATCCGACGGCGAGCTCCGTCTGCTTGCGGACAACGTAAAAAGCCTTGCCGACGGAGTTGCGAATTATATGACCAACCTGCAGAAGGTGACAGCCGAGAAAGAACGCTTCGGGGCAGAGCTGGCCCTTGCTACCAGAATCCAGACGGCCATGCTTCCCCACGTTTTTCCGCCCTTCCCCGATCGGCGGGAGTTCGACATCTTTGCCAGCATGGACCCCGCTAAGGAAGTGGGCGGCGATTTCTACGACTTTTTCCTGGTGGATGACGATCATCTGTGCATGGTCATCGCGGACGTCTCCGGCAAGGGCGTTCCGGCGGCGCTGTTCATGATGGCCGTCAAGATCATCCTTCAGAGCTGCGCCATGCTGGGCGGTTCGCCGGCGGAGATCCTGACGAAAACCAACGAAGCAATCTGCTCCAACAATCCGGAAAAGATGTTCGTCACGGTCTGGCTGGGCACGCTGGAAATCTCCACCGGAAAGCTGACGGCGGCCAACGCGGGCCACGAATACCCGACGCTCAGGCGCTCCGGCGGGGCCTTTGAGCTGATCAGGGACAAGCACGGCTTCGTGCTCGGCGGCATGGAGGGCATGAAGTACCGGGAGTATGAGCTGACGCTTGAGAAAGGCGCGAAGCTCTTCCTCTACACGGACGGCGTGCCGGAGGCCACGGATGCCGGGAACAAAATGTTCGGTACGGAGCGGATGCTCGCGGCATTGAACGAACACCCGGAGGCGGCGCCGGAGCAGCTGCTGCAGAATGTCCGCGCGGCCGTGGACGGCTATGTGAAGGATGCGGAGCAGTTCGACGATCTCACCATGCTCTGCATCGATTATCACGGCAGAGAACCGGAAGGAAGCAATTGATGGACGAACGGAAAAGAAGCGGAGGATTTCCCATGCAGAAAAGAAACGTCATCTCTTTCATTTTGGTTTTGGCGCTGGCGCTGTCTCTCGCCGTTCCGGCCGTCTGCGCCGACACGGAAGCGGGATCCGGGATCCTTACGCGGGGCAGCTTCCTTGCCGCGCTCTGCGAACTGAGCGGCGGCGGGGATGAACGGCCGGGGCAGCGGGAATTTGAGGATGTCCCAGTGGAGGGCGCACTGGCGCAGGCCGTCCGCTGGGCGGTGGACAACGGCGTCGTCAACGGTTACGGCGACGGAAGGTTCGGGCCGGACGATCCCGTGACGCGGGAGCAGATGGCCGCCATGCTCTATCGAAACGCCCAGGCCATGGGCCTGGGCTTTACCGACGCATGGATGTTCCCGCTGGATTACCCGGACGCCGATCAGGTCTCCGCCTGGGCCGACGAGGCCATGCACTGGGTCGTGATGAAAGGGATCATCATCGGAACGGACAAGGGCCTGGAGCCGAAGGCGACGGCGACGGAGGACCAGCTTTCTCTTGTGCTGCAGCGCTGGAATGAGGCGCTGAAGGCAGAGAACGCCCCCGCGCTTTCGGAAGGCCAGATCCTCCATGAGGAGGAATTCGGCGGTGTGTATATCACCAGCACCATCGACGAGTTCAACGCGCTGGGCTTCACGTACGGAGACAGCCTCACGATCACCTTCTCCAACGGCTATGCGCTGGAGGACCTTCCGTATTACAACGGCTATTATACGCTCACCGGACAGCCGCTGCTGGTCGCATATCCCGGATATCCGTATATCAAGGCGGCGATCAACAACGGGGACGACCTCTTTGCCGTAGCCGGTCTGCACGACGGCGACACGGCGACGATCACGCTGCGGGAAAAGGGCAAATATGCGGCGATCCAGGATGCACGGGATATCCACTATACGGACGACAGGGCGGATTATGCGGATGACGCGGTTTTCGCCAACTTCCGAAGCGTTCGGGCGGGCAGTCTGCGGGAAGGGATCCTGTGCCGCAGCGCGTCGCCATGCGATAACCAGCACAACCGCGCGCCGTATGTGGACGCGCTGATGCAGGAGGCCGGAGTGGCTTTCATTCTGAATCTCTCCGACAATGCGCAGAAGATCCAGGGCTATCTGGAAAAACCGGATTTTTCCTCGCCGTATTTCCTCTCCCTCTATGAAAACGGAGCAGTCGAGCCGATCGCCCTGAATATGAACTACGGTTCCCAGGACTTCAAGGCAAAGATCGCGGGCGGGCTCGCCGTGATGGCGGAGGCCGAAAGCCCGTATCTGGTTCACTGCACGGAGGGGAAGGACCGCACCGGATTCGTCTGCATGCTGCTGGAAGCGCTGTGCGGGGCGAGCTATGAAGAGATCAACACCGACTATATGATCACCTACGAGAATTACTACGGGATCACCGAGGAAACCGAAAAAGAGCGATACGACGTCATCGTGGAAAGCGTTCTGGAGCCCATGATTCGGAGCCTCTCCGGGGATGCTGACGCCGACGTACGGACGATGGATCTGGCCGGAAGCGCGGAGCGGTATCTCGCGGACGGCGGCATGCTCCCGGAGCAGATCGCGCTCCTGAAGGGACGGCTGACCGAAGCGCCGTGACGAAGGAATCGGTGAGAGGAGAAGAAACAAATGGAAGAAAAGCAAACGCAAATTGCCCTGTCGGGGCGGATCGATTCCAACAACGCCGCCGCGACGGAACAGGAGATATTCGCACAGCTCAAAGGGGCGGAAAAACAGACAGTCATTCTTGACGCAGGAGAACTGGAGTATATCTCCAGCGCCGGCCTGCGGATGATCCTGCACCTGAAACAATCGCATCCGGATCTTCGTATTATCAACGCAAGCTCCGAGGTCTATGAGATCCTGGAAATGACCGGCTTTACGGAGATGATGCAGGTGGAAAAGGCCTACCGCGTCGTCTCCGTCGAGGGCTGCGAGGTCATCGGCGAGGGCTTTAACGGAAAGATCTACCGCATCGACCAGGACAACGTCGTGAAGGTATATAAGAACGCCGACGCGCTCGCCGCGATCCAGCACGAACGGGAGGTCGCGCGGCTCGCGCTGATCCTGGGCGTACCGACGGCCATTTCCTACGACGTAGTGCGCGTCGGGGACAGTTACGGCAGCGTGTTCGAGCTCCTGAATGCACGGGCATTCTCAAAGATCTTGGCGGAAGAGCCGGAACGGATGGACTGGTGCGTCAGAGAATATGTGCAGCTCCTGAAGAAGGTCCACGGCATCACCGTACCTGCGGGCAAGCTGCCGCAGATCAAGTCCCACGTCCTGCAGAGCATTGGCAGAGCAAAAGCCTATTTGCCGCGCGCGTGCGGGGATAAGCTGGAGCGCCTCATCGAGGAGATCCCCGAAAGCGACCGCATGATCCACGGCGACTATCACACGAAGAACATCGTCCTCGTCGGTGACGAGGTGCTGCTCATCGACATGGATACCCTGTCTGTGGGGCATCCGATCTTTGAACTGGCGCAGATGTACAAGTCCTTCATCGGCTTTTCCGAATATGACGAGCAGATCATCAAAGATTTTCAGGGCTTTGATCATGCAACGGCGGAAGCGTTCTGGAAAAAGAGCCTGGGCGCATACCTGAACACACGCGATGAAGAGAAAATCAATGATGCGGAGAAAAAAATCCGCTGCATCGCGTACGGCGAGCTGATCGACTGGAAGCATCGCCACATGGGCGCTGAGAGCGAAGAGGATCGGGCCACGCTCGCCCTCTGGACGGAAAGACTAACCGCCCTTATGGAGGAGACAGATTCTCTTTGCCTCGGCCTGAATGAAGACGATGCCGCGCAGCCGGACGATCTGGAGATCGAAGCGCTTACGGAAAACCTACCGCAGGTAATGGAATTTGTGGACCGACGTCTCGCGGAGATCGACTGCTCTACCAGGACGCGGCTTCAGATCGGTGTAGCCGTGGAGGAAGTCTTTGTGAACATTGCCAGCTACGCCTATGCGCCGGGAACGGGGAGGGCAACCGTGCGTGTCGGGCTGTCCGACGACCCAGCTGCCGTCACGATCACCTTCCTGGATCACGGCGTCCCATATGATCCGCTGGCCAGGCCGGACCCGGACGTGGCCCTCCCGGCGGGGGAGCGCCAGATCGGCGGCCTGGGCGTTTTCCTGACGAAACAACTGATGGACGACGTGGAGTATGAATACGCGGACGGGCAGAACATCCTGACGCTGAAGAAGAGGTTGTGAGCGATCCCGAGCAGCGTCACCGGCGAGAGGGAAAGAGAGCGGTATGGGGGTTTCCGGAAAAATCGATCTGCATATGCACACGACGGTCTCCGACGGCACCGATGCGCCGGGGGAGATCGTCGCGCGCGTACGGGAGGCCGGGATCGGCCTTTTTTCGGTGACGGATCACGACGCGGTCAAGGCCAGCGAAGCGAATCAAGCAGCGAAGCCGAGGCGCGCAGCGGCCTGCTTCGCAGGGGTTCGAACCCCCTATGCTCCACCAAAAAAGGCAGCCGCTATTGCGGCTGCTTTTTTGTGTGGAGCATTTTGAATATTGGGAGGGGACACCCATCCCCTCCCGGGCCCGCCCCATGCAAGGCGCACTCTTCTGCTCCTTTTTTCTGTTCGAACCGCTGACCTCAAAAACGCGAAGCGGATCAGTTGCGAAGCAAGATGCAGATCGCTTGCGGTGTTCTTTGGGATTGTCGTCGGTGTATCGACGTGCTATAATAAATTCCGGCAGTCAATCTGCTCTGCGGCGCGCCGTGTTCGCGCGGCCCGCGGCAGATGATCCGACTGCACCGCGGGAAAACGGGAAAATCAGCGGCTTCCGTTCCCATCTTCTGTTTGCGCCGGTGCCGCGCCGGCATGGTATTGCTTATGGATGTGATCAAGTTCTTTCCGCTGCCGCCCGATGCGCCCCCCTTTATCCAGCCGGAGATGGATGTCAGCGGGATCCACCGCAAATTTCTGGACATCCCCTACGCCGGAACGGACAACCCCGCCCAGACGCTGGACATCTTCCTCCCAGAGAAGGGGGAGGGACCTTTTCCGACCCTGATCCAGTTCCACGGCGGCGCGTTCCTCGGCGGCGACAAACGCGACGGGCAGTGCATCTATCTGATGAATGGGATCTTCCGGGGCTATGCCGTCGTCAATGTCAATTACCGCCTGACGGGTGAGGCCATTTTCCCGTATCCGGTATACGACACCAAGGCCGCGGTGCGCTTCCTGCGCGCCAATGCGGACAGGTATCTGCTCGATCCGACCCGCTTCGCCGCCTCGGGCGACTCCGCCGGCGCGTATTTTGCCGCACTGCTGGGCACCTCGCAGGGCGTGGGCGCACTGGAGGACCTGAGTATGGGCAGCCCGGACGCCGACAGCGCCGTGCAGGCGGTGATCGGGATGTTCGGCGTGTACGGCCTCGCCATGCAGTCGCAGTTCACGGAGGATGCGCCGCCGATGCCAAGCGGCGTCAAGCTCGAAAACTACGCGGACGTTTTTGCCGGCGCGGTCTGCCGTGACTGCCCTGGCCTCGCCGCGCTGGCTTCGCCCGCCTCGTATGTGACGAAGCGCTGTCCCCCGATGCTCATCCAGGCAGGCACCGCCGATGAGATCGTGCCCTACGAGGCCTCGGTGGAACTCGCGGAGCGTGTCAACGCCGTCTGCGGCGAAGGCCGGGCGACGCTGGAGTCTCTCCAGGGCGCGACCCACGGCCACCCGGACTATGCCAGTGAGCGCTATGAGCGCAGCCGTTTCGAATTCCTTGAGCGTGTGCTCGGGCCGGGACGCACGGAATAACGCGATCCAGATCACAGTAAGGAGAAAGCCATGTTTTACGAGACCGCAAAGAACGACCACGGGCTGGCGCGCCCGCCCTTCAAATCCTGCGCCGTGCCGCGGGTGATCGGCTGGCTCAGCACGATCAGCCCCGAAGGCATAGACAACCTTGCGCCATACAGCCAGTTTACGAACCTTACCTTTGACCCGCCCTATGTGCTGGTGTCGATTAACCGCTCGCCGAAGGGGCTGCGGAAGGACACCGCCGTCAACATCGAGGCCACCGGGGAATTCGTGTACAACATCGTGCCCTATGCCCTGCGGCAGGCCATGAACGTCACCGCCGCGCCATTTCCGCCGGAGGTGGATGAGTTCGAGAAGGCGGGGCTGCACAAGGGAGAATGTCATCTGGTGAAGGCGCACCGCGTGGCGGAATCGCCCATCAGCATGGAGTGCAAATATGTCCAGACCATCGTCCTCCCGGGCGACTGCAAGACCGGCACGGTGGACATCATCATCGGCAAGGTGGTGGGCATCCACATCGCGGACGACGTGATTCTCCCGGACGGGAAGATCGATATGGAGAAGATCCGCCCGCTGGCCCGGATGGGCTATTCGGACTATACCTGCGTGGAGCATGTCTTTGAGATCCCGCCCTCTGATCTGGCAGGGCCGCTCACAGAGATCGACCGCGGCGGGCTGGAGGGCGCGACGGGCAAAATGCCCTGAGACACGCCCGAAAATCAGACGGCGCGGAGTCCGGCCCCACGCTGCAGAGGAGGCAGAACGATGAAGAAGATCGCAGTGATCGGAAGCATCAATATGGATATGACCGCGGCGGCGGAGCGGATCCCGCGCCCGGGCGAAACCGTCCGCGCCGGCTGCGTCCGCTATATCCCCGGCGGCAAGGGCGCAAATCAGGCGGTCGCGGCGGCCCGGCTCGGCGGTGACGTGACGATGTTCGGCTGCGTGGGCGACGACGGCTTCGGCCCGCGGCTCCTGGACAACCTCCGTTCCAACGGCGTCAACGCCGACCATGTCGGCACGGCAGCGGGGGAGTCCAGCGGCCTTGCGATGATCGTCGTGGCGGAAAACGACAACGCCATCACGGTGATCCCCGGCGCGAACGCGCGTGTGACGCCGGAGTACGTCGACAGCGTATGGGACGAGATCGCAAAGGCGGACATCGTCCTGCTCCAGAACGAGATCCCGATGGAAACGGTGCGGTACGCCGCGCGGCGGCTGCACGACGCCGGCAGGACCGTGATCTACAACCCGGCCCCGGCGGCCCCGGCAGACGGGGCGCTGCTCGGCGCCGTGGACTATCTTACACCGAACGAGCATGAAGCGCGGATCGTCCTCGGCGATCCGGATACGCCCGTCGAGCGGCTGATTGAGCGCTTCGGCGGAAAACTGATCGTGACGCTCGGCGCGAAAGGCGTCGGCGGCTGCGGTCCGGACGGGCGGTTCCTGCGCATCCCCGCGATCAAAGCCGACGTCGTCGACACGACCGGCGCGGGTGACACGATGAACGGCGCGTTTGCGTTTGCGCTGGCGGAGGGGCTGGACGTTTCGGAAGCGCTGCGCTTCTCCAACGCCGCCGCCGGGATCGCCACGGAAAAGGAAGGCGCGCAGGCGGGCATGCCGACGCGCGCGGAGGTGGAGCGGCGGCTGAAATGACCGCCGGACGGAAGAGAAACGGCAGGGGCTGTGAAAGCTCCTGCCGTTTCGGCATGTCCGGTCCGCTTCAGTGCGTGAATACCGCGTTCAGACGGTCTACGAACTCATTCTTCTTTGCCTTCGTTACCACGGAAATGTTGGCCTTGCCGATCTTCGGCATGGAGTCGTATGTAAAGCCGTCTTTATAATAAATAAGCATGCCGTAGGTCTCGCCCGGCTCGGTGATGCAGCTGCCGAAGCAAAGCGTCGTCTCCTCCACGAAATCGGGCCATGCCAGACAGGCCATGGCGACGGCGTCGGGAAGGTCCACGGCGGGGATGCCGTTGCCCTTTTTGAACTCCAGCAGCTTCCGCGTGGCGGCGGCCATGAAGCGCTGGATCTCATTGCCGTCCTTCATCTCGGCAAGCTTATCCTCATAGGTCCAGGTGGGCTCGTCGTCCATATCGAGGCCGATGATCGTCATCGGTACGCCCAGTTCGATCATGATCTTGTAGGCCGGCGCGTCTTTGTAGACGTTGAACTCCGCGACCGGGGTCGCGTTGCCGGGGCCGAAGCCCGCCGTGCCCATGGACCAGATGCGCTTGACCTTCCGCATGGTCTCCCGGTCCTTCTGAATGGCCAGGGCCAGATTGGTCACGGGGCCCAGGGCCATGATCTCGATCTCGCCGGGGTTGGCCCGGACGGTATCCAGAATGAAATCCACCGCGTGCTGCTTCCGGGGCGTTCCCCTGGGGTGGACGATGTCAGCCTCTCCCATGCCGTCCTTCCCGTAAACGCTGAAGCATTCCTTTTCCTCGCCGGAAAGGGGAGCCGTGGCGCCGAGATAGACGGGGGCGTCGCTGCCGGCCAGCTCCAGGGCGGCCATGCTGTTTTTCGCAGCCTGCTCCAGGGTGACGTTGCCTGCGGCCACGGTGACGCCCAGGATCTGCACGGTGCTGCTCCTGGCGGCGAGGATCAGAGCGGCGGCGTCGTCCCCTGCGGTATCGCTGTCGACGATGATCTTATGGATCTCTGCCATGACGATCACTCCTCTCGTTTCAATCAGCCTAATATCACAATCATACAATAATCCGGGGCTGAACGCAAGCGTCCGCCGGGCCTTTTTCTCCCGGGGCGGAAAGGCGCGGAAGGGCTGGGAATATCACCAATCCGAGGCGGGATTCACCGCTGTTTTTGTAGGATTGACGCGGAAATTGGGCTGGAATAATGGTGAAGAGTATGATATACTTCTAAACGGCATTTTTTAAGCAATTTGTCTCTATTGCTTTTCCGGATCGGCGGAACGGCGGTAGATTCAGATTCGCGTCCCCTCAGGTCGATCATTATTAAGGAAGGTGAGAAATTGGAGAACTATACCAAGTACAAGCTGAAGGAGATCGACGAGCTTGCGCCGTTCCTGGCGGGTACGGACAAGATCTTCGTCGTGGCTTGTAACAAGTGCTTCAAAGAGTTTGAGACGGTGGACGAACCGGACTGCGGCGAATTCCTGAAAATGGCCGCGGAGCAGGGAAAGACCGTCACAGGCTCCGTCCAGGTGGACTTCCTCTGCAACAAGACCCAGACGGAAAAAAAGCTG
>JAEEGL016171739.1_pt1 | contig 13414 bp, 10 predicted proteins | sample 9134231 | NCBI WGS metagenome assembly JAEEGL01 (sample SAMN16246548, study PRJNA631951) | gut metagenome | biome: gut microbiome; feature: rumen; material: fiber-attached | host: Bos | place: Iran: Karaj | collected 2018-10 | reverse complement strand
TCGACGTGACCGACTGCAACGGCATCCGGCTCGGCTTCTGCAAGGCCGCCACGCTCTGCTCCTACAACGACGGCGACCCCGGCTTCCGCATCTTCGACATCCACGCCGACGCCACCTACGACACCCAAATCGTCACCGCCAAACAACTGGGGATCATAAAGTAAGGAGACAATCGGGACTCTTCTCTAGAACTTTTAGACGAGGGTGCTAAGTATGTATATCTTCCCAACTTTACCCTTTCTACTTTAAACTACATTGTAACCTCGGTAGCATGGAGATACTGCCGAATCATCTTACCCTCCTTCTGAGGTGGGAACTGAATCTCAAAGGGAATGCCCTGCTTCTCAAAAAGCGGCCGCAGAAATTTCAGGATGCCCTCCTCCAGCGGTTCGAGTTTCAGCCGTCCTTCACGTTGAAGATCGTAGAGCGCCTGCTGGCGCAGTCCGCCGAGTCGCTTCTGGATTTCTTCGTCGCTGTCCTTGAAGGCGCCGGTGATTTTCCACAACCCGCTGCGTTTGGTGACGGCCTTGTAGGTGTCAAAGTCAAGTGAAAGAGTAAGTATTTCGGGTTCAGGGAAATGAATAATGACCACACCATCATCGGTAACTTCAAGGTCATCCGGAGTGATTTTTGCCAGGTCGAAACCGTAGAAGACATCGGCCTTGATGCTGCCGGTGGTGCGTTCTCCGCCTGACCACGTGGCCTCCTCACGGTCAAGGTTGATACGGCACTCCTGTCGCGCAGTAGTCAGGAAGCTGAGCTGCTCGGTTTGGAGCATCTCCCAGGTCAGCTCCAGTTTGTGCGTATCCGTCGGCGGTAGCCCGACCAGCGTGCGCAACGACGGCACCGCCAAAAACGCCAGTGCGACCATCGCCACAACCATCGCCAACATCAACACGAAGAGCCAGAAGGGGAAAACTGTTTTGGCTTGGGATTTTCGTAACATCTTCTAAGAAAGTGACTTTTCTGCAACGCGCTGAATTTCGGCAAAGGCGTTCTTGAAATCGTTCCCAGAGCGACGCGCCAATTCCCGCACGCTCTCGTATTCCGGATAGAGGTAGGTGTTTCCTTCGTAGGTCACCTTCTTGACCTGTGCCTCTCCAAAGGGCGTCTGCAACGTAAGCTTCTTGCGCTCTAAGCAGGTACGTTGGCAGGGATAACGCCGAATGCCAATGGTGGTGGTATTTGCGAAGATGATTCCTTCCAGATCAGCAACCCGCGCCTCATCCGATAAAACTGTCAACAGCCATCCGGGGCGCCCCTTCTTCATGAAGACCGGCGCAAAATGCACATCCCGCGCACCATGCTCCAGAAGCAGCTCCGCCGTGAAGGCAAGCTGCTCGCCGGTAGAATCATCGACATTGGTCTCCAGCACCCAGACGGTATCCGACTGGCTTGCAGACTCCTCCGCCTCCTCCAACAGCATTGCGCGAAGGACATTCGCACGGCCAATCTCGCGTTCGCCCGCACCTGTGCCCACTGCCTTGATGACATACCGCGACGGCAGATGCGCACCCTGCCCTAGTGCCGCAACGATGGCTGCCCCCGTCGGCGTCACCAACTCCGTTGGCACCTCGCAGGTCGCCAGGGGAATCCCATGCTTCGCAAGAATGTTCACGACCGCCGGCACTGGCACCGGCAAGTCGCCGTGAGCACAGCGGATCGTCCCGCAGCCGTCGGTGAGATTGCGGAAGGCCGCGCCTTCCACGCCAAGATAGTCAACGGCAACCGCCACGCAGACGATATCCGCGATGGAATCATACGCACCGACCTCATGGAAATGCACCTCTTCCACCGGAATGCCGTGCGCCTGCGCCTCGGCCTCCGCGACAATTCGGAACATCCTCAACGCCAGTTCCTTGGCACGCTCCGTAAGACATCCCCGAGCAATCAGCGCCTCAATGTCCGCCAAATGACGATGCTCGTGGTGATGGTGATGTCCCTCTTCGTGATGGTGATGCCCGTGTTCGTGCTTTCCCGGATACTCCACGCGGAACGTCTTCGCCGCAAAACCATAAGTGACAATCGCATTGAATATAACATTAAGTCCTTCTATATTAAGACTATATAATGCATTTTTAAGAACTTCCTCTGGCACGCCGACACCAACCAGCGCGGCGACCGTCATGTCACCCGCAATGCCCGTGTTGCAATCAAAACAAAGAAATTTCCTTGACATATAAAATCCCTCGCTGAAAATTTACACAACTTGCTAATTGCTAATTGCTAATTGCTAATTGGTTAATTTGGTTGGCGAGATAGCCAGCACCGTAGCCGTTGTCGATATTGACCACGGCAATGCCCTCGGCGCAAGAGTTCAGCATCGTCAACAACGGCGCAACACCTTGGAACGATGCTCCGTAGCCGACCGAAGTCGGCACGGCGACCACAGGCACGGCGACCAACCCCGCGACCACGCTGGGCAACGCGCCCTCCATGCCCGCGACCGCAACAATCGCATTCGCCTGACGGATTTCATCGATGCAGCCAAGCACCCGGTCAAGGCAGGCGATGCCGACATCATAGAAACGCGTCACGCGACTGCCAAGGAACTCGGCAGTCTGCGCGGCCTCCTCGGCAACAGGCAGGTCGCTGGTACCGCCGCAGCACACCGCAACCTGACCGACCGGCGTCTTGACCTCAGTGCGACCTCGCAGCAGCAGCACGCGACTGGTCGCATCATACTGCGCCTCGGGAAAGACCGTCTGGAGCGCAACCGCCTGTTCAGGTGTCGCCCTCGTGCCAAAAGCGTCCTCCCCCGCTGCGTGGAAACGGCGGTAGATCTCGACAATCTGCGCGGCGGTTTTGCTGGCGCAATAAATCGTCTCTGGCGCACCGCGGCGCTCCCGCCGCCGCAGGTCCAGCCGTGCAAACTCAGGCAACTCAGATGGACGACTATTATTCATGGTGGTCGTCTTTTCGCGAAAAAATTGGGAAGACCTCAATTGTTTGTTCATTTCCTTACTGTAATGCATCATCGCAATTTTGCCGTCCCCCTTGGGCGGCCGTAGCGCCCCCCGGCGCGAAGGCCCCTTGGGCGGCCGTAACGGCCAACGGGTCTGGCTGGACCAGAGACCTGGGGCCAGAGACCTGACTGGCTGACGTCTTGTCTTCTGGCGTCTGACGTCCCGCCGTCGGGAGTTGCGTGGCGGCAGTTTAACGCCACTTGACGGGTTAAAACCGCCAGACTCTGTGGAAAATTCCCCGAAAGGTGTTATTGTATAGCATTAATGGTTTCTGGTAAAGGGTCCCGTGTTTCATTCACCTAACAAGAGAAGCAAACAATGGGCGTTTCCCAAGACAACAGGTTTCAGTTCTACTTGAAAGACGAAAAGGACTTCGAAAAAACAACAGTTCTTTGACTCGTTTACGAGCCTCTTCGACATTACATTTGGCAAAAGGTATCTCGTCCTGAGAAGATGAATCAGAACTGTGTGGAGTTTGTCTATAATTTCAAAAAAACTCTGCCACAGTTTTGAATCATTCTTTTCACGGGTATTTAAATTCACTGATTTCATGTTACTATAAGAGTACGATAGAAATGAGTTTGCCAAGGGGGAAAGAGTTTTCGTAATTCTTGATCCCGCTACCTGCTTACCGCCAGCAACAACAGAATTGAAACTCACGACTTATGGAATACGGCACCATTTGCAAATCGATTGCCGACAAACGCTTTCCTGCAACTGTCATGTATTTGGGGAAAGACAACTGGATAATTCCCGGACTTTTTTGGCCAAGCCATTCTCTTATCGGACAATAATGTTCCAAAACATCAAAACACAAGCAGAGGAGACCTGACACAATGTCAGATACAGTTCATAACCAACTGTCAATCGCCGCAGACCCCAAGACGCTTGAAAAAATCATGGCCGAGTTCAAGGACGAGTTTGGCACAGAAATTCCGGAAGGACTAATGTGCCAAGATCCTAGCGATGAGTTTCTTTGTTTCGACGATCTTAGCGATGAGTTTCTTTGTTTCGACTTTATCACATATAATTCTCCAGCTTGCCAGCTGGCCAAAAGACTTTCGGAAAAATACAATGTCAGTTGCGTGCTTTATTGCAAAGACTATTGTCAGGACTATGATAGCTTCGGGATGTTCGCCTGCGATAATGGCAATGTGATTTCGGACATTGCCTTAGAAACTTTTTACATAGTTTAGTGAGGAAGAAGTGGAGAGCTGAACCATGACGCCCCTCCCACTAACTGAAGTTTTTTCATCGAAGACAAAGAAACAATACAATGGACAACTACGGAAAACGAATTCTGGACATCACCTGCGACAATTGCAAGGACACCAAGGTCACCAAGGAGATAGTAGCGCGCCTCGCATATCAACATCAAGTCGAGCCGTGGGACGAAATCGTGGTAGGCGAGGGCATCACGGAAATTGCCGAGGATGCCTTCCGCAATCAAGCCAGCTTGGTGAAAGTCACTCTGCCATCCACGTTAAAAAACATTTGTCAAGCAGCCTTTGCAGGCTGCAAGAGCTTGGCCGTCATCCCCCTTCCGGATGGCGTCAAGGAAATCGGGCGCATGGCATTTGAGGGATGTACCGCACTGACCAGCATTGTCATCCCGGAAGGCGTCACGAAAATCTCCCATCACGCGTTCGCGGGGTGCACCGCACTGGCCAGCGTCGTCATTCCCGAAGGCGTCTCGAAAATCGGCGTCGGCGCCTTCATGGGATGTTCCGTATTGGCCAGCATCGACCTCCCGGCAAGCGTCAAGGAAATCGGCTGGTGGGCATTCATGAGTTGCACGCGTTTGACCGGCATCGTCATCCCGGAAGGCGTAGCGGAAATCGCCGTGGGCGCATTCAAGAACTGCTCGAACCTGACCAGCGTCAAAATCCCGGCCAGCATCAAGATAATCCAGGAAAATGCCTTTGAGGGCTGCGCGAGCTTGGCAAGGCTCGAAATCCCGGAAGGCGTTAACGAAATCTGTTATTACACATTCAAGGATTGCATCGCACTGACCAGCGTCGAGCTCCCAGAAAGCATCATTAGTGTCAGCTGGAAAGCGTTCGCGGGCTGTGTTAATTTGCTGCAACCTATCTGTAAGCGCAATCAATTGGTGACTTGGCCAAATGCCACGGGAACGGTGAAAATTCCCGCAAATGTCACGGGAATCAACAGCTGCGCGTTCAAGGGCTGCACGGAACTTACCAACATCGATATTCCCGCCAGCGTCAAGGGAATCGACTACTACATGGTTTTCTACGGCTGCACGAGGTTGACCAGCATCGTCATCCCCAAACCCCAAGTAGGCCCGGGAAACGACGAATATATCGGTGATTATACATTCTGTCGCTGCACTGCACTGACCAGCGTCGAAATCCCGGAAGGCGTCACGAGAATCGGGAGAAGTGTCTTTGAAGGTTGCACCGCACTGACCAGCGTCGTCATCCCCAAAGGCGTCACGAGTATCGGCTCTTTTGCTTTTTTTGGATGCACCGCGCTGACCAGTATTGTCATTCCGGCCAGCGTCGAGGAAATTAAGGAAAGTGCCTTTATGGACTGCACCGCGCTGACCAGCGTTGAAATCCCCGAAAGCGTCAAGGAAATCGGCCCCACTGCCTTCACTGGCTGCACCGCGCTGGCCAGCGTTGTCATTCCGGCCAGTGTCAAGGAAATCGCCTCCGGCGCCTTTCAGGACTGCACCGCGCTGACCAGCGTCGTCATTCCGGCCAGCGTCAAGAAAATCGACTCCAGTGCCTTTCAAGGCTGCACCGCGCTGACCAGCGTTGAAATCCCCGAAGGCGTCAAGGAAATCGACTTCAGTGCCTTTCGGGGCTGTACCGCGCTGACCAGCGTCGTCATTCCGGAAGGTGTCACGAAAATCTCCCATCACGCGTTCATGGGCTGCACCGCGCTGACCAGCGTCGTCATTCCGGCCAGCGTCAAGGAAATCGACTCCGATGCCTTTGAGGGCTGCACCGCGCTGGCCAGCATCGTCAAATTGGATGATGCCACGGAAAACCATGGGGACCAAATTGATGACTTGCCATTGTTTAGTAGCAATGTCTGAATTTCAAGCCACTTTTTTCGCGGGAAGAAGTGGACTGAGTCAAATACTTTGTATTTGATTATTGCGAGAGGGTGCGACGTGGTGACATCTTTAGACTCGGGGGTTCTCACTCAGAACAGCTGTTCGGTTGGGCGCGTCTCTACTCCCTCTATGACGTGACAGCGTTTACGGATTTCGCATCGCTTGCATTCCGTAGTGTGGTGACAGATTTCCTGCCGGGCGGGCAACATGGATGGTGTAAGAATGCCGAAGCCCCAGCAGGTTTTGCCCGAGAAAATCTTCGGGATTTGGGCTGGTTCCAGCGTCAGGCAGGGGCCTGACGCCCAGTCCGATCCCAAACGCGTCAGCCGTTCTGCTGACATATTTCAGGAGACATAAATGATGGAATACGAGAAATTTTGTGAACAACTGTTCCAGGATTGGTTGGATGGCAGGTTGTTTTCGGAAAAGGCAAAAGACAACTTAAGCGATTTCAAGAATGACAAAGTTTTTGCGGAAGATCTGGACTATGTCCCTGAACCCTACTATGTCCTCAAGGAAGGTAACAATCCCCTGTATGTCCTAAACTACAATCCGGGTGGCTCCCAAGGTTATCAAGAAAGGAGTTACATCCGCTCAAATAAACATGACAGTTATCGAACTGTCGCCGACCAGTTGGCTAACCAGTATCGGAGTGAGGAATTCAGAGGAACTGCGAGAGGTAGGAATAGATCAATCTTGGAATTTGCCAGCGAAATGGGGTATGACGGAGTCTGGTGTGTCGAAACCTTCTTCTTGCATAGTAGAAATTGGAACGACAAGGATAGATTTGTTAGGAATCATCAGAATAACCCTCGTATCAAAGAGTATAATCGGCTGTTGAAAGAGTTTCTAAAAGACAAGCCTGTTCTGCGAATCGCTGCAAGCGGCCATCTGGATAGACCGTCAACATTTAGGAGGCTATGGGTTAACTACCAAAACGATATCATGGGGGTAGATTTGAACGCGATGAGATTGATTAAAACAAGTCAAACAAAAAATGGAATATCTTCCGGCATCTTTGTCGGTAAAGTTGGAACGCACGAAAAATTCATTTCTATGTTCCAAGGAAACAATTTACTTCCCAAGCTAACCCCTGAGCATTTTGCTCAGCTTCGCATCGCTTTGGAAAGAAAATAGGCCAAGCGTTGAGCCGTAGGCTCGCTCTCCCAGTTCCTCCAGCCCTGCTATCAAGGTTGGAGGGACTGGAAAATATCGTGAAATCAACGGGAAAGCATCGTTTGCCTATATTGACTTGCCGACTTAAGTAAATGCCCGTCTTCCAATCCTCCTGAATATCATGCTTAAAGATTTTTTGCTTGTGATTTGGGTTGCCGTAATCCTTCCCATCCTGGAGTCCGGTTTGGTCCTAATTGTCATTGGCCTGACCACTTTTTTTATGATGCTGGGGCCCTATCTACTGTGCGTGGCGCCACTGCTGGCCGTCTGCTTTCTGCTGAATTCCCTCGCTTGTGTCGGCAAGCTGGTTAGCCTGGTTCTGACGGCCGCCGTCAGCATTGGGCTGATTGTCTTCTTTTTCCTGTATTTTCAGATTCCGCTTGCGTTTGCGCTTTTCCATGGCGTTTCCGGCGAGGAGGCCGCCACAGGAAGTACCGGATACTGGTATTTCGATTTTCTGACCAACCACTTCGAGTGGTTCCTGAACCTCCTGGATGTCACTCATTTTTGGCCTGGCGGCCCGGGGACAGGGATTTTTTCCGGATTGCTCAAGGCAATTCTGATTGCGCCGTTTACCATGCTTACGCTTTTCCTGCCCTCTATCTTCATCTGCGGATGCATCGGGCTGATAATTAAATGTGTGGCAAGTTTTTTCAAAGATTGATAAGGTTATTATATCGTTTCGTTAGGAACTTTCATGCGAAAGGATTAAGAAAGACGGCCGATTGACAGGGGAAATGTCAAAACTGCCGCAGGAAAAAGTTTCCTGAGTGGACACAGTAGCACCGCTCACGAAATCGCCACCATACCTTTGAAAAATATATTTTAATTATTGCATAATATTTTACAAATTATTAATATGAGACAAATTAACGCCACATTCTTCAAGAGAGAACCCAACCGAGACGTGTTGCATAAGGGGCTTGAGGCAAGGCGTCATCGCGCACTAACGTGCGCTGGCTGCCTCGCAGCCCAAAAACAACCTTTAGGAACCTTCTTGGGAAACACGCGATAATTAATTACTGACAGAACAGTATTCCCGATGAAGGCATTTAACTAACCCGGCGTTGTAGGCAGTAGGGGTCCAAGTGCGGCCGTTCCCGAAAAATTAGGAGTACAACTAGGCAGCATCCGAGGGAATAGAGCCTTTTTTACCGGCCTGCATTGTCCCGAAATATTCTTTTCGGTATTCTTCCCGTTTAAACCAAAAATATTTTTGTTATAATATCATATGTGATTTCCCTGTGAGGGAGTGTATATTTGAAAATTGAATTTTAATAATAATGGAAAATAATTTTTTAAAGATGTACTGTATCCAGAACATGGAACCATTCTTTCATTCCACATTCCATTTTGACTTTCCCCTCTTTCATGGCTTCACGCCGCATTTCTTCTCGCCATCAAACCTTTCATTAATAATTCAATTCATTAAGGAGTAAAAACATGAATCAATTTTTTATCAACACGTTTACGCATAACTCCCACAATGAACCCGCCATTTCCTACAATGGTTCCGTCAAAATCCGGGCATTCTTCCAGGATCCCAGCCTTGTCGAGATTGTCATCGCGGAGGGTGTGACGGCGATTGACGAATCCGCCTTCGAGGGCTGCTGTAACCTCGCCAAAGTGGTTCTTCCCTCTACCATTAGGAACATCGGGTGCAATGCCTTCAAGAACTGCCCCGCTTTGCACACGGTCAAATTCGGCGAAGGGCTGGAAAAAATCTCCTGGAGCGCCTTCGAGGGGTGCAAGGCGCTGACCGCGGTTGAGTTCCCCGCCCAGCTGACCGAACTGCTGGGCAGTGCCTTCCAGGGATGCAGCGCACTGCGGACAGTCGTCTTTCCAGAAGCCGTGACGACCATTGGCAGCAGGGCCTTCGCACAATGCACCGCCCTCGCCACCTTGGAGTTTTCCAGCGGATGCGGCATCGGCCACGAGGCTTTCAAAGGCTGCACTGCCTTGACCAAGGTTAACTTCGCCAAACACCCCCAGATGAGCTCGACGGCCTTCCGGGACTGTCCTAAACTGGAGCAGGTGATGATTGGCACGACGCTGCTGCTGGGAGTTGGGGCGGCTGTGGAAGTGTCCATCCCCGAGGGCGTGACGGAAATTGCATCTGGCGCCTTCAGTCATTGCGACCGGCTCGCCAGCGTGGCCTTTCCCACGTCCCTGCGCACCATCGGGAATAATGCATTTCAAGGTTGCCGCGAACTGGCAAACGTGACGTTTTCCGAAGGCCTGCAGTCTATCGGCATCAACGCTTTCAAGGGGTGTTCTCGCCTCTCCACGCTGCACTTCCCTGCTTCCCTGGAGACCATCGGTTCCCACGCCTTCGAGATGTGCCTGGGGCTGACCTCCCTCATCATCCCGCAGACGGTCACCGAACTGGGATTCGCTGCCTTTGAAAATTGCCTCGGACTAAAGGAAATCCACCTCCCGGCCAAGTGGAAAGGATACCGGACGAAATATTTCAAGGGCGTGACCGCCCGGCAGACCCCGAAAAAACCGACAGAACCCCGCCAGGCAGGAGTCACCTACGTCACTTTATATTGATCATACAAGGTATATACAATTCTATTCAAACCCCGGCCTCCAAAAACCGCCGGCAAAACCGGCGGCACCCGACCTAGTGGTTCACTAGTGCAAGTGCGTAGAAAAGCACGGTCCTCTCCCCGACGACCGCGCAGAAACTACGCACTTCGCGTTTAAAAGTCCATTGTTTCCGTTAGTATTTCACGAAATGAAAGATTTGGCGGGCGCGGTGTATTAATATCGTTACCGCCTGGTCTTCCTCTCGGACCTATTTACAACCTAACCACATAACTTGGAGAATCCTATGGGTAAATGTTACATGTGCCATCGCAGTTTCTGGATGTTCAACCGCTCCCTGGAGTTCCTGCAGAATTTCATTGAACACTACAACGGTCCAATCGGGGACGACGATGTCTTTTCCATTCTGGAGGTCAAGGACGCGGAGAAACTACTGCCGATGCTTGTGAAACAACACATCCCGGCCACGCAAATCAAGAAGATGTCCACCAGCCGCCATCATGGTTTCAAGCTGGAAATGGACGACGACCCAGTCAAGATTACTCTGAATGGCATCTGGGGTTACGATGACATGCACACGAAAATCCGCAAGATTATCCCTCCGATGACCGAACTGGCCCGGAAGAATCCTCCTGCCTACCTCAATCCCAACGTCGACCACCTACCGGGGCGACTGGCTGAACTCCAGCGACTCCTCAAACTGGACGACCTGGAATGCGACATCCTGACATTTTTACTGGCCCTCCAGGAGCACTTCCTGTGGCCGCCAGCCAACAACTACGACGATTTCGGACAGCGCTGTTACCTGCTGACCATGTGCCTGAACCGTAGCGACGAGGAAATCCTCCAGCGCGTGAATGAAAAGTCACCCCTGCGGCGCTTCAACTGCCTGGATGCCGACTTGGATATCCGGGGACGACTCAATAGTTTCCTGGATGGTGGATTGGATGAGCCGCTCGCGAGCAACTACTTCAAGAAAGACACCGACAAACCGTTGCCATGGAGTGACTTCGATACTCTGGCAAAACAGCATGGAACCATCTTGAAACGACTGCTGACCGTCGACCCGCACCCCGTGAACATCCTCCTCTACGGTGCCCCCGGTACCGGCAAGACCTCGTTCGCACGGACACTGGCAAAGGAAATAGGACGCCAGTGCTACATCGTCGCCCAGGATACCGGCAGCGGGCGTGACCGCTCCACCACCAGCAGCCCGGAGTTCCGCTTCGGAGCCCTTCAAGTTTGCGACGGGCAGGTAGATCCGCAGGAAAGCATCATCATCGTCGATGAAGCAGACGAGATGCTCCGCGGCCTCAATGACTTCTTTTCCATGTTTTGCGGAGGGCAGGCCTCTACCGGCGACAAGGGCCTGCTCAACTCCGTGCTCGACACCCTGAAGACTTCCACCATCTGGATCACCAACACCCCCGCCAGTGCGCTGGACGAATCGAGCCGCCGCCGTTTCGACTACTCGATTTGTTTCGAACCTCTCAACTGCGAGCAACGCAAGCGCATCTGGCAGAACAATCTGAAACGGCTCCAACTCGGACGGCTGATCCCGCAGGCACAGGTGGAGAAATTTGCCGCGCTCTATCCGGTTAGTGCCGGCGGCATCGCCCAGACCCTGGAGAATCTCGTCCGGATGCACCCCCGAAAATCCGAAGTCCCGCAGTTGGTCGAACTGTTGATGAAGCCGCACTGTGAATTGCTGGGCATCCCTTTGAAGAATGACAAACTCCTGCCTGTCAAGGACTACTCTCTGGAAGGCCTGAACATTCAAGGCGACCTGGAGCTGCCTCGTATCGTGGAGGCGATTCGGGTCTTCAAGGGCAAGAAGAACTCTGCCGACCCGGACCGTCCGCGGATGAACCTGCTGCTCAGCGGACCTCCCGGCACCGGCAAGACCGAATTTGTGAAGTATCTCGGCGGCGTCCTGAACTGCAAGGTGAATGTACGCATGGGTTCCGACCTGCTCTCGAAGTGGGTGGGCGAAACGGAGCAAAACATCAAACAGGCCTTTGCCGAGGCCGAGGCGGAACACGCAATCCTCTTCCTGGACGAAATCGACGGCATGGTCCAGAACCGTACCTGTGCGCAACACTCCTGGGAGGTCACTCAGGTCAATGAACTCCTCCACCAGATGGAGAATTTCAACGGCATTATGGTCGGAGCGACCAACTTCCTCCAAAACCTGGACCCCGCCATCCACCGCCGATTCACCTTCAAACTCAAGTTCGACTACCTGGACGCGGCCGGCAAGACGACCTTCTTCGAGCGGATGTTCCACACCACGCTGACCGACGACGAGCGGGTACGCCTGGAGGCCATCCCAAACCTGGCACCCGGTGATTTCCGAACTGTACGACAGAGCCTCTTCTACTACGGAGGGGAAATTACCAACGCTCAGCGTCTGACCTCGCTGGAATCTGAAGCCGCCGCCAAACGTTCCTGCGGAAATACGGTATCCCAACGTCGAATTGGATTTTAAAGGAGAATACGATAATGGCTAGGCATAAAAAAACAATTCCCATAAACACGGAAAGACTCTGGCATCACATTTTCGAGGGATTTCCAGAAGACCATCCCAACGAAAGTTGGTCTCCATTGGGCCGCGCCATCTACCAAGGGGATGCCGCTACGGTGAAATGGCTGATGGAGGCAGTTCGCCGTCCCGCTTCGATAATCAAAGGGGAAGAACTGCTTGACTGGGCAATTCGGATCTGCCAGCAAAACCGGCTGGAGGTCATCCGAAGCATCGTGGAGGCGTCCCCGGAGCCACAAAGCATCGTCCTGCGTTGCAACAACAACCAGCTATATCCGGTGTTTCAGGCGGCGGCCGAAGGAGATATCGAGGTATTCGACTATCTCCAGAACATCGCCCCTGTGGATATCAATCATCAGGACACATCTGGCATGACGATGCTTCATTATGCCTTCATGACAAGTCAACTTGACATGGCAAGGCATCTACAGGACTGCGGAGCAAAGTGTGATATCCCAGACAAAGCCGGACACTTGCCCATGGATTACTACCTAAAACCGGACATCTGCCTATCGACAAATACTTAACATATCAACAAGGCGTCACATAAGCCAGTTTTGAGCAAGGCACTTCGTCCAGGGGCGAAGCGAAGCATCACGGGCACCCAGGACAAGCCAGGCTTTCGCCGACATGAAAGCGCAGAAGCGAGCTTCGACTTCCTTGCGCGTGCCAACGAACTCCACGGGCAGCCCAGCAACGGCGTATTGTTCACAGACTTCCGCAGACGTGGGCTTGCCGGAAGTGGTTCCACCAGCGTAGTAAACGGGAAGCATCAGGAAGAGGTCGTCAGGGCGCAGGACTTTTTTCAGTGCCTCCAGGAGCGCCTCGCGCTGGTCGCCCAACGCCTTGAAGCCATGCGGTTGCCAGACCATCGCCAACGGCGAACCATAGCGTTCGCGGGCGGCGGAAATCGCGGCGGAGAGCTTCTCGGGGTTGTGTGCAAAATCGTTGATTACCGCAACAGGCGAATTGCTATTGCTCATGATTTCGAAGCGCTGTCGCACTCCGCGGAAGGCCCCCATCGCCTCTGCGAGTTCTACAGGCGGAACTTCAGGAAGGACTTGCCGCAGGAGTTGATAAACTGCCTGACCATTC
>JAEEGL014868801.1_pt1 | contig 13414 bp, 13 predicted proteins | sample 9134231 | NCBI WGS metagenome assembly JAEEGL01 (sample SAMN16246548, study PRJNA631951) | gut metagenome | biome: gut microbiome; feature: rumen; material: fiber-attached | host: Bos | place: Iran: Karaj | collected 2018-10 | reverse complement strand
GCATCATCAAACTTTTCTATAATTGTATCAAAACTTTCAATAAGTTCTTCATAAGTAATATTTTTTACTTCAGGAGTTTTGACTTCAACTTCTTCTTTAACATCAACCTTTACATCAGGACTTACATTAGGTTTTGTTAAGTCAATATTACTTGTAGTAATTGTTTCATTGTTAACAGGATTCTTATCGTTATCACGATTTACAGTACACCCTCCCATTACAACAACCATAATTGCCGCTAATCCTAATGATGTTATTCTTACTTTTACATTACTAAGTTTATCCTCAAGTTTATATATGTTTTCACGTAACATTTGCATCACTGCCTTTAATGGGATTATACCATAAAATTTAAACTATGTAAAATTATGTATATTCTATTTATTGTTTTTAATTATTACTTCACAACTTATTGGATAATGATCACTCATGTATCCTCTATCATTTGAATTATTATGTATTCTATCGTTTGAATATGAAATTCTTTTATCTAAAAAAATATGATCTAATGCCGGCATTTCCGGTCTAGAAGGAAAAGTACCTTGTTTATAATCTTTAAATGGATCAATATACTTTTTTGAAAATCTTACTAAGTTATCGTTTTTAACAGTCATATTATAATCACCCAATAATATTATGTATTCATCTTTTATAAGATTATCATCGATTATTTTAGAATATATATCAAGTAATCTTTTCTTGTTCTTTGTATCACTATTATCTATGTGAGTATTTACTATCATAAATTTAGTTTTGCCTATTTTTATATGAGCAACCACACAAATTCTAGGAAATTTATCACATTTTGATTTTGTTCCTAATTTAGTTATATTACTAGATAATGAATATGTTTTATGTGATATTATTTCATACTCTTTTTTTATAAAAATACAATTATATTCATTTGTAAAAATAGCACTGTGTCTTTTATCACCAACAACATTATATTCATTTAGTCTTTTACGTAAATATTTTCTACCTTTTGTTGTCAATTCTTGTAAACCTAATATATCGGGTTTTTCAGAAATTATAAAATTAAATACTCTTTTATATCTTTTTCTCCATAATCCTAGCATATCTTCTATAATTGAATGCTTAATATTGAAACTCATTATTTTCATTTAATCACCCACTATTTTTATGCATAATAAAACCCTTATAAAATAAGGGTAAAAATCAAAATGGTGGAGCATAGCGGGATCGAACCGCTGACCTCCACGGTGCAAACGTGGCGCTCTCCCAGCTGAGCTAATGCCCCTCAAACTCAGTGATTAAATCATATCACTGAGATATATTAATGTCAAGCTTTATTTTATTATATTAATCAATTTCAATGAAATTCTTATCCTTGTGAGGTTCTTCAAAAAGAAGATCTCTATAATCTTGTTGCCTTAAAACCTCGTATAATACTATAGCACAACAATTAGATAAATTAAGCGACCTAACATTACTAGTCATTGGTATTCTCATACAACGATCTAAATTGGGTCTTAATATAGTCTTTGGTATTCCAGTTGATTCTTTTCCAAATATAAGATAAATATCTTTAGTTTTATCACTATAATCAAATGAAGTATGAGGTTTATGACCATATCTAGTGAAGAAATAGAATTCTCCACTATTTTTACTTATAAAGTCATCCCAGTTTTTATAAACATAATACTCTAATTTATCAATATAGTTAACTCCACTTCTTTTTATGCTTTTTTCATCTAATGAAAATCCAAGTGGTTCAATTAAATGTAATACAGTGTTAGTAGCAACACAAGTACGCATAATATTTCCTGTATTAGTAGGTATTTCAGGTTCAAATAAAACAATATTTAACATTATCCTATCTCATGTTCATCTAAAAGCTGAGCAATATCTCCTATAGTTAGTTTACTTCCTTCTCTTTTTATGGTTGCTACTACCTTTTTATCATTAACCATTAAGAACATAGGATAATTAATATTACCTACAAATTCATATTTTTTTAAGATATTAAGTAACTCTGTTTCTTTAATATCTGTCATATTTATATAAATAGTATCATTTTTAATATTTTTTTCTTTTAATAAAGTTACGAGATCTTCTTCTATATCTCTACAATTTCTATTACTAGCAGTTCCTATGTATACAAATGCATTTTCATGACTTGTCATATAACTATCAAATTCATTTAGTTTAATTTCTTGAATTTTACCGCTTATTACAGGAATAGTTAATCTATATTCTTTATAATTTCTATACCATCCTCTTAAACCAAATACAATTAATGTTGTAACAATAAACATTATAACTACTATAATATAATTTTTTATTGGAATTCTTTCAGTAGTCTTTTCTTTTTTCTTCATTTTATTACCTCCAATACATATATTATACAATAATAAAAGAAAAAAAGAAATTAGTTTTTAGCGTCAAATTTCTTTCTTTCTATTGTTGATAATATTTTCTTTCTCAATCTTATATTCTTAGGAGTTACTTCTACTAACTCATCACTATTAATATAATCAAGTGCATATTCTAATGTAATTGGTCTTGGTCTTTTTAATACAACTGTATGATCAGAACCAGATGCTCTAACATTAGTTAAGTTCTTACCTTTAACAACATTTACTGCTAAATCATTATCTCTTGTATGTTCTCCTACTATCATACCTTCATATACATCTACTCCTGGTTCAATGAACATTATACCTCTGTCTTCTAATCCCCCTAAAGCATATGCTGTTGATTTACCATTTTCTGTTGATACTAATACACCTAAACTTCTTTCACCAACATCTACAGTTGCTACTGGCTTGTATTCTTTAAATGAATGATTTATTATTCCGTAACCTTTTGTTAAAGTTAAAAAGTTTGTTGTGAAACCAATAAGTCCTCTTGAGGGTATTGTATATATTAGTTTAGCTTGTCCATTTTGATTACTCATATTTTCCATGATTGCTCCACGTAAACCAAGTTGTTCTATAATACTTCCTACAGTGTCTTCAGGACATTCTATTTGTAATTCCTCATAAGGTTCCATTTTTACTCCATCTTTTTCTTTTATAATAACAGCAGGCTTACTAACTTGAAGTTCAAATCCTTCTCTTCTCATGTTTTCAATTAAAATTGATAAATGAAGTTCTCCTCTACCTGAAACTATCCATGATTCACTATCATTAGGTTCTACCCTTAAACTTACATCTTTTTGTAATTCTTTATTTAATCTCTCTTCTATTTTTCTAGCAGTTAATAATTTACCATCTTGTCCTACAAAAGGAGATGTATTTGTTCCTATAGTCATTTGTAAAGTTGGTTCATCAACATGTAATATAGGTAGTGGAAGATCTTTACCAACATCACATAATGTTTCACCTACAGATATATCAGGAAGTCCTGCAACTGCACAAATATCACCAGCTTCTGCCTCATCTATTTCAATTCTTTTTAATCCAAGATATCCAAATAGTTTTTGAACTCTAAATTGTTTAACACTTCCATCTAATCGTATACAAGATACCATTTGTCCTACTTTAATTTTACCATTATGAACTCTACCAACACCAATTCTACCAACATAATCATTATAATCTAAAAGTGCTGGTTGAAATTGTAAATCACTTTCTGGATCCCCAGAAGGTTCTGGAATTTCATCTATTATTAGATCTAGTAATTCAGTAAATCCTTTAGTTTGAGTAGATATTTCAGGGTCTAAACTAGAAGTTCCATTTACGGCTGATGCATAAACAACCTTAAAGTCTAACCAATCTTCTTCTGCTCCTAATTCTATAAATAAATCTAATACTTCATCTACTACTTCTAAACATCTTGCTGCTTCTTTATCTACTTTATTAACTACTACTATTGGTTTAACATGTGCTTCTAATGCCTTTTTAAGTACAAATCTAGTTTGTGGCATAGTACCTTCATATGCATCTACAACTAATAAAACACCATCAACCATATTCATAATACGTTCTACTTCACCACCAAAATCAGCATGACCTGGAGTATCTAATATATTTATTCTATACCCATTATAATCGATTGCTGTTGTCTTAGCTAAAATAGTAATACCACGCTCTTTTTCAAGTTGATTAGAGTCCATTGATATATTAGTTGTATCTTCGTTTTCTCTAAATGTACCACTAGATTTTAATATTTCATCAACTAAAGTTGTCTTACCATGATCTACATGAGCAATAATTGCGATATTTCTTTTTTTCATATATATACACTTCCCTACGCAAACCTCATAAATTATACCACATTTTGTGTAAAAATCAACATATAAAGTAAGTTGTTTAAAATACGATAAAACTAAACATAATATAATGGTGATTAAATGATAAATAAAAGCATTTGGTTAAAAGGAATTAACTTTAAAAAAGGAAACACTTTAAAAGAAAATATAAATACAGATATACTCATTATAGGTGGTGGTATTACTGGTATTAGTTCTCTTTATTTTTTAAAAGATTCTAATTTAAATATTACTCTAGTTGATTCAAATAATATAGCTAGTGGACAAACATCAAAATCAACCGGTAAGTTAACATACTTACAAGGATTATTGCTTAATAAAATAGAAAACATTTATGATAGAGATACTGCAATAAAGTATTTAAATTCACAAAAAGACGCGATAGAAATAATAAAAGAAATAATAATAGAAAATAATATAAAGTGTGACTTTGAAAGTAATAATTCTTATGTTTTTACATCAAAAAAGAATAATTTAAATAAATTAAATGAATTAAAAAATATATTAGATTATGCAAATATAAAATATAAACTAACTAGTACTCTTCCAATAAAGTTTCCTTGTATATATTCTATAAAAGTAACAGATACTGCAGTATTTAATCCAGTTAAATATTTGTTACATTTAAAAGAAATATTAGAAAAGAAAAATAACATAAATATTTATGAAAATACTATGATTGAAAATATAGAAATAAAAGATGATTACTATATCGCTCACACAAAGAAACATACTATTAAAGCAAAGAAAATAGTACTAGCTTGTCACTACCCTTTTTTTATAAATCCTTATTTCTTTCCTTTTAAAACATCAATAAAAAAAGCATATCTAGCTGCCGCATCAACTGATAATCCTAGAAGATTTAATGCTATAAGTGAAGATGATACAATTGACTCTATAAGATATCACTCTGATTCTAGAGATTATGTAATATATGCTGGTGAAGAAAGATTACTTGGAATAAATATGGATAACAAAACTAATTATGATAACTTATTTTGGAAAATTAAAACTAATTTAGGAGAAAATATAAAATATAATTGGTTTAACTTTGATATTATAACTAGTGATAATTTGCCAATAATAGGATACTTACAAAATGATAATAATAATTTAATGATTGCTACTGGATATAATTTATGGGGAATGACCAATGGTACTATTGCGGGTAAAATTATAAGTGATTTAATCTTAGATAAAAACAATAAATATAAAACATTATTTGATCCAAATAGACTATTTAATGTTAATAAACTTAAAAATTACTTTAATTATAATTTTGTGAATAGTTCAACTTATATACTATCAAAAATAAATAAGACACCTAGTTTTTATAAAAATATAACAATTAAAAATAGTGATGATTATATAGTATATATTGATAAAGAAAGTATTAAACATAGAGTTCATAATAAATGTCCACATATGAAATGTAACTTAATCTTTAATGAAACAGATAAAACTTGGGATTGTCCATGTCATGGTTCTAGATTTAATATTAATGGAAAAGTAATAAAAGGTCCTTCTACTAAAAACATATCTATTGATAAAAAGTCTTCTTAGGCTTATAATCATATTGTATGATATGGAGGAGCAGTTATGGAAAAAAAGCAGATTGGCGCTGGATGTGGAGTAATAATTATTAATGATAAAAATCAAATACTAATGGGTAAACGTGGAGAAGACGAAGAAAAAGCAGATAGTGAAATGCACGAAGAAGGTACATGGACATTACCTGGAGGTAATATAGAATATGGGGAAACTTTTTTTGAGGCCGGGAAAAGAGAAGCAAAAGAAGAAACTAATTTAGATGTTGATGACTTAGAAGTATTCTGTGTTCAAACAGATTTAAATGAACATGCCCACTATGTTTCAGTAGGAATGTTAGCAAAAAAATATTCTGGTAAGATAAAAGTAATGGAACCTGATGAAATATCTGCTTGGCAATGGTTCGATATGGATAAAATACCAAAGAAAGTATTCTCAGCAAGTAGAAAAACACTTGATTGTTACTTACAAAAGAAATTCTATATAGATTAGCGTTTCTTTTTTTTATAAATCCAACTAACTACCAATAATAACAGTAGTATTCTAATAGGTACTTTTAATTTAGATGTAATTTCAATTAATATAGTCCAGTTATTACCTAAAGAATATCCAAAGTATACAAATATAAAAGTCCACGGGATACTTCCTATAAATGTATATAACATAAACTTTTTAAAAGACATTCTTGATATTCCAACGGGAAGAGAAATAAGCGTTCTAATTATTGGTACATTTCTTCCTATACAAGAAGCCATAAGGCCATATTTTTGAAACCAAGTGTCTGCTTTTATTAAATCTTCCTCTTTCATAAAAAAGTATTTACCATATTTTTTAACGAATCCTACCCCACCAAAATATCCCATAAAATATATAATTGCGGCGCAAAAAACACTACCAAACAATCCAGTAAGAAAAGCCCCATAAAAGGTAAATACTCCCTTACCTGCTAGAATACCCCCTGTTGCTAGAATAAGTTCACTCGGTACAATAATTATTACTGCTTCTAAAATCATTCCTAGAAACATTCCAAAGTAACCATAATTATTTATTAAATCAAGTACATAACTATCCACTTTATCACCTAATTTATTTTATTTTTAGATTACTCTATTTATGAATTTGACTTAAAGAATTTTATTTAATATAATTGAATAGAATTTATGGAGGTAATGCCATGACAGAAAAGTTAGTTACATTTTTTTTAAGTATATCCACAGGATTACAATCAATTACTTTTGGAAGAGAATTAGTTGCATTCCTATTATCACTTTTACCTATTATTGAACTTAGAGGAGGAATTATAGCTGGTCGTGCTTTGGGACTTGATCCTATTCCTACTTTTGTAATATGTTACATAGGAAATCTAATACCAGTTCCATTTATACTTTGGTTAGTTAAAAGTATAATTAATAAAATGAGAGACAGTAAACATAAAATGTTTAGAAAATTTGTAAAGTGGTTAGATAAAAAAGTCGAAAAAAAGAAAGGATCAATAGAAAAATATGGTTTTGGGGGTTTAGTACTATTTGTTGGAATTCCTCTTCCAGGTACTGGTGCTTGGACTGGATGTTTAATTGCATCTATGCTAGATATGGATAAAAAGAAATCATTTATCGCAACTGCGATAGGAGTTCTCATGGCTGGTATAATTATCTCACTACTTTCAATGGGAATATTTGATGGAATTATGAAATAAAAAAGTGATTTTTAACAAAATCACTTTTTTAATGCTTTCATACCATAGTCATTATATTTTTTTACAATTATTCTTATTTTTTTTAAAAATTGAGGAAAATTATTTTTTTTGTGATAAATAATAATTGAAAGGAGGTTTTTATATTGGATGGTTTAAAAAATGAATTTAATTTAATTCAATATCTTAATAAAAAACAATACAAAGATGTTAATCCCATATTTCAAGAAATGCTAAAATACTTATTTAAGGATATAAGAGATAATGATGTTATATATGCAAAAAAATATGGTTACTATGCAAAAGCTGACGCTGTTATTGAAGTAAATGGAACAAAAAAAGGATTGAGCATCAAAATGGGCGCTAAAAATTCTGTACACGTAGAGAAGATTGACACATTTTGTGATTGGCTAAAAGCAAATGGTTTTAACAATATTGATGAACTAAAAAGATATATCTATTCAGATGGAACAAACAATAATACTGGAATAAATAGGATATCATCAACTGAATATAAGTTGAACCATGAAAAAGAAATACAAGATATTAATAAAAAACTAAATTTAAATCCAATATTAAGTAATTCAATCTACAGATTTCTAGTATGTTCAGATGTTAACTACACTGTCAAAGTAGATGCCTTTGTATTGGGTAGTTATGATGATTTTATATGGGCAACTAGCGAAGAAGTTCTAGAATATTTAACTACATTAAAAACAGATAGTACTGGAGTTCATGTAAGCAATTTATTTATACAAGAATGGAATAAGAATTTAAATAATAATCCAAAGTATGAATACTGCAGGGAATATATTCAAGTTAAGTGGTATTCAATGTTTGATGACATTATAAGAATAATGTGTAAAAGATATTCATAGTTTGTCTCTATCCTTCAAACTGGTGTATACGAGTTAATAAGTATTCGTAGTTTATAGTTTGAACTCATTCCTTTCAAGCTAACTACGTGGGCAAAATAAAAGAACCTATCAGTTGATAAGTTCTATTTTTCTATTGGAGCGATAGTTGAGTGATTACACAACTTTTTCTCACACGAGGATGATATATAAATCATCCAACTAGTATCATTATAGCATAATTAATTATAATAATAAATATTTTTTTCAATTGTGATATAATTAAATTAACAAATCTTATACTTATGAATATGGTGATTGAAAATGGGGAAAAAAGATATATTAATTAAATATGAAAATTATACATTTACATACGATTATATTGAATTTTGGCTCTTTAGTAAAAGAAAAATTAAATATGATGATATATTATTAGTCAAGGTAAGACTAAAATACTATTTTTTTAATATTCCAATAATTCATCCTGGAGGGACTAGGTATCAAATTAAACTATATCTTAAGAATAACTCAAGAGTTAATCTAAGTGTTGGGTGGATTAGTAAAGTATATTTAGATCAAATATTACTAATTATAAAAAAAGCAAATCCCAATGTAAAAATAGAAAAGCCTCATGATTTTTGAGACTTTTTCTTTTTTAGTTATCTGTGATATAATTATATTGATAATGAATCTAAGGAGGTGTTCTGTTTGGAAAAAGAATATAAAAAAGAACGCTTTTTTAAAAAATGTATGTTTCCTTTTGTGATGACAATTATTACTTTTATTATTGGCTGTGGATTCATTTGGCTATTTAGAGATGATCCATTTAAAATGAAAATAGTTCTTATTATTCTTGGGTTCTTACCTTCAATAATTTTTTTAACTCTTTTAATGATAAATTATTATAAGTGCAACACAACCAAATCTAAAAACGTAATTACTGTTATTTGCGCTATCTTGACATTTTTGTTGTTAGGTTATTATATAAGTGTAATATTTATTGGTGCTTTTGAAGAAACCGATAGTCCAATTACTGATGTTAAGTATTATAAAGACAAAGTTAAAGGCAATCTTCTAAAAGCTTTTCCAAGTGAAATTCCAAAGAATGTTGAAAATGTTATTTTTAATTATCATTCATCATTTCCACAAACTAGTATAACAATCACTTTATACTATGTAGATAAAAATATGACGCTTGATAAATTTGATAAAACATATAAATCTAAAGCTAAATGGAGTGGAACCAAAGAAGAATATAGAGGAGATCTTTCAATTTTTTCCAACTTGTTTAGTGATACACCAGTTGATTATGAGAATGAAAATGATTTCATTGTTTATTTAGTTGATGGAAAGTGTCAAAGTAAAAAAGGTGATTGCAACCATCAACAATTTCTTGTCGCTGGTTTTAACAAAGAAACAAATGAAGTAATATATCAATCAGCAGAGTGGTAAATAAAGTTATATTTATTTAAAACATTATATAATACGTTTTCTTTTTGTTTTGTTAAACTTACAAATAATGATTTTATATAAGTACTAGTTATTTTTCTAGTTCTTTTTTTAATAGTATTTGTAATATACAATCCTTTACAATAATATTTATATTTCTTGCATTTTTCATTTTTATAGAGTTATCATTAAGAGATTGAATTAAATTTTTTCCATCTTCGCTTTTATATGAATCTATTGTTCTTTTGTCTTCGATGTTTAGTTCATTATAATACTTGTTATAGTATATATTGATTATTTTTATTAATGATTCATTGTTAAGTGTGGTAAAGGGAATAAAGCCATCAAATCTATAATATATTGGATCCCCTAGATGTACACGTATTTCTTCTTGTGATGTATAATTTGATGTGCATATTATTATACCATTATCAAGATTTACGCAATAATTTTTATCGTTATATATTCCTTCGTCAAAAAATTGATAAAATGCAGAATAAAAAACATTATTTGCTTTATCAAATTCATCAAGTAATATTATATTTGATTCTCTATCTAATAGTTCTTTTGCAAAGCTATTTTGTGAATGTTGACCTCCAAATAAGTATGTTGCAAATTCATTGCTTTGAAACATAGAAAATTGCTTATAAAATAATTCTTCTCCTAAAATATTACTTAAAAATTTTGCTGTTTCAGTTTTTCCAACACCACTTGGACCATAAAACATTAAAACAATTGGCTTTTTTAGCTTCTTGAATTTATCAAAAGATAATAAATTTGTTAGCAATGTTTTTTTAGCTAATTCTTGACCAATGATAGCGTTTGAATAGTTTTCATTAATTCTTTTTATAATATCAATATTAATTAAGTTATATTGATAATGTTTTTCAGAATAATTGATATAAATTTTTTTTAATTTTTCTGCAATTATATATGGAGGATTTTGCAAATATATTTTTCCAATATTAAAATAGTCAAGTATTGAATTGAAATTTTGTATAGCTCCTTCTGTTATTGTTGAATATTCGTCTGAATTAATTATTAAATTTATTATTTTTCTTTCAACATGTTTTTTTTGTTCTATATTTTTTCCATCTATAATATGATGAATTACTTTTACTTCTTCATCATATTCTTGAACAACTGCTGTAAAAAATTCTTTTTTTTGTTTGTTTTTTATTAATGTTTGAAATTCTTTTCTAGGGCCATAAAAAACAATAACCTCTGTTTTTTTATTTTTCATAGGTAACACCTGCAAGAATAATATCATAAATTTTTAGTTTTTCTTCTTCTAGAATATTATTATTTTTTTCTCCTAATATTTCATCAGCAGTTATTTCTTTTGTATTATTTTGTTCAAACTCTTTTTCAATTGAAAAATCACTTATTTTAGACAAACCAACATTTACTCCATAAAGAAGTAAGTTCATTCCCAGTATATTATTTATTTTATAATTGTTTTTAAAACTCTTTATATTAAATCTTATAATGATTTTTTCATCATTTTTTTTAGCTAAAAATTCATAATATCCTTTTGTTTCTTTTAAGACTTCATCTATTTTTGTTATATCAACTTCATTGCTAATTTTGTCATTTAACTCTTTTTTTATTAATAACATGTATGGCGTGTACATTTTATAATAAGAAATAGAATCTTTAATCGGAATAATTTGATAACCGTTTATTTTTTTAATTTTATTATCAGTATTTGCCTTTTTTAAGTAATCGGTTAAAATTGAATTATTAAGAGTTGTTTTTACTATTTCGTCATTAACACCATTAATATTTGCATTCATTCCAATTTTTGTTTGTAATTTGAACCAGTTTAAAAATGGAAGTTTTAATCCTATACTAGTATCACTTTCTAATTTAGAAGTATCTATTTCTTGTTGTGTGTTGATGATTTCATTAATCATTTTTCCACCATCAGAAATAGTTATGTAATCAATAGCAGCTTCTTCATCAAAATAAATAACTTTTAAAATATTTTTTTTCATTATAAGTACCTCCAATAAAAAAAGTATCATTCTATTGAATGATACGAAATCTATAGTAATTATATCATAATAGGTTTATAAAATCTATTGTTTATTATATATTGATAACATTAATTGTATTTGTTTTCAATATATTCAAGATTATTAAGAGATTTATTTTTTCTTAATAATTCCATTTGTTTTTTAGCCATATCATTTAATCTTATTAATCTTTCAGATTGTGGTATTCTCATTTCAATTAATTCAGCATTTATATTTTCTAAATTACTTAATATTACCAAATGAAGTAAGTCAGTATAATCCCTTATATTTCCATCTTCTGCTAGATTAGGGTTACTCTCTCTCCATTCTTTAGCAGTCATACCAAATAAAGCAACATTTAAAACATCAGCTTCCTCAGCGTAAACAAACTTTTTTTGCTTTTCGGTTAGAGTAGGAACTATCATGCTTTTAATTGCATCAGTATGAACAACATAACTAACTTTTGCTAAAACTCTGTTAGCATGCCAATCTATTTTGTTTTGATATGATTCATTTCTCTTTAATCTTTGGAATTCCTGAATTACATATAATTTAAATTCTGGGGAAAGCCAACTTGCAAACTCTAATGCAATATCACTTCTAGCATAAGTACCACCATTATTGCCAGATTTAGAAATCATTCCAATTGCATTTGTTTCTCTGATCCATTTTTGAGGGGATATTTTAAATTTATTACTACCAGCTTCATTTTTAAACGTGTCGAATTCGACACCTTTGAAATTTTCATTATGAATACTTTCCCATAAACCTAAATAGGAAATAACATCTTTATTTCTCATCCAGTTCTGAACAGGATATCTTGGATCATCTTCGTCAGCATATCTTGCTAAATCAGTCAAAGAAATAAATTCTACATCATTAATTCTTATTACATTAATAACTTGGTCTTTTACAATCATTTGTGATTTTATGTTGTCTTTATTCATAACTCACATCCTTTCTATAATTGAATAAAGTTTTCTTAACTTACTATTATAACACTTTATAACTCTAATGAATCATCATCTTTTTGTTTGTCTTTTTCATTGTACCAATCTGTAATTCTATCAAAAGTTTTTTCACTAATAATTTGATGATTATACATATCACTAACAACTTCTGAATAAACATCTTCTTTATCTTTTCTATTAAACATTCTCTTTAAGAAATTGATTAATTTTTCAAATAATTGTTGTAGTTCCTGAATTTGATATTTTAAATTAAAATTATCTTTTCTATATTCATTAATTTGTTTTTCTTGAGTTTCTACTTTTTCACTTAAACTATCTACTCTTAATTGTAGTGCCTCATTATTTTCTCTTAAGTTTTTAATCTTTTTAGAATCTTGTCTAGCTTGTTTAGTAATGATATTTAAGTTTGCTGACAACTCTTTAACATCTCTATACTCATCAGTTGTTTTATCAACTTTATCAATATAATCTTCTAATTTGTTCTTCTGTTCTTTAGAAATGATAAATAAATCATCTCTTAAAGGAACTTTTTTAAGTTTATTTATTTCTTCTTTTATATTATTAGAATTAGTTTTTAACTCTAATGAATTATTACTTATTGAATCTATTTCTTTTTGATGTTTTTCAATTAGTTCTTTTGTTTCTTG
>JAEEGL014787177.1_pt1 | contig 13414 bp, 9 predicted proteins | sample 9134231 | NCBI WGS metagenome assembly JAEEGL01 (sample SAMN16246548, study PRJNA631951) | gut metagenome | biome: gut microbiome; feature: rumen; material: fiber-attached | host: Bos | place: Iran: Karaj | collected 2018-10 | reverse complement strand
CATTTTTTTATTTCCTTTCCATAAAGAGGCTTCTTTAAAACAATCGGATAATTTTATGAATTGTTTTCAATGTTCCGCCTTTCCGGGTTTTTCAAAAAGCAAATAGTAACCTTTTTTAATTATACGTTATAATTTTAACATTTTTGAAAAGCCGGCACAATTAAAATAATCATTTTCATGATTATCCGGCGGAACCGTTTTCCTAAATCCCTGTATCCCCAGGCTTTTGCAACATAGTTTTATGAGGCTTTTGCCATGCTCTGAGCCAAGGGCGTTTCGGACTCCTTACTTCTGAATCCGAACTGATGAGTTTTGGGAGTCCCGGTTAAAAGTTTGTTTTCTTCAAAATCTTCGATTTCAAGCGTGAAAGTTCTTTCCTTGATGTCTTTTCCGCCGTAAATTCGATAAGCATAATTTATAATGGCGCTCTCGACCAGATTTCTGCAAAAACGTCCGTTTCCGCTGTTGGGATTTCCAATCGTTTTTTTGCAGATTTTTACTATGCCGTCCCTTGCTTTATCCGATATCGTAAATCCCCTCGACGAAGCTTCTTTAACGACGATTCTGTACATTTCTTCGGCATCGTAATCGGAGAATTCAAGATGAAAAGGAACTCTTGAACGAAGACCGGGATTTCTGTCAAAAAACGCTTTCATTTTATCGGGATAACCCGCGAATACCACTACCGTTCTCGACCTTCTGTTTTCCATTTCCTGAACGATTGTGTTAATGGCTTCGTCACCGAAATCGTTTTCCCTGCTGTCAACAAGCGAATACGCTTCATCTATAAAGAGAAGCTTTCCGTCAGCCTGTTCGAAAACACCCCTGACTTTGTCAGCAGTCTGACCGACGTATTTTGCCACAAGACCGGAACGTCCCACCTCAACTATTTCCGAACTTGCAAGGAGGCCGAGTTCATGAAGGATACCTGCGAGTATTCTTGCAACAGTTGTCTTGGCAGTTCCGGGATTTCCGGCAAAATCCATATTTAATGCCACAGGAACTTTATTGTCAAGATTCAGGTCCCTGATATCTTTTATCATTCGGGCAAACGCTGTTATTTTATCGACCTGTTTCTTAACATCCGAAAGACCTATAAGCGAATCAAGTTCTTCAAAGTAATCTTTCTTAAGTTCCCGGCGTGCCTTTTCTGTGCGGCTTCGGTTAAAATCCTTAAGCTTGCTCTGTATCTCATCAACGCCCTTTTTCCCGAGATTTCTGATTTTCATTAAATCTTCTTCATTAAGCCCTGCTATATCACCTATTTTCGTATAACCCGCACGCATAAGGCAGTTAAAAGACCTGACGGAGAGTTCCAGTTCTTCAATGGATAAATCCAAATCTGACCGTTTTATCGGACAGCTTTCTTTTCCTCTGTCTTTCGAATCCGAATCATCAAACGGGTCTTCTCCGTTAAAATCTTCCCAGTCATCTTCATCAAAGAAGTACTCATCCTCATTGTCAATCAATTCACCGAAATCTTCAGACTCTATCAGAAAACTGTCGCAGGCGTACTGAAAATTTTTAAAGCATTCGCCGATTATTCCTTCCGTTTCAGCCGAATCGAATCCGTGCAGTCTGTCTTTCTCCGGATTCACTTCCTTAAGATAGAAGTTGTTAAATACATTTGCGAACAAAGTTTTTCCCGCTAATGAAATCTCTCCCGGAAAAGAAATCAGCATTTTCATTACCGAAGTCCGGTTATTGCCGCTTCCGGTAAACGCAAACCTTATGATTACGCGTTTTGAAACCGCAGCGTGAACGAGTTTCCAAAACTGAAGCGGTTCACTGCATCTCGGCTTTTCTTTCAAATCTGCTGTATTTACATTTATCGAATATATCTTTCTCTCACCGTAATATCCACTTATTTTCTGAAAATATCCCTTATCCGTTCCGACTTTCAAATCAGGCTCGCATATACGGTCAATATCATCTTTGGTTACCGATTCAGTGTTTCCGAATGCGTAAAAATCATATCCGTTATCGAGTGACTGAAGCTGCAATCCAATCATCTTTCCTTTCGGAAGAAAAATGCTGGCAAGCGACATGTTTTTAACAGTCGAAATAAAAGCAGCTTCATTTATTTTTGCTCTTGTCATTTCAAGACGATAAAGAGTAATGTTATCAAATCTTTCGAAATAAATATTATCCATAATTATTGTCCTTTCTTTGTTTAAACCTGTTAACGTTTCCAAAAAACTATGGAACGAATCGGAATCCCTGGCACGCTCCCTGCTTTCGCAGATCATGGCGACTGCTTCCCCGGACCGGCTTGCCCGATGCGCTCCTATTCGGTTTTCAAGGTTCACGTGCGCTTAAAAAGCTGAAAAAACACACAAAAAAAACAGATCTTTATGTGATTTGAAACAAGGCATAGTATTCCCACTGTTTTTTTTCACATCGATCTGTATTGTCTTTTTCTGTATTTCCCAGAGTCTCTAAACACGCGCAAACCCTCGCAAAATCAGGACAATAATTAAATTGTTACACAATAATAACGCCGCTTGCTCATAAAGTCAATAAATTTCAAAAAATAAATTGAAACCTTTTGCCGGAGCTAACTGATTTTATTTCGGAAATTCTTCCGAAAATAAAAAATCGGAGTGACCTGATTCGAACAGGCGGCCTCGTCGTCCCGAACGACGCGCTCTACCAACTGAGCCACACCCCGAAAGTGAATCGTTGCCAAACTTTAAGGTTTTCGCAACGACTTATAAATGATATATCATTTTCCTTTTCGTGTCAATAAAACGATTGCTCTAACTTTCCTATGCGGCATTGTGTTTTCTCATATTTTGGGATATTATTACACAGTACTTAACATGCGTCGTAAATTCGCTTATAATCTGACTTGCAGATTTTTGATTTTCTGTCGCAAAACAAAAAGTCGGGAAGAAAGCGGTCTGCTGCCGTCTTTCCCGAAAAAATTAAAAAGAAACGGAAAAAACAATGATTAAAAACATAGTATTTGATATAGGAATGGTTCTTGTCGATTTTGCCTGGGAAGCCACAATGCGTGAGCTTAATTTCAGCGAAGAATGCATCCGGACTCTGGCAGACAATTTAATTGATCACTCCACCTGGGACAGATTTGATCTCGGAGCACAGAGAGAGGAAGATGTTCTTGACGAAGTATGCAAGAAAATTCCCAAATACGAAAAAGAAATACGTTTGTTCTATGATAATCTTCTTATGACCATCCGTCCTTATGACTACTGCGAAAAATGGGTTAGGGAAATGAAGGAAAGAGGACTTAATACTTATCTTCTTACCAATTACCCCGAATCTCTTTTCGAAAAAAGCATTGAATCGGGATTTCCTTTTTACCCTTACATCGACGGCAAAGTTGTATCATCACACGTAAAGGCGATTAAGCCCGACGAAAAAATATACAAATGTCTTTTTGAAAAATATGATCTGAAACCCGAAGAATGTATTTTCTTCGATGACAGAGAAAAGAATATAAAGACCGCAAGAAACCTCGGCATGAACGCTTTCGTTTTCGAAGGTTATGATAAAGCAATGGAAATCGTTAACAGTCTGATTGATTAATAAGAGATTTATTCTTCAGTTTCCATTATCGGCGAATAAAAGTTTCCGAATCCAAAAGACGGTTCCTGTCGGCAATAAATGTATAAAGCCACTACGTGAACCAGAGGGATAAACAATCCGAGAATACCAAGTAAGGTCGGAATCGTTCCGTCATCTTTTCCGTAGGTTTTGAATAAGTCAATATACATTATCGCTCTTACCGCAATCTGTGCCACTCCCATGAGTGCTTCAATCGCAAATGCCAGCAGTCCGAAAAGATAATTTAAAAACGGGATCATCCCCAGAAACATTCCGAGCGTTCCGAGAAGTAAGGGAATAACATAAATGATTAAAATGTACGCTATGTAGCCTTTTTTTCTGTCCAAAGACTTATACATTCCCAGAAAAGAATATTCTTTTACGGGAAGAATATGCATTAAATATGACTGTCCGAACGGTATAAATGCCAGGAACGGATACGAATAACCCGCTCTTTCCGCCATCATGTAAATCGGAACGGCTTTTAAAAGAAAAGAAAATATCATGCCTGCAATCGTCATTAATACAGGCACCACAAACATCATTATAATAAATAAGCCCAATGCTTCTTCGTCAGATATCATACTGCTTAAAGCATTGCCTAAGGATGAATATGACTGGTTCATTTTATGCCTCTGTCTCGAGTATTTTTTTACTTTTGATTTCGGATTTTCCGATTAAGATTTCAGAATCGGATTATCCGTTTTTTATTGTTTTTTCGATTCCGCATTAAATGCTAAAGAAGCGAAATAAATTTACGAATCCACATCCAGATGTTCAAGGAGCGACTTCTTGTCATTTTTAATAATATCCCCATGTTTTACCATAAGCATCGTGCATAATGCGAGAATCGCAAATACAACACCGTAAGGGAAAAGCGTTCTGTATGCCACGTACTGAAGGAAAACTCCCGACAGAATAGGTGTAAGCACCTGAGCTGCCATGGAAAACGTGTAGTAATATCCGGTATATCTTCCCTCGTCTCCGTCGGAGGCTATTTCCACAACCATGGGGAATGAATTGACATTTATCGCACCCCAGGAAACACCGACTATACCGAAAAGAATATAAAGAAGCGCTCCGCCGCTGTTGACGAACGTACAGACTGCAAAAGCAGCCCCGAGTCCCGCAACACCTGCGAGAATAACTTTTTTACGTCCGAATTTGCTTGAGATCATTCCTATGGGAAGATAACTTATAACCGCAACAACGGTAGCGGCAAGCGTGTATGTCGCAAAATCGCCTTCATCAAACCCGAGCACCTGTAAGGAATATCTCGAGAACGCGGAAATGACCGCATTATATGACATATACCAGAAGAAAACGGAAAGAAGCAGGAAAATAAGACTCTTAAGCTTATCCCTTGATATTTTCTTACCGGCATTTACATTTTCTTCAACTTCCTCCTCCGTATCATTGTCTCTGACTTCTTTGGCCCATTTATTCTCAGGAACAGCCAGTACCAGTATCAAAGTACTTACAAACATAAAGAGGACAATGGAAATGAAAAGCAATGTATAATCGGGAGTATCCGTTCCTTCGGTCTTTTTGACCAGAAGTTTTATCATTATCATCGAATAGACGTAACCGACAGTTCCCATTAGCATTATGATGGCATTTCCTTTGCTTCTTAACTTTCTCGCCGTGATATCCGGCATAAGCGCAACCGCCGGCGATCTGTAAAAAGCCATCGCAAGAAGAACCAGCCCTGTTGTGATCAAAAACATCAAAAGGTTACGGCTGTTGTCAAAAAACGGCATAAAAGAGATCAGACTTATCGCCAGAGAGGTTCCTATTACTATGAAAGGCATTCTCTTGCCGAGTCTTGTATTTGTTTTGTCTGACCATATTCCGAATATCGGAAGAAGGATCAGCGCAAATACATTATCCATCGCCATAACGACACCGATCCAGACATCGCTTAAGTGAAATGACTTAAACAAAATTAGCGGAAGGATAGTGTCATAAAGTGCCCAGAATCCCGAAATTGCCATAAAAGCCAGTCCGGTAATGATCGTTCTTTTGTAGTTTAATTTCATTGATTTTTCCCTTTTACATCAATTACATATAGAAAAAGTATACAACATTTCTTTTCCTTTGGGAAATATTTTGTTCGTGCTCCTCTTGTGATTGATATTTTCCCCAAATAATTGTACTATATCAGTAAGAATTTTATCTGTCGGAGGCAAAATGACTGTTTACATTTTGGGTGCTGTAATTGCTTATCTTATCGGAAGCATCAATACTGCCTTTTTTATTTCAAAGATTCTTAAAAAAGATATCCGAAGCGGAGGAAGCGGAAATCTCGGCGCATCAAACGCCACACTTACACTTGGTTGGAAGTGGGGTATATTCGTGGCAGCCGTCGATATCTTCAAAGGCGCTTTGGTAGTATTCGTATCAAGGCAGTTCTTCGGCGATTACGAATATCTTCCTTATATTGCAGCTTCAATGGCCATTCTCGGTCATATATTCCCGTTTTACCTTAAATTCAAAGGCGGAAAAGGATTTGCAACTCTTTGCGGATGTATTCTCGGCTACAAATGGTGGCTTTTCATTATTGCCGCAATTCTCATTGCGATTATTACGCTCGCTACGGATTATATCGTGCTTGCAACTCTCACAATGATCATCTCCTTCCCCGTTTACATAGGAATCACGAATCACAATTTTATTTATCCCCTTATTCTTGCGGTCGGAAGCATTTTTATATTCATAAAACACATTCCGAACTATAAACGAATTCTGAAAAAAGAGGAAATCGGAATACGTTCATCTTTTACAAAGAAGCATCGAATATGATATAATGAAAAAGTGTCAGGCAAACAATATGTTGCCTGGGGAATTAATACTACAAGAAAATAACAACTACAGGAGGGTTATAACTATGAAATACGTATGTCAGGTTTGCGGTTACGTTCATGAAGGCGATCCCGTTTGCGAAAAATGTCCCGTTTGCGGTGCTCCCGCATCAAAATTCACTCCCATGTCAGAAGAAATGTCATGGGCAGCTGAGCATGTTGTCGGTGTAGCAAGCGATGCTCCCGATGATATCAAAGAAGATCTTCGCGCCAACTTCAACGGAGAATGCTCAGAGGTAGGTATGTACCTTGCAATGTCAAGAGTTGCTTTCAGAGAAGGATATCCCGAAATCGGTCTTTACTGGGAAAAAGCTGCTTTTGAAGAAGCTGAACATGCTGCTAAATTTGCTGAACTTCTCGGTGAGGTTCTTACCGATTCCACAAAGAAGAATCTTGAGATGAGAATTGAAGCTGAAAACGGAGCTACAGCAGGCAAGACAGATCTTGCAAAACGTGCAAAGGCTCTTAACCTCGATGCTATTCATGATACAGTTCACGAAATGGCTCGCGATGAGGCAAGACACGGCAAAGCTTTCAAGGGACTTTACGAAAGATATTTCAAATAAATATCGATAAATAAAAACACAAACCCCTCTTTACCGGATCCGGGATAATCTCAAATGTCCGATGAAGAGGGGATTTTTATTTGTCTGAATTTTATTTTTGTTGTCGGAACAGATTGTTTCTGCCCCTTTTCCGAAGCAGATTGCTTCTGATCTTTTTCAAAAAGCAGACTTTTATATTATTTCTTTCCGCTTCTGATATTTCTGTACTTCCAAAGCAAATTGTAATAAACGTAAAAGATAAAAGGTGCCTTCATGCAGAGATTAACCATCTTCTTCTCTTCCGCATCCGAAATCTCGAAGAGTTCGTTCTTCATGAAATCCGGAAAGGCATCAAGCATACCTTTTCTTAATTTCTTTACAAATGCGTATCTCTTTTTGTCACAGCCAAGCATGTAACTGAACAGGGTATTCTTAAAATACAGTTCGGCGTAAACCGCTTCGAGAACATCTTTGAATTTCTCATAAATGTTTCTCTCTTTAAACTCAGCCACCATAAGTTCCATGGCCTTCATTCTGTCCATGCATCTTTCTTCGGTAACCGTATGGACCGTAGACACTCCGTGCTGATAATAAAAATACATCGGTTCGTTTACGAGTTCGAAATGTCTGAAGTACGCAGCCCATACTCTGGAGGCGCAGTTGTCTTCATAGAAAATATTTTCGGGAAAGTTTAAGTTATTTTCCTTTATAACGGCATGCCGGTATATTTTTATAACCATGCTTCCCGGTCTGAACATGTATTTCTTGCGGAGTTTCATCGGTTCTTCATCTTCAAAAACTCCTGTCTGATCGAATGAATTGTTCTCGACTGTTCTGCCAGGTTCAAATGTCTGTGTTTCGACTATGCTGTATGAGCATCCCACAACATCGGCTCCGGTTTCCTCAGCCTTCTTAATTAACTTTTCATAGAAGTCAGGGGTTATCCAGTCGTCACTGTCAATAAAGCCTATCCATTCTCCGGATGCGGCCTTAAGACCTTCATTCTTTGCACCGCCCTGGCGCTTGTTCACTTTATCGGATAAAGCCTTAAACTTTCCCGGATACTTTTTCTCATAGTCCTTTAAAAGCGAAAAAGAATCGTCGGATGACGCATCATCAACGGCGATTATTTCGTAGTCTTCTATTGTCTGGTTTACAAGCGAATCGAGACAGAACTTCAGAATATTGTCATGATTCATGTTATAAACCGGCACTATGATACTTAATTTCATAAACTTTTATTTCCGGAAAGAAAATTAATTGCAGAGAGAAAATCCCTTGCTCTTTAAACTGTTCTCTACTTCAGGACCGTCAGCGGTATGGAATACCATGATGGGGCATCCGCTTTCACGGTTAAATGAAAGATAAAGATAATCAACACTGATGTTGGCATCATCAAGAGCCTTAAGGAGTTTCTGAAGGTTTCCGACTTCATCCTTTATTTCTACTGCCAGAACATCTGTAAGCTTACAGATAAGTCCGGCTTTGTTAAACACTTCCAAAGCTTTCATCGGATCGCTGACTACCATTCTTACAATACCGTATTCAGCCGAATCATTGGTAACCGATCCGAGAATGTTAATGTTTTCGTTCGCAAGTATGCTTGTTATCTCAAGCATTTTGCCCTTAACGTTTTCCGCATATATAGATACCTGCTTTAACATTTTGTCTGTTCCTTTCATTGCTAAACATATTCTCAACCTGTTAATTTTAATACATTTGGGCTTAAATGTACATAATACTGTGTATTTTTGCTTGTTTTAAGCGTATTTTTATTGTTGACCGTATCGGTCGATATTTTTCGGGTTTTTTGTCTTTTTTTTAACAAGAGATACTAAATATATTGATTTTACCCTTCTGTAATGCTAAAATAATACTAAATTTTGTGCTTATGAATAAATATATATACTAATAATGAAAGGAATGATGTGCACGTGAAATCAAAAAATACTATTTTCACAAAGAAGATCGGGCAAGTAATGCTTCTGCCGTTGTTTATGCTTTTTTTAATGATCGCATTGACATCCCGCGTTCATGCAACACCCGCCAGAATCGAGATAGGTGGAACTTTTAAGGATTACAACTTCAGACATTACATTGAAACAAACTTTTCAAACCTTATTACCCGAGAAAACGGCAAAGAATACCTTACTGCTGAAGCGATTGCCAAAATTAAGGTAATCGACATTAACGGTAACAACGGAAAGAAATACAGTAATCTTACCGGTATCGAATATTTTACCGAACTCGAAGAACTTTACTGCAATAATAACAATCTTAGTAATCTTAATGTCACAAATTTTACCAAGTTAAGAATCCTTCACTGCGAGGACAACAATCTCGCTTATCTTAATTTAAATTCCAATACACAGTTAAGAGAGTTATATTGTCAGAACAATAAACTCACATCTCTTAATCTTGAGAAAAATCAGATTCTTATGGAACTTAACTGTCGCGACAACAAGATCAAATCTCTTGAATTAAAGAACAATCACTATGTAAAGAACATTACATGTCAGAATAACGAACTTGCATACTTAGGTCTTTCATTATGTTCCGAGCTTCAGTCTCTTTACTGCTACAATAACCAGCTTAAAACCCTTAACCTCAGCAATTCCAGAAAAGTTACATACATTTCCTGCGAAAGCAACCAGCTCGAAAGCTTAAACGTAAGTTTCTGTTCCGCACTTGCGATAATGGATTGTTCCAGTAACAAACTTACCGCACTCGATGTAAACCACAATCCCAAGCTTACATCGCTTATCTGTCACACCAACCTGCTTACAGGTCTTTCGGTAAGAAACAATCCCGTGCTTGCTGAGTTATACTGCTACAACAATAACTTCTACAACCTTGAAGTCTGCGAAAACGGTACTCTTCATAAAGCCATCAAAGCCGCAAAACCCGAGCCCAACGCATTCGGACAGAAATACTACAGAAACAGTACCGGTTCCATAGCACTCTGGGCTGACAATAAAGTTGACATATATGCACTTCCTTCAAACATTAAGGAAGATCCCGTAGTGGATGAAGCAGGCGTAAGACGTTTTGTAACCGGATTTTACTACACGATTCTCGGAAGAGGACCTGTCAATGGCGAAGAAAACGACTGGATTAATAAACTTTGCCAGAGAAAGATTAACGGTGAAACCATTGCAAGAGGTTTCATTTTCAGTCCCGAATTCGAAAGACAGAGAGTCGGAAACCGTGTTTATGTAACAAAACTTTATCAGACTTTCCTCGGAAGAAATCCCATCAATAACGAAGAACAGGGTTGGGTTAATAATCTTGAATACGGAAAGAGCCGTGAATATGTTCTTGCCGGTTTCGTAAACTCACCTGAATTCGACAAAGCTTGCAAAGCACTCGGTATTGAGCGAGGCAACATGGTAGTAAAGAATCCCAATGCTCCCACTGCTGCCGACGATCCTTCAATCCCCAGATTAAAGATTATTTCAACAAAGAATGTTAGTGATGCTCAGTTAACCGCTTACGTTCAGAGAATGTATTTAAAAGCATTTGACAGACCTGCTGAACCCCAGGGACTTGCTTACTGGAAGAAATGTATTCTTGAAGGCAAGGATGCCGAAAGAAACATCCAGTACGATGCGATCAACGTTCCGAGAAAAGGTTTCTTTGAATCAACGGAATACATCAGAAAGAATACAAACGACCGTCAGTTTGTTACAGACGCGTACAGAGTATTCTTAAACAGAGAGCCTGAACAAGACGGAATGGACTACTGGCTGGATCAGCTTGCCATGGGAAGATACACCAGAGCTTCGATGCTTGACATCGGATTCGGAAACTCCGTAGAATTCAAAAAACTTCTTGAAAGCTACGGATTTGAAGTAGGATATTAATATAACTGAAAACCATAAAAACACGTCGGATATTCCGGCGTGTTTTTTTTACTTTTGACGCGGGGTATTCCGGCGTGTTTTATTTTATCGTGTGATATTCTTAAGTCAAAAATACGGACCTTTTTAAAGGTCCGTATTTTGATCATTCGATAATAACAAATCCGTATCTTTCGATCAGAGCCTTAAATTCCACTGAATGACCGAAGCCCGTTTCAATTAATTTCTGTCTTGATATAAGTCCTGAATTTAACTGATTTACCCAGTCCCAGTAATTGGGTTCGTCCCAGGTGCCTCTCGGATCCCTGTCGAAGAAAGCTGCATAGCATCTTGCTACAAACTGCTCGTTGGATTCGCCTTTTCTTCTGTATTCTTCCGACTGGAAGAATCCTCTGCTTATTACGGTTGAAATGTCATAAGGAGTACCGTATGTGTCTTTTCCTGACATTATTACATTTTTCCAGTATACTACTCCGTCCTCTTCGCCGTCTCTTGCGAGTACGCTCGGATAGATTCTCTCAACAAATCCTGTAAGCTGTACGTCATCAACGTTTGACGTATCAAGCTTAAGTACCGGTGAATAATCGATATTCTCCGAAGGTTCGGGATCGTTACCGTCACCGTTTGACGGCTGATTGCCGCTTACCGGAAGGCTTCCGGGATTAACTTCAAACCTGTGGCAGAATTCCTTGTATTCTTCAGAATTAACAAGCATTGCAAGAACGTCTTCCCTGCTTGTTCCGCTTTCAAGTTTGCCAATCCAATACTTATATCCTAACGCATCGGGTTCCCTGTTAAAGAGCACCTGATAGCACTTTCTTATATACTTGTCATTCGAATAATTTCTGTCTCTGAATTCCTGACTGTTTATGAAACTCTGCGCCACGTCAGCGCCCGTTTTCTTTGCCAGGAAGATATCTTCAATCCACTTCTCACGTTCTTCGTCATCTGAGCTTCGCTCAAGAATAATAACGTAAAATCTTTCTATGAATGCGTAAATATATGATTCATCAACATATCCGAATATGCAGAAATGTCTGTAGAAAGCTTTGTTGTCATCTCCGAATCTGTCCCAGAGTCCGGGATTTGCTTTTTTGTACTCATCAAGGTTAAAATTCTCCGAAGCCTGATGTCCCTTATCCATACCGTATCTGGTAAAGTAATAGAACATGTCTTTGAATTTAACGGGATTCCTTACGGGATCCGTCGTGTAATATCCGACAACTTCGGGATGTTTTGCCTTGTAATATTCAAAATCAAATACCGGACTGTAATCTACACCGTCGAATATACAGCTTCTCGAATCGTCTCCGTCGGGATTCTCCGTCTGACTCTTCCAGTTCGGCACGATGTCCGTCCATGAATTGATTCCGAGAGTTCCTTTTACCTGATTGAATATCCACTGTTCGTGTCCTTCATCTCCGTCATCGAGATACTGCCATATGGTCGCTGCAGGTTCCGTCAGTTCGAATCCCGAACCGTTAAATTTCATGATATGGAATGCGTCCACCATATCATCGTATTTCGCCCTGTAAAATGTATAAACAAGACTTGCGGCCTGCACGTCGGCACCTTTCTTTGAAGAGAAACCCTGCTCGGTAAGCAGAATCCTGTGGTGCATTCCGTAACTGTTTTTTATGTGATTCGTCAGAACTTCCAGATTATATCCGTCAACATACTGTGCGTTGTAATCTTTTGGGTTCATTCTGTGATCGGACCAGATGTTCGGCTGATTAAGATCGGCGGGATAACAATGGTACGCGATGCACCAGTCCCTGTAGCTTCCTTCCTTTGAAGCAAAAAGATTAATGAAATCCCTGGTGGGTATTATCTTGCCGCCTTCGCTTTCGTTCCAGCTGTGGTCCACGCATAAACATACACGTGCCTTTTTGTTCCTTCCTTTAACGGCGCCGTAAACTATGTCAAACCAGCGAACGTAATGGCACACAAGTTCGTTTCTGTTGCTTATGGCCCATCTTCCGCTGCTGCCGATGGGAGTCATGCAGAAAGTTCCGAAAAAGCACCATGGATCCGGAGCATTGACTTCGTTTCCACATATCCATGCATCAACATGACAGTCGTTCTTGCTGAACTTTTCCGAAAGGAAATCCATAAAAGCTCTGTATTCTGAAACGACCGCCGATTCCGTCATATTCGGCGAATAATAATGGAAACCGCTGTAGCCTCTTGCAGACGGCTCGATAAGTCTTTGTTTTTCTTTATCGTATCTTAAAAGAAGCTGAACCGTTACGGTTACGTTTTTGCCGTTTATCTGCTGAAGCGTACCTATGTCATCGAGACCTTCGGGAACCTTGAAATAATATTTCTTTCCCTCGAAAAACCACGGGGTGAAAGATGAAATATCGCTCTTGTCATCTTTAGGAAAACCGGTTTCCATGTATACGTTCCAGAAAATGTTTGATGAGTTTCCAAGCTCGATATCCTTGTAACTCTGTACTCCTTTTTTGGAACGGTCTGAAGTAAATAAGTCCGCCGACCAGTAAGCCCCCTCGGCTTCTGCATGAATCGGCGGAACAAAATTAATGATCATATATACCGCAAGAAATGCGGAAATTAT
>JAEEGL014644944.1_pt1 | contig 13414 bp, 10 predicted proteins | sample 9134231 | NCBI WGS metagenome assembly JAEEGL01 (sample SAMN16246548, study PRJNA631951) | gut metagenome | biome: gut microbiome; feature: rumen; material: fiber-attached | host: Bos | place: Iran: Karaj | collected 2018-10 | reverse complement strand
GTCCGCTCTGAAATTTCAGACTTGGAAGCATGCATTGCAGAACATAACTCTCATACGCATAACCCGCTGAAAAATCCGATGGAAGTCTTTAACAGAAAGACTGCATGGGAAGAAAAGCTCGAAAAGATGACGATTAACTGAAACGAAGCGTAGCGCGTTGTGCGTTACGCTTTTTTTTGCGCCGAGATAGTCGCAAATTCTATCCGTTTATATTCCGACAGCGAATGCACCGTCTTTTGAAATTTCAATAAGTTCTTTTGAAAGCGGCTTAGTGGAACATTCATAAGTCAAAAGCACATCATCTCTTAGCATTTTGGCGTAAGATTTTGCGTATTTCTTCTTGAAGATGACGGCCGTAGACAATTCAGGCACGGCCGCATAAAAAGTGCTGCCAAATTTTGCGCACAACGCCTGCTGGAAAGGCTTATAAAAAATCAAAGTTGGCACAATTGAAGCCACTGGATGATGAACTGTAAAATATTCGAATCTGCCGTTGAAGTGCTTTTCAAAATATACATCAGCCACAAACTTTGAAAGATTTTCGTCTATTGCAAGGCTTATTATTGCAGCAGAAACAGACCACTGAGCAATCAGATTTTCGGTTAAAGCTATAACCGCGCCGTTATATGCGCAGGCAAGATACATCTTGATGTTTTCTGTAACAAGCCTGCATAATATGTCATTTGCGCGCAAAGCCGGAAGCGACTCTTTCTTGTTGTCAGCCGGAGCGAGAACAGGCAGAAGCGTGTCTTTTGCTGTCTGCCAGTCTGGAATCGTAAGCAGCTTATTAGAAGCTGTTATAGTTTCAATCATGTTTCCATGATACTGAAAAAATCAGCAATCGTGTAAACTTTTTAAGGGCATACTGAAACTATTATCTTTTCGATTGTATGATTGCGGCTGAAAAGTACCGAGCTTGTCTGCTTATCGATGCAAGAATCAGAAAATTCCAAAGTCTCGCCGTTGTTGAAAAAGACGCTGATTTTTGGCGAATCTGCTTTTTCATAGATAATCTTTGTGCCGCACCAGTAAAACTCAAGTTTGCCCTGTGAATCAAATTCTTCGTCTTTCAAGAAAGAAGGGCAGAAAACTGCTTTGCCGTCTTGAATGTCTATGCCAAGCTCGCCGAACCTTGTAAGAATCTCTTCTTTGACTTGACCTGTCATGCCCGGCTGTTTTGCCCCTTGATTTTCCGGCGTGTGCGAATAAGGGTCAGCCGGAAATGCGCCGTAAAGCGCAGGCTCTTTATTAAAGCCGATTCCGCTTCTTATTGCGTAATAAGCATTTACAAGCTGCTGCCGTATTTTGTCTGAAGAAGCGCCGATGTTTTCTTGTACCGAAAGTAGAAGCTTTGCAACCATGTGCCAGTAAATGCTGCCAAGCCCTTCGTAAGCAAAGAATGTGCCTGAACGGCCGGTAAAATTCTGATGGTTGAAAGTCTTTTCGTAAATCCGCTCAATTTCGGCAAGTTCTTCATTTGTGGGCTTCTCACTTTCGGGCAATTCAGAAATTTTCTGTCTTAAAACTGAAACATTGCGGTAATCGCCGTTGAAGTGGTATTTGCCGCCGCTGTCTTTTAATAAAATAGAACCGCTGCGCTTAATAAGGCTCTGCAAATTCTTCAAGTCTGAGTCTTCGATGTTGTTCTTCGCCGTAAAGCTTGGCAGCTCCTTGTTCGGATAAAGCAAATACGCGTTCTGACGCTTCTCGTAAAGCTTGCTCGCGGCGAGCGCCTTTGTCACATTTACAGCTTCTTCCGGCGTTATAAGCTTTGAAGAAAGCACGGCGACCTGGCCTTCAAGCATAATCTGCAAATTAGAGATTTCTACTGCGTTTTCTGCTATGCTCATCGTGTTGTATGAATGGAACAAGCCGTCAGGACGACGGTTGCATCTTATAGTAGTTTCAGCATGCTTTTTTATAGCAGCCAAGCCTTCTGTTATGGCCGCTTTTGAAAGCTGCTTCTCGCCATTCTGAAAAGCGGCCGCATAAAGCGCTTTTCTTTCTTTTTCAAAGATTTTTCCAGCTTTATCGATAAACTGCTTTCTTTCAGATGCGCTTGACGAAGCTGCCGCTGTGTCAGTTGTCTTAAAAAGATTTGCAAGCTCTATAAAGCAGTCTGCAACTTCTGACGGCAGGACAAATTCTGCTTCAGAAGCGCTTTCAAACAAGTCTATAATAAAGCAAAGGAATCTATGCACGTAACAGAGCGTCACAATTGAAAGGCCGTAGCCCGCCAAAGCGTTGTTCGCGTCATTCCATTCTGGGCGTTGCGTGTTAAGCCAGATTCCGCCACCCGGAACGAAATTCGCCATTTTGGCTATTACAATCTGCAAAAGTTTTGACGCAAGCGAAACAAGCAACGGCTTATCAGCTTTGTCGCGTAAAAGCTTTGCGTCTGTGCCAAGCAAGATTGAATCTTTCTTTAATTTGTCGCTTAATTCACGCTCAAAAGTGATTGTCTCGCGTGGGTTTTCCACGATTTTTGCGTAAGGCTTCAACCTGTAAGGCACGTTTGTCGTTGAAAAGAGCTTCTTGTTAAGCTTTTCGAGCAGAGATTTTCTGTCTATCTTAGACGCGAATTCGAGCAGCTTTTCAAGATAAATAACCTGGTGGTCGCCCCAGTAGCCAATCTGCGCCCACGGATTATCTGGGTCAGGTTCTTCCCAATCGATTCCGCTTTTTGTAATTCTATAAGGATTGAAACCGTCTGAAGTCATTGCGTTCAAAAACTTCATGTAGAGGTTTTCCGCATATTCAGGGAATGACCAGACGAGTGCTTCCCAGTTCTGAAAAATGTCGCGCCAGTTGCCTTCATAGTCAAGCACTGGCGTGCCGTCAGCTTCTCGCAGCTTGATGTTGAATCTGTTCCACGGACGGCTTGGGTCGCCATGCCGTCTTGAAAAGGTGAGCGGCAGATATTCATAAACAAGCCGGAGAAGCTGCATGTCGCCAGATTTTTCAGCGGCAGCTTTCAGCTCTGACGTGCGCACAAAATCTTTATCAAAGTTCTGCAAAAGCTTTACGGCGGCTTCTGTTTCAGACTTATTTCTTATGCTGACGAATTTTACAAAATCTTCAGGCTGAATCTTTCCGTCGTTTTGAAAAATGCCGCCGCGCATAATGTTGAACAAAACATTCTGGCGGTGATGAAGACAAGTCATTTTCTGGCTTGTGCTCTGAATGCCATCCGCCTGTTTTATGTATTCATCAAGAATATTGTTGCCTTTTTCAATGTCTGCAAGCAGCTTCTTTTCAAGCGCTCTTTTGTCTTTAAGCTCTGCCTTTAAAGCTGAAACAGCACAAGCGTCAAGCGACGTATTCATCACCTGAAACCAGCTTTCTTCTTGCGATTGTTGCAAATTAACCTTTCGCAACACAAAGCAAGAAGGGCGGCAGCCTTTTGTTGTTTCAGCTGATTCAATCTGCTTGCCGAGCGCAAAAAGTTGCGGTGCTTTCGGGTCAAGCAGAATCTTTTCATCGCAAGAAAACCAGCAAGTGTTGGCGTAAAGCGACTCATTTGGTTCGGCCTTGTCAGTCACAATCGACGAAACAGTGAAAAGCGCAAGGTTTGCATCGCTCTCAAGCTCTGTCTTTTTATAAGCGTCAAGCAGCACGCTTCTAGAATTCTGAAAATCAGCTGTGCAACATGCCGGAAGAATGTTCCTTGCTCCGTCTAGAATTTCAAGCTCAATTGGCTCATCGCCGTTATTGATGAGCGAAATCTTTCTTACAAGCCCGTACAGCTCAGAAGAAGTCCAGCAGTAACGGAAAGTAAACCCAAGTTTCAGATTAATCTCTTCAAACCAGACTTTTGAGCCGTTGAAATTCTTATAGATGTTGCGTTCAAACGTTTTGGTTTCGTTTTCAGCGCAAAAAGCAGCTGCTGAAAGAGTTGCGAAAGGTTCCCATAAAATGCGTTTACCGCCTTTGTTGACCGCAATCAGCGTATACGGGCCGGTGTAAGATTTTGCGTCAGAAACTTTATCAGCCGTATAATAGGGAAAAAGCGCCTTGTCGCAGTTTATTCTTCCGGCTGTTATTCCGCCTTGTGACCAGCAGAAATTCCAAATATCAGATGCACTGATGATCGTCATAAAGAAATCATCCATTGCGTCATAGTTTTTAATTTTATAGACTTGTTCGCCGTCAAGTTCCGCAAAAAGACCTTCACATTTTTTATTGTTCATAGCTTACCTCTGAAAAATGAATTGGTAAAATGCTTCTGGCAACCGGTTGCCAGAACGATAAAATCATTATCAACAGAGAATCTATTAAAAGTCAACTAAAAAAAATTAGTAAATCGATTTAAAAATATGGAAGTTGCTCAATATTTACATTGAAAATGCTTCGATTGAAAAAAACAAAAAAAATTGCTCGAAATGCACAAAAAAAAATATTTTTTCTTGATATTAATTATATGAAAAGATATAGCGAAGCTTTGTTTTTATCTGAACTGCTGCTTTTTTATGGTTTTATTCTAAAAGAGAAGAACATATTTTTTGAGATTTTGTTCTTTACGTTTCTGATTTTGCTTGCAATTGTTGTGCTGAAAATCAAAGCTGTCAGGCTTTATTGCTTTGCTGGTCTGGCAGCCGGAATGATTGCGCTCGCAAGCTTTTACGCACAAACTGCAAAATTAAAAAGTCTTGTGCCTTTAAGCCAGGCTGAACGCCTTTATTGCCAGCTTGCTTCATCGCCAGAAAAGATGAATGACGCTTATTATTCGATAAACGTGAAAGCAGTTGCGCTTAATTCGGGCTTTGTGGCAGGCTCTGCAAAAGGCAATCTGAAAGTGATTATAAAAGCTCAAACATTGCAAGGCAGCCTGCCCGGAAAAACAGGCAAAAATAAAGATAATTCTGAAAATATCGGGCACGGCGAAAACAGCGAAAACGGCTATTACAATGCGCTGCCGCTAGATAAAGGGCTTTTCATTTTTTTTTCTGGCAAATTCGCTGAAGCTGATGAGAACAATCAAGAAAAGCGGAAACCACGCACCGCACAGCCGGCACGAAGAGCGGAGCAATCTGTCTTTTTGGCAGATTCATTTTATTTGGGCAACACAGAAATTTTTGCAAAGCCTTATAAGAACAAGCTGTTTGAATTTCGTGCTTTTATCAGGCAACGGCTCAAGCGTATTTTCTGGTCTTTTTCAAAAGCGGGCAAGCTGCTTGCGGCGTTGCTTATCGGCAGCAAGGATTATCTTGACACGCCGCAGAAACTTCTGTTTCAAAAAGCAGGGCTTTCGCATGTGCTTGCGCTTTCGGGGCTTCATCTTTCGGTGATGTGTGCATTTGCAGAGCAGACTGCTAATTTTTTCAAGAAAAAGAAGCATCATCTTTTGTTGATGGTTTTGTCTTCATCAGCTTTTGTCTTTATTGCCGGTGCACAACCGTCTTTGGTGCGCGCGCTTATCTTTATCTGCATAAAATGTATGAGCAGCTTCTTTAACATCAAATGCCGGAATTCGGCTGTTTTTTATTTGAGCTTATGCGTTCATATTTTGCTGCAACCGGCCGCAGCTTTTTCGTTACAGTTTTTGCTTTCGTATTCAGCTGTGTACGGCATATTTTTCTTAAGCCCGAAAATTCTAGCTCTTTTGGCGAAGATATTTCCGGCAAAAAGCGCGGAAAGCAAGAAAAACACTGACGATTCAGTTGAACAGGGCTTGTTGCTCTCAAAATGCAAAGCTTTTCTTGACCGGCTCAAGCAGCTTCTCGCGGTTTCAGCTGGCGCACAGCTTGCAACAATTCCGGTGCAATTGCTCATGCTCGGCACGTTCACGCCGGTCGGCATTATTTCTTCGGTTCTGGTTGTTCCTTTAGTTTCGCTGTTTGTCATTTTGGGCGTTTTTGCTGTGCTTATTGTGCTTGTGCTGCCGGAATCACTTGATTTTTTTAAGATAATTCTCAATTTTATGTGCAACATCATCGTCGTGCTGGTTCAATTTTTTTCGCGCTTATAGTATAATTAATCAACAGGAGTTATATGGCACTTTCAATTGATTATGATTCACCTGCCGCGCTGAAGTTGTTCCTTGAAGAGCGGGGACTTGCCATGCAGAAGAAATTCGGCCAGAATTTTTTGATTAACGGCCAGGCACGCAAAAAATTGATTGATTCACTTGAAATAGAAAAAGGCACTACAGTCTGGGAAATTGGGCCGGGACTTGGCGCAATGACGAGCGAGATTCTTGACCGCGGTGCAGAGCTTACAGCTTTTGAGATTGACCACGGCTTTGCGGCCGCTCTCGGCGAGCTTTTCGGCAATAGGCCGAATTTCAAGCTTGTTGAAGGCGATGTGCTCAAAACTTGGAAGACTGTTTCTGAAAGACCTGCGCGGCTTTTCGGCAACTTGCCATATAATATTGCAGCAACAATCTTTGCAGACTTAATCTGCGCGGGTGTGCGTTTTGACAAGTCTGTAATCACTGTGCAAAAAGAAGTTGCACAGCGCATGAACGCAAAGCCAGGGACAGACGATTATTCGAGCTTTTCAGTTTTGTGCCAGTGGGCTTATGACGTTACGCCGCTTATGGATTTGGGCGGCGGCTCGTTTTGGCCAAGACCGAATGTAGACAGCCGCGCGGTTAAATTTGTCAAGAAAGAGCTTTTTCCGCAATGCAAAGATGCCGCTTTGTTCGCCAAAATGCAGCGCGCGCTTTTCGTTTCAAGACGCAAGACAATTAAGAACAATCTGACAACTTTTTTGAGCGATTCTGCAAAAGCAGAGACCGCGCTTAAAAAAGCTGAAATAGACCCGAAAGTGCGCGCGGAAACTCTTGATATAAGCACGCTCTTGCGTTTGTCAGATGCAGTAGGGGAAATTTTATGAGCATAACAGAAAACTATAAGCAAATAGAAAGCCGAGTAAGAAAGGCCGAAGAAGACTCAAACAGAGCTTTGAACAGCGTAAAGCTCATGGCTGTCAGCAAGTTTCACACTTCTGAAGAAATTGAAGAAGCCATAGCCGCCGGTGCAACTCTTTTCGGCGAAAACCGCGTACAAGAAGCCGCTGAAAAATTCCCTGAGCTGCTGAAGAAGCACCCTGAAATTGAGCTTCACATGATTGGCTCGCTTCAGCGCAACAAGGTTAAGCAGATTGTGCCTTTAGCTTCATGCATTCAGTCTGTTGACCGCATCGAGCTTATCGAAGAAATCGAAAAGCAGTGCGCAAAAATCAATAAGACGATACAAATTCTTATTGAATATCACACAGGCGAAGAATCAAAGTCGGGCTTCACCTCAATTGAAGAAGTGACAAAGGCGATGCACCTTATCGAAAACTGCCCTCATATTCAGCCGAAAGGCTTTATGACGATGGCGCCGCTGACTGATGATAAAGCTGAAATTGCAAATTCTTTTAAGAAGCTTGTTTCAATTTCAGAGATAATCAGAAAGCTTTTCCCAAATTACAGCTTAAACGAGCTTTCAATGGGCATGACAAACGACTTTGAGACAGCCATAAGCTGCGGCTCAACAATCGTCCGCATAGGAACGGCAATATTCGGTGAAAGGAAAAAGCAATGACAATGAAAAAAAGCATTTTTGTAGCAATAAATCTTCTGATTTTAGTTTTTTCGCTTGCAGCAAAAGACATTGATATGACAGGCGTTGAGGTTGAATCTTATGACAATGTGAATTTCCCGCCGTTCCTTCTGGACATGCGCCGAAGCGAAATCGTAACTTTCGGCTCTTATCCGTTCACGATGATGACTGTAAGCGCCGGCTATTCTTTGTTTAAGTATTTTTCAAACGGAATGGACTCAAAATATACGCCGAACCCGTTTATGAAAGCTTCTTCCGCAAATTTGACTGACGCAGAAACAAAAGGAATTATTCTTGGTGCGGCAGGCTTAAGTATCGGAATCGGCATCATAGACTTTTTCTTAAATCAGATTGCCATAGCTTCAGAGAAACAGGAAAAAGAAGCAAGGCTAGGCGAGAACGGCCTTGACCCAGACATAAAGATAATTCCTGTCTATAAAACAAAATCTGAAACTGACACAACGCAAAAGGAATAGCAATGCCGGTTTTATCGCTGACTGTAGACGAATCTTTTGACGGCTCAATGCGCCTTGACGCTTACATTTCTCAAGCTGAAAACGGAATGAGCCGTTCCCGGCTGAAAACTGTAGCAAAATCAATATTGCTGAACGGATCGGCTGCCAAGCTTTCAAAGAATGTCCGTGCCGGCGACAAAATCGAAATAACTTGGGAAGACACCAAGCCAGAAAATCTTGAGCCGGAAGACATTCCGCTTGACATAATCTTTGAAAACGATCGCGTAACTGTTGTAAACAAAAAGCAAGGCATGGTCGTTCATCCGGCAGCGGGCAACTGGACTGGCACGCTTGTTAACGCGCTTTTGTTCCATTGGGGCAAAAATCCGCAAATTATGGACAAAAACGAAAACAGCCCTCTTCTGCGGCCAGGCATTGTGCACCGCCTTGACAAAGACACATCAGGCATATTAATTACAGCACGTGATTTTGACGCATTAACGTGGTTGCAGAATCAATTTCAGTTACGATGCGTAAAAAAAGAATATATCGCAATTGTATGCGGAAGACCGAAAGAGCCGCACGGTTCGATTAAGACCGGCATAACGCGCGATAGCCGCAACCGCAAAAAGTTTACGGCTACTGATATCGGCAAAGGCAAATTCGCGCACACAGTCTATAAATGCATAGCATGTTACGGTCCATATTCAATCATGCGGCTCAAGCTGAAAACAGGGCGAACGCATCAGATTAGGGTGCACATGAAATATTTGGGCTGCCCTGTTATGGGCGACCCAATCTACGGCAAGAAAGATGCACTTTTTGACAGCGCAACGCTTATGCTTCATTCGCATAAGCTCGGCATAAGACTGCCAGAAAGCGATGAATTTTCAATCTTTGAAGCGCCTGTTCCAATCCGTTTCAAGAAAGTCTTGAAAACGCTTCATGAAAAATACGAAAAGCAGCCATGGTCTTATGAATATCAATATAATTTATAGCTGCAAAGATTTTGTCATTGCTGAAAAGCCGCATGACATGGCCACTGCGCCGCTTACAGAAGCCGAAAAAGGCACAGCTTTGAACGCCGTTCTAGAACTTTTTCCTGAAGGGCGCAACGTTTGCGGTAAGAAGAGCGTGGAACATGGGCTTGTGCACAGGCTAGATACAGCCACGCACGGCTTATTTTTGGTTGCGCTGACTCAGCAAGCTTTTGACAATCTATGGACGCAGCAGCAGAGCGGCAATTTCATAAAAGGCTATACCGCTTATTGCATCAACCAGCATAACGATGATTTTCCGCCGTGCAGTTATCGTATGCAAAAGGGTTTGAAAATTGAATCTTATTTCAGATATTTCGGCTTGAAAAACTGCGAAGTGCGCCCTGTCGCTTTAGACGGCTCAAGCGGAAAAGCCGCTACTAGAAAAGCCCAAAGCAAAATTTATGAGACATACATCGATGATTTTTGCGAATTTTGCGGTTTACGTTGCGGCGCTAGCAATCTTGGCACAATCTACAAGATTAGCTGCACGCTCAAAAGCGGCTTCAAGCATCAGATAAGGGCGCACCTTGCATGGCTCGGCTATCCAATAATCGGCGACAAACTTTATTGCCCGGCTGAAAAAGAGCAAGCTGAAAAGCATGGCTCAAGCCACAACACAAAGCTTGAGCTTCATGCGACATCTTTGAGTTTCTTGAACCCAGTCACATCAGAACAATGTTGTTTTTCAATAGACGATACAGCTACTTTCAGCAAAAACTGAAATTTATGCCAGCTTCAGATGCTTCTTGCATTCTGCCACAAGATAAAACGAACCACATATGAACAATATGCCAGTTGTGTTTACAGCTTTTTTTACTGCAAGGTCAATCATCTCTATATAGTTGTCGCTTAAAGCATATTCAACACCATGAGCTTTGCACAAAGGCTCAAATGTATTTGTTAATCTATCAAGGTCGCAAGGCTTGTTATCACCCGGCTTGGTGCAATATATGGCTTTTGGTTTTGCTTTGAGACTTTCAAAAAAGAGCGGGGCAATATCTTCAACATGCTTGTCATAAGCGCATGCGAACAACAACGTGCATGGGGCAGAACCGAAATAATTGTTGTACGTATCAACCGAAAGACTGACGCTGTTAGGCGTGTGGGCACCATCTAAAACAATAGTAATTTTGTCTGATTTATTGTAATAATAGTCTATAATTTCAAATCTTCCAGACATTTTAACAGTTGACAAGCCTCGTTCAATTGTCTCTTCTGAAATTTCAGGGCAAGCAGCTTTAACAGACAAAGCCGCAAGTGCAGCGTTATACGCTTGAACTTTTCCGGCAAGCTGCAAGCTTGTCTTTATCGGCCTTGCAAAAAGAGCAGGCGATTTCTTTGAAAGTCTAAAATCTCCAAAATCGATAAACACATTTGTTTTCTGATTTTCAAAAGAACATTCGATTTTTTTTACAGCATCATTCACGAAATAAAGCGGCGCATGTTTCTGGCGTGCAACTTTCTTAAAGACTTTTTCAGCTTCTTTTGTTTGTGCTGCCACGCACACAGGCGTATTTTCTTTTATAATTCCAGCTTTTTCAAACGCAATTTTCGAGATTGTATCTCCAAGATATTCGGTATGTTCAAGCTCAATAGGGGTAATTACGCTTACTTCAGGGCGCAGAATGTTGGTCGCATCAAGCCTGCCGCCAAGCCCTGTTTCAAAGACAGCAAAATTGACACCAGCTTTTTTAAATGTGATGAAAGCAAAAAGTGTGATAAGCTCAAACCAAGAAGCTTGTGAAAATCCCGCAATCTCAAGCCTTTCACTTACTTCTTCGACAAACTGCACCAGTTCACCGGCGGCTTCTTCGTAAATCTGGTTATCGAAAAAGCCTTTTACAGATTTTACACGCTCTAAAAAGTTTATGATGTGCGGAGAAGTGTACAAACCGTCTGAAAAACCATACTCACTAAGAATAGAAGCGCACATAGTTGAAACAGAGCCTTTGCCTTTTGAGCCTGCAACATGAATTGTCTTATATGCAAGCTGAGGATTATCAAGCTCATTTGCAAGCAGCGATATAGTTCTTAGCGAAAATTCGCCGTTTTTCTTTTGCTTTTCGTAATTTGCAGCCGATTCAAGCCATGTTTCAAAACCAATCATTGAAATGTTCATAATATCATTCTAGCATATTTGCACTGTTTTGTTGTATAATTAAGCTATGATTAATGAAAATATTCTTCCGGCTAACCTAAATGGAGTTCATCTTCATTTTGTAGGGATAAAAGGAACTGGAATGGCCGCCCTTGTGGAAATTGCGCACGCGCGTGGTGCAATTATAACTGGCAGCGATGTTCCTGAACAGTTCTACACCGACGAAATTTTAAAAAAACTAAACATTAAAGTCTTTACAACTTTTGACGCATCAAACATAAGCGAATCAACGCAGTTCGTCATTCATTCGTCTGCTTATAAAAGAAGCGAAAATCCAGAATTGATTGAAGCAGACAAACGGCACATACCAGTTTTTCTTTACACAGAAGCGCTCGGCGCGATTTCGGCTCTTGCATACAGCTGCGGAGTCGCCGGCGTTCACGGCAAAACCACCACAACAGGTCTTGCCGGCACAGTGCTTAAAAGCCTTGACCTGCCGGCCCAAGTTCTCGCCGGCAGCATTATCAGCTCTTTTGGTGACAAATGCACATTGAACAACGGCAACGACTATTTTGTCGCCGAAACTTGCGAATATCAGCGTCACTTCATGTCATTCCACCCGAAAAAGATAATTCTCACAAGCGTTGAAAGCGACCATGAGGATTTTTACCCGACTTATGAATCGATAAGAGACGCGTTTGTAGATTATGCACTTCTTTTGCCGGAAAAAGGTCAGCTGATTTATTGCGCAGACGACAAAGGCGCAACTGAAGTTGCCGGAATAATCGCAAAAAAGCGCGGCGACATAGAGCTTGTTCCTTACGGCACTTCTGCAAAAGGCGATTATTCAATAAAATTCGGGCAAGTCAAAAATGGCCGCCAGTTTTTCTCAATCGGGGCTTTTGACGGCGATTTTCAGCTTAGAGTGCCGGGTGAGCACATGGTAAGAAATGCCGCGGCTGCATGTGCATTGGCAACAGAACTTTACAAGAATTTCAGCAAAAAGCAGACACTTGATGAAAAAGAGAAGCAGCTTCTTTTTGAAAAACTCAAAACAGGCGTTGAAGCTTTTACAGGCGCAAAGCGACGCAGCGAGATTGTCGCTGACATAGACGGCATAACGATTATGGACGACTATGCGCATCATCCGACGGCGATTGCAACGACGCTTGAAGGCTTGCGCAAATTCTACCCTGAAAAGCGCATAATCGTCGATTTTATGTCACACACGTACACACGCACAGCCGCGCTTCTTGACAGATTCGCGCAAGCGTTCGATGCGGCAGACGAAGTGATTCTGCACAAAATTTATCCGTCTGCACGCGAAAAATACGACGGAACAGTGACCGGCAGTAGCTTGTTTGAAAAAACAAAGCAGCATCATCCGAAGGTTTCATATTATGAAGAGCCGCTTGATGCGCTGCCTTATGTTTCTTCTATAATAAAACCGGGCGATTTATTCATCACGATGGGTGCCGGTGATAACTGGAAGCTTGGCAAAGCTTTAACAGAACAACTTGAAGCAAAAAGGAAATAAACATGAAAAGCATGACAGGCTATGCCTATGAAGAATTCAGCAATGACAGCCTTTCGTTGTCCATTGAAATAAAATCATATAATTCGCGTTTCTTAGATTTGGCAATCAATCTTCCGTCTTTTTTAAGTCGGCTTGAGATGACAATCCGCGAAAAAGTTGCAGATAAAATCGCGCGCGGCAAGGTTGATGTCTACATCAAAATAAAGGAAAAAAACTCAAAGCTTTCAGTTTCGGCTGACACTCAAGCTGCGCTTGAATATGCTTCTGCTATAAGCGAAATTGCCGGTGCGTTGGGCAGAAGCGAGCCTGTGCCTCTCAAGCTTATAATCGAGCAGGAAGGCGTGCTCAACGTGCAGAAAGACTTTGACCCAGATTATTACTGGAACTTTATCGGGCCGCTTCTCGATAAGGCGCTTAATCAGTTTGTAAGCGACAGGAAACGCGAAGGCGATAACCTTTGCGCCGACATCTTGAAGATGGTCAATAAAATTGAAGATTGCGTTTCTCTGTTTACTGAATGGCAGCCAAAAATGGAAGAGCTTTTCAAGGCCAGCATCGTAAAGCGGTTTGAAGAAGTGCTTGGCGACAAAGTTGACGAGCAGCGTGTAATGCAGGAAACGGCTGCGCTTCTTGTCAAGTATACAATTAACGAAGAGATTGTGCGTCTAAAAAGCCACATTTCAGCCTTGAAAAAAGAAATTGAGACAAACCCTGCGCCAGGCAGAAAACTCGAT
>JAEEGL013878725.1_pt1 | contig 13414 bp, 11 predicted proteins | sample 9134231 | NCBI WGS metagenome assembly JAEEGL01 (sample SAMN16246548, study PRJNA631951) | gut metagenome | biome: gut microbiome; feature: rumen; material: fiber-attached | host: Bos | place: Iran: Karaj | collected 2018-10 | reverse complement strand
TTCTCATAAAGACATATACAGATGGCGTAAAAAAGGATGAATCTGCAGTGTGTAACGGTCATTCCTGGACCATTGATTACGGCGGAGATTCATCTACCGGTGATGATGACCTGTATTTCCTTTGCTTTGATGATACGGTTAACCTGCTTGCTGAACCGGCTGACAGGTCCTCCGAAAAAGAGAAGGCTTCTGAAGATAAAGCTTCTGAAGAAAAAGCTTCTGAAGATAAAGCTTCTGATAAGAAAGAAAACGGAGATTTTGTCACCAGGGAAACTGTGATATGGACTTTGTATGACCTGGCAGGGAAGCCTTCTGTAAGCAGCTTAGACTCAAGGTTTTCAGATGTCAAAAAAGATGCATGGTATGAAGATGCATTGCTTTGGGGAGAAAGGAATTCAATCTGTGTTGGTTATCCGGATGTCTCATCGGATGATTTTGGTGTGGGAGAATGGGTGACAAGACAGGACATGGCACTTATGCTGATGCGCTATTCTGAATACAAGGGCTATAAAAGAGCAATTGATTTTGGAAGGACAGATGATTATACCGATTATTACGATATTGACCAGTACGCATGGGAAGCAGTTACCTGGGCAGTAACCTGGAATATCATGAGCGGAAAGGGAGAACCGGGATCAACGAAGGAGGAACAGAAATTTGATCCACATGGAAAGGTGACTCGTGGGGAATTTGAAGAGACATTAAAGAGCATGCTTGCGGTAAACGGAGTGTCTGCGCCGGCTGTGATACCTGTGCCTGATATGAGCGATACAGGAAAGGATAATGCTGAAGATGATACATTGAAAGCAGATGCGCCTGAGAGTGGGAATGCGGCAGAACAGGATGAGCCGGCTAATGTGTCAGCGGATGAGGCAGGTGAGGCGTCAAAAGCTTCGGATAGTGAGCCGTCAGTTAACGGAGCTGTTTATGACGGTAGTTCCGATGATAGTGGTGATGGTGAACATGAAAATGGTAATGGCAGTGATCACGATAACAGTATGGATCCTGCCGGGGATGAGGAAAAGGCAGGAAATAGTATAAGTCTTGTGAGCATCATTTTGGCTATACTCGGAGTTGCAGCTGTAGTCGCAGGCTATATGATAATGTCGAAAAATAAAAAAAATAACTCTTAATTTTTTAATAAAAACTTCCATAAAAATCTGCTTTACTTTCGTATCTTCCATAGTTGAAAATATCAGGCGAAGAGAACAATGCATTAAGCTGAATCTCTTTGTACAACTAAAAAGGAAGGGCGTCATATATGAAAAGTGCAGCAAAAAAAATATTTCCCATAATTTTAACATTATCACTTACAGCCTGTGGTCTGCCGTCAGGCAAAACAGCAGCAGAGAAGGCTGTCTCCAAGTATTCCGGCATCGAAGCAGAGAATATGTTCTGGGAAGAGTATCCCACGGATAATCTTTTCGGACTGACTGCGGTCGGTACCTGCAGTGATCAGAAAATCTCAACTATCGTTCTTGCCTTTGACGATCCGGGGAAGGGGGGAGTGGACAGCGGTCTTATCAGTGAGTGCACAAGGGTTTCCGGTGTCTGCCCCTATGGATATTTTGAATTTGATGAGTCTGAATTTACCGAAAAAAACGGTTTTTGTTATGTGCGTCTTTCATTTGACAGCAGGATAACACTGAATACGGTAATGTTTGACAGCGGGGACGAACGCTGCAATATAGATTTTAAGAACGGACCGGAGCTGACATACTGCGATTTCAGGGATAGGAATGAGAGCAAATGGATGTATCAGAGCTATGATACTTCTGTACAGGCCTGGGGGGATATTACCGACAGAAAGGAAAGCAATAATGCATGTGTGGATATCGGCCCGAATGTGTATACAATGCTTGGGGTTGATGAAAGCGAGTACAGTGCGTCCAAGACTGTGGGAAGCGTAACTATGATCTTTTGCGAATACGATCACGAAAATGCGGCTTATAATATTTACGGTGAGGTAGATAAAGAAGAACAGACTACGCTGAGTTTTTATCTTATTGATGACAACGGACTTGCCCAAGAGCAGGATGTATTCAAGCTGTATATATCAGATGGCGGCAGCTTTGTGGATATCACGCCATCGGATTATATGCTCACTGCTGAGGTAGTGGACAATTCATATCTGTCAGTTAAAATGCAGAGCAGTCTGCTGGGTGAGCTTTCGGAGGGAGACTATTATATGGAGTATGGCCCCTATTCTGTAGATTTCAGGCTTTCGGAACAGACATATGAAGTGTGGTGAGATTCCGGCTGCCATTCATAAATGCCGCTGTAAGTGGTATAATGTTTTGACAACATAATTTAATCACATGGGGGAGGGCAGCATATGCCGCCGAGAGGTCACAGTTCGAGTTCACACAGCAGCCGTTCGCATAGTTCTCACAGAAGCTCCGGCAGCCGTTCGCGTTCAAGAAGCAGTTCCGGAAGCAGGTCGAGAAGCAGTTATCATGGACATAGTTCCAGTTCCCACAGTTCCGTCAGCCACCGCCGTTCGGGACCGGCGCCTCTTGTCAGACCCAGGGTAAACCAGCCCAGGGGTTTTTCCGGTTCCGGACATGTAACCAGCTACAGGTGCCGTAAGCATGAGTATGTATTTTATCCGGTGGACTGGACTGATGTAGAGACAGGCACAGTATATAAAAAGGGTTACTATGATGAAAACGGTAATCATTATGAGACCCTTATCTTAAAGCATAATCAGAAATATGAGAATGTTCCACTGAGATGCGAGTACTGCGGAACTACCAGCGTAAGGGACTTAACAGATGACAATGAGACCATGACCTGTGAAAACTGCGGGGCTAATATGATCATCGAAGCAATACTGGATGAGCCTGATGAAGTGGCATTAAGCTATGATTATTCAGTAACGGATGATGCACCTGCCTATGCCCGCAGGTCGCGCGGTATAGGAGTGATAGTGGTTGCTACTGTCGTATGTATTTTCTCATTCGTGATAATGACTATGCTGGGAGTAATGTACAGGATTGACAGAGCGAATAAGATAGCATACAACGCTGTCCATGATTCCGGGTCTGATTCCAAACCGGTATCCAATGTTGATATATTCGGTTCCACCCTGTATCTGAAAAACGGAGATGACGGATATACCATTTCCGACTCTGACGATTATGACAAAGTGCTGTACTGGGATTATTCATATGAGAGCTATTACGATAAGGATACGGACTGCTATGTGTGGTACAACACGGATGTGAGTCCTAACCTGTGGCAGTACTGGTATGAGGATATTTCATCCGATTACGGTGACTACGGCTGGATGGAATATGAGGACGGCAAGTGGTACATAGAATACGATGAGGAAGAGTGGATCTGGCTGAATCCTGACAAGTACGATCAGTCCAAACTGTGGCACTTTGACAATGCCAGTGATGTCAGCACAAAGTGAGGGCGTGGAACCGGATTTCATGGTATGACAGCTGCACAGCTGTAAAAATGAGGGGGCAGTATCTATGGCTGACATTGAATATAAGGACATAAAGAAATTCACCAAAGAGGAAATAGAAGCGCTCTTCCTTTCTGTGGAATGGTCTTCGGGACATTTCCCGGACAAGCTTGTAGTGGCGATGGAAAATTTCCGGACCGTGTATTCGGCATGGGATGGTGACAGGCTGGTGGGAATGATATGTGCCATGGACGACGGCATTATGAATGCCTATGTGCATTACCTGCTTGTTCACCCGGATTATCACAAGATGAAGATAGGAAGAACACTTGTGGAAATGGTAAAAGAGCACTACAAGGATTACATGAGGCTTGTGGTGATAGCCTACAATAAAGAGATGCATTTCTATGAGAACTGCGGTTTTGAGAAGTGTGAGGAATCCACGCCAATGTACATTACCACGCTTTGGACATAAAAGTGGAATTTATTGAAAAAAAGGGTGGAATCTGCTACTATTAAGCAAAAGGGGCGAAGGTCAATTCACATAATTTAGCTATGTGGAGGGATTGGATTATGAAGACTATGAATACGAAGAAATATAGTGTGTCGAAGCTGGTGTCAATATTAATGGGAGCTGTGGCTGTTTTTGCGGCCGGCTTTTTTGGATTTTCTTTCGATGCTCTGGCGGCTGACGGGGATGGCGTTGAATTCGTGCCGATACAGGAAGGCTATTATGCTGTAAGCGGTACGGCATCCAAGGATATCGATACTTCCTATAATTTAGGAGTGGCTAAGATAGGCGCTGCATACAAGGAAGCCGGGGGACTGGCATATCTTGATGTGAAATTCATGAAGAAGAATGGTGTCTATGTAATGGTTCTTTCACAGAACGATGTAAATACCCTTAAGAACCTGCATACCACTACCATGAACTGGCTGGCACAGAATGCTCCGGCTATAGTGCCTTCGGGTACAAAGCGCAGCGATGCCATACTTAAGGCCGCTGACTGGGTTGCGGACAGGATGACATATGACTATACGGCTGTCAATAATCCCCAGCTTCTTAAGTCATACCAGAATGCCATGAGCTGCTATAAGGACGGCAAGGGGGTATGTACCACATATGCAACTGCTTTTGATGCAATGATCGCATACCTGCCCATAAATCCCCAGACGGGATGTGTGGATTATACATGCACATCAGCAGTATATATTGATGCTATGCTGGTGGCTAATGCAGATCATGCCTGGTCAGCAGTGGCTGAGACGGATGGCTGGCATATGTATGACATCACTTTTTATGACAACAACAACCTGTCTAAGTGTCCTCAGTACCTTGATATGGACAGTGCGGCCATGAATGACGGTTTCCATTCAAATATCACCACGCTGCTGGCAGGATATCCGGAAAATACCTATGCCAGCAGGTAAGAGAACATAATAATTTTGCAATATTCAAAAAGTCCGGCGGTGCCGGACTTTTTCTTTGGTATCCTAAAGTTCTTCTTTAAGGCGCATGCTGTATTTTACGATCAGCCGTTCAAGGGCAAGGTTTTCGTCCATTATTCCGAATCTCACTTTTTCCTGAACTTTTATGGTATCGTCAATAAAGGACACCAGTTCCTTTTTTGAAAAGCGTGAAGCGGCTTTCATCCTCATCTTTGCCGCATAGGGCTTGTATTTAAGTTTGGCGGCTATTTCATCCTCCGTAGCGCCTCTGGCAGCCATGTCCTTGACTATGAGAAGCACATTGAACTGTGATGTCAGCAGGGAAATGATGCTGTACATGGAGGTATGGTTATTAAGCAGGTTGTAATATGCCTTCAGGGCAGACTGCCTGTCTCTTTCCGAAAGGGCATTGACCAGCGGGAAAACATTGTCTTCAGGCCTTGCAGATACTATCGCATCCACATCGGCTATGGTGATTTCTTCCCTTCCTTCCGTGTAGCATATAAGCTTTTCCAGCTCGGAGCGGATGATGGTCATTGAAATACCGGTTTTTAAAAGAAAGTGCTCATAGGTGCTGGGGCGGATCTTTTTATTGTTCTTCATCAGAATAGTAAGTATGATGCGTTTCAGGCCATCATCATCAAGCTGGGTGTACTCAACCAGCCTTCCGGAATCCTCAGCTTTCTTGCATATTGCTTTTCTTTTATCAACGGCATTTTCAGCAAAGACAATGAAGGTGGTATCGGGAATATGTTCCAGGGCTTCCTCCATGATGGTATTGCCGTTTTTAAACCATCCGGTATATTTTACGCAAATCAGCCTATGTTCTGCAAGGAATGGCATGGTGCTTACGGCAGATGAGATTTCCTTGGCCAGCTCCTGGCTGCCGTGCCCCTCGCCATTGAAGCTTATGAGGTTCATCTCAGCATTTTCCGGCATAAGATGATCTGCGAGTCTCTTAAATGAGGAATCCCGGAGATATGTTTCTTCGCCGTACAGGACATAGATGTGCTTTAAATTGCCGGACTTAATATCAAGCTCCACCCAGTCGGGAGCGGGAGCTTTTTTTGTTTTTTTGTAATCTTTATTATTTGCTGCCATGAGTACAATTTTAAGGCCTGGACCGGGTGAACGCAAGGGGGAGGATGGCCAAACAGGAGGGGCTGTGCAGTAGAAGTGATATGAAAAAAATGCTACAATACGCTTAGGTTTACCGGACTGTTTTGACTGCGGTCCGGCTGGCAGGCAGCAGAACATACTTATGGATTTTCAGAAGATAGAAAAGATCATAAAGAATTATATCGACGGATCTCCTCAGGATATTCAGGAGCTTGATGCAGGCCACATAAACAGTAGTTTCCTGGTTACTGCAGGTAATAAATATGTTCTCCAGTGTCTGAATAGAAAACTGTATTCGGAACACCTTTCCGATCTGGAAAATAATTACAGGCAGTACAGAAATGCGTGCTGCAGCAGTTTGGGGGAACTATGGGGATGGCAGTGCCCGGGATGGATAAAGAGCAGGAAAAAGAAATATTTTCATATAGACGGAAGCGGGGATATCTGGAGACTGTATAATTATATACAGGGTGATATATATACAGTTGGTGAGCTGCCTGATACAGGTGTGGCAGGAGAAGGCCTTGGCAGGCTGCACCGTATACTGAAAGAATGCCCGGGGAACAGCATCAAAGGAATATTGGGACATCTTCATGACCTTGATCACTATTACAGGGAATACAGGCTGCAGGATTCATCCCTGCGTCCCCGGGACAGAGAGCTGGACGCGTGCATCTCGTCCCGCTATGAATATTTTTTAAGAGTGTCTGTTCCCGGCGGAAATATTATTCACGGGGATGCCAAGCTTGGCAATATGTTATTCAGGAACGGAAAAACAGCAGGCTTTATCGATCTGGACACAATAATGGAAGGTTCCGGTTTCGATGATATTGCCGACTGCCTGCGCTCATGCCGTGTGGGAAGTAACAGGGAAAAGATAAGGGAATTTCTTGATGGATATGAAGAAGGAGCCGGTGAATCATTTAAGGCTGATGATATCGAACTGGTGATAAAGAACTATCATAAGAATCATTTTATGCTGGGGATGAGGTATTACACGGATTATCTTGCAGGGAATGTTTACTTCAGGGAAAATTATCCCGGCGAGAGCCTGGAGAAGGCAAGAAGAAATATGCTGTGGTGAAAAGATCCCGCTCACTGTTCTTTTCCGGCAGACTATATGTGGGAAGTTTTAGCAAATATATCACAAAGGAAAACACGTTATGAACAGATTTATATTTTACAGGAATACGGCTGAGATAAAACTTATAGAAGATATTCTGGAGCTTCCGGCAAAGACGGCCAGGACGGGGGATAAGTCACTTTATACAGAAGTGTTTTCCAGGATGTTTGAGACTGCGGCTTTTGCCGGCTTTGAAGGAAATCTCTGGCACAGGCTGCTTACAGAGGCTTTAGTATATGATGAGAATGCGTATACAAGAGCCTGCGAGCGACGGAGAGTGCCGGAGAGCTTATGGAAAGCTGCTTCAACGGATATGAATACTTTTTTTGCACTTTTTGCACTTGATATGGATGAATATCTGTCGGATATCGTACCGGCTGAATTAAGGTCCATTATGAAAGACTACAGCTGCAGTCCGCTGAATGGGATAAAGTACAACCCTGTGATACAGGATACGATAAATAAAATGTCGCAGGCCCTTGCAAGGGAAGACACTGTAACTACAATGCGTGAAACGATTGAGAACTTTTATTCAATCTATGGTGTCGGAAAGTTCGGCCTGCACAAAGCTTTCAGGGTAAATGCTAAGGATATGGGAAGCGAGGTGGATATTTATCCAATCTACAATATTGCAGTGACCGGCCTGGATGACCTGGTAGGATATGGATCCCAGAAAGCTGCACTCAGGGAGAATACCGAGAACTTCCTGATGGGGCGGAAAGCAAATAACTGCCTGCTCTATGGTGATGCAGGTACCGGAAAGTCGTCAAGCATCAGGGCGATACTTAATGAGTATTACAACGGCGGACTCAGAATGATCGAGGTATACAAGCACCAGTACCGTGAGATCAATTCCCTGATAGATACGCTGAAAAACAGAAATTATCATTTTATAATATATCTGGATGATCTTTCATTCGAAGAGTTCGAGGTAGAATACAAGTACCTGAAAGCCGTGCTTGAGGGCGGACTTGAGAGCCGTCCGGATAATGTGCTGATATATGCTACATCAAACCGTCGTCATCTGGTACGTGAGAATTATACGGACCGGGAAGAGGGAGAAAATGATAAGCATTCAGCCGAAACAGTGCAGGAGAAGCTGTCGCTTTATGAGAGGTTCGGTCTGAGCCTGTATTTCGGCGCACCTGCCCAGGACGGATATTTCGAGATCGTGGACAGCCTTGCAGCGCGTTATGGTATCATCATGGATGAGAAGGAACTGCATATGCAGGCATCCAGATGGGCACTGGGCCGCAGCGGTTTTTCGGGGAGAACGGCAACACAGTTTATAGATCATTTACGGGGGATAGAGAATGTCTGAAAAAAATAAGAAGGTAAGAGTCTTTGCTGCCATAGATGTGGGTAGTTTCGAAATGGGGCTCAAAATATTCGAGATTTCACAGAAAAACGGAATAAAGTGCATCAATTCCGTAAAGCACAGGCTGGCACTTGGCAATGACAGCTATGTCAGAAAAAAGATCAGCTATGAAAAGATGGAAGAGCTTTTCAATACCCTTAATAGATTTAAGGAGATAATGCGTGAGTACGAGGTAAGTGACTATAAGGCTTACGGTACCAGTGCGCTGAGGGAAACGGAAAATACTGCCATCGTTCTGGAACAGATAAGAAGCCGTACCGGTATCGAGGTGGAGGTGCTCAGCAATTCGGAGCAGCGTTTTCTGGATTACAAGGCTATAGCGGCCAAGGGAAAACTCTTCGATAAGATAATAGAAAAGAGCACTGCCATAGTTGATATAGGCGGCGGCAGCATACAGATCTCTCTTTTTGATAAGGACCGGCTGGTGCAGACACAGGCATTAAAGCTTGGCGTCCTCAGGCTTCATGAGAGACTGCAGGAGATCCGTCCCAGGTCCACTCAGACAGAAGAGCTTCTGGATGAGATGATAGGTTCGCAGATCAGGACTTTTCACAAGGTTTTTTTGAAGGACCGGGATGTGAAAAATCTTATAATAATGGACGAGTACCTTTCACCCAGATTTCACCATATTGTAGACGGTGTAAGTGCTGAGGGGAGCATATCCAAGGCGGGTTTTATGAGCTTTGCCGAAGGTCTGCTCGCAAGGCGTGACGAGGAAATGGAAAATGAAATGGAGCTTCCGGAGGAAAAAATTGCTCTTTTCAGGCTTTCTGCCGGCATAATAAAAAGGGTGGCTGAAAATTTTGAAGTGGATACCATATGGGCTACCGGAGCGGAATTGTGTGACGGTATAGCATATGAATTTGCGGAGAAGAAAAAGCTTACAAAGATCGCACATGATTTTGAGGACGATATCTTAGACAGTGCCCAGACTGTGGGGAAGCGTTACCAGAGCAGCATCAAACATGCGGAAGCAGTGGAGAAAGCGGCTCTTTCCATATTTGACGGTATGAAGTCAGTGCATGGTATGGGTAAGCGCGAACGGCTGCTACTGCGGCTTGCGGCTATCCTGCAGGACTGCGGCAAGTTTATAAATATGACGAATGTAGGGGAATGTTCCTTTGCAATAATAGCCAATACCGAGATAATCGGATTATCGCATAATGAGCGTATAATAGTGGCGTCAGTGGTCAAGTACAATCACGGACCTTTCGAGTATTATCCTGAGATGTCCGGCAGGATAGGGGTAGACAGACGTTCATATCTGACCATTGCCAAGCTTACGGCAATATTGCAGCTTGCAAATGCTCTTGATAAAGGCAAGGGTGAAAAGATAAAGAAGATCGATACCGGTCTTGAAAAGGACGAGCTTAGGATTTATGTGGATGCAAAGAAGGATATTCTTTATGAGCAGGAACGCTTTGACAAACGTTCAGGATTTTTCGAAGAAGTATACGGTGTGCATCCGAAGCTGTACAGGATGAAGAATAGGTGACGGAACAGTACAGGGGTTTAGTAAGGGGTTAATACAGGAGAGGCGTGAAGTATGGATTATCGTAAGAATGAGTATTTTACAAACAGGGAGAGGTCGTGGCTCAGGTTCAATGAAAGGTGCCTGTCCGAGGCAAGGGATGAGAATATCCCTCTTTTTGAACGGCTGAAATTCCTCAGCATAACTGCATCAAACCTGGATGAATTCCTGATGGTGAGGATAGCTTCCCTTAAGGATATGGTTCACGCCGGCTACAAAAAGACAGACATTGCCGGTATGAAGGCAGATGAGCAGCTGACTATGCTATATCCTGCAATGCATGAGTTTGTGGATATGCAGTATGAGTGCTACAACAGCCTTGCGGATGCTGCATGCAGTGTGGGAATGGTGATGCTGGAGCATCACGAGGAAATGACTTCGAAGCAGGCAGAGTTTGCTGACAGGTACTTTGAGGATAATGTATACCCTGTGCTTACCCCTATGGCAGTTGATTCATCCAGACCCTTTCCCCTGATAAAAAACAAATCCCTGAATATAGGGGCTCTTCTTGCCAGGAAGGAAGGGACGGGGCTTGAGGCCTATGGAAATGCAAAGTCTTATTCAAAGGCTATCCTTTCCGGTGTTGATGTGACAGAGGACATAGAAAAAAAGAAAAAGAAGGATAAGAAGCAGCTGGATTTTGCCATTGTACAGGTGCCTGGCGGGCTTCCGAGAATCGTGGAGCTTCCAGCCAATAAGGAAGGCCGCAAGTACATCATCCGGCTGGAAGAGATTATAGAAAGAAATATTTCAAAGCTTTTCCTGAATTATACGGTGGTATGCGCATCGCCCTTCAGGATAATGCGTAATGCAGACCTGGACATCGAGGAAGAGGAAGCAGAAGACCTGCTGATGGAAATAGAAAAACAGATAAAGAGAAGGCAATGGGGAGAAGTGATCCGTCTTGAGACCGAGAAGGGCATAGACAAGATGCTTCTGGACATATTAAAAAAAGAACTGCGTGTTACGGGAGAGGACATTTATGAAATAGACGGTCCTCTGGATCTGACTTTCCTTATGAAAGTCTATGGCATGGAGGGATTTGATGAATTTAAGAACAGGGGAAATATTCCCAGCGATGTCCCGGAGATACCTGCCGGAACGGATATTTTTGAGGATATAAGAAAAGGTGATATACTTCTTCACCACCCGTACCAGTCTTTTGAACCTGTGGTAAGGTTCGTAAGGAGTGCAGCTGCGGATCCGGATGTTCTTGCCATAAAGCAGACTCTTTACAGGGTGAGCGGCAATTCACCGATAGTAAAAGCACTGGCGCAGGCTGCGGAAAACGGAAAGCAGGTAACGGTGCTCGTGGAGCTGAAGGCACGCTTTGATGAGGAGAATAATATCGTCTGGGCACGGATGCTTGAGAAAGCAGGCTGCCATGTAATATACGGCCTTGTGGGGCTTAAGACACACTGCAAGATCTGTCTGGTGGTAAGACGCGAGGAAGACGGGATACGCCGCTATGTACACCTTGCAACCGGTAATTACAATGATTCTACGGCTAAGCTTTATACGGATTTCGGACTCTTTACCTGTGCAGAGCCCGTGGGTGAGGATGCGACGGCTGTATTCAACATGCTGTCAGGTTATTCTGAACCCCTTAGCTGGAACCGGCTTGCAGTTGCGCCGCTCTGGCTTAAAAAGAGGCTTCTTAAGCTTATAAAGAGGGAGACAGAAAATGCAAGGGCGGGCAGGAGCTGCGGTATAAAGGCCAAGATGAACTCTCTTTGTGATCCTGATGTGATAGCTGCTCTTTACGAGGCTTCATCTGCCGGCGTGCCCATAAAGCTGCTGGTAAGGGGAATCTGCTGTCTGAAGGTGGCAATCCCTGATGTGAGCGAGAATATAAAGGTCTATTCCATAGTGGGTGACTATCTGGAGCATGGAAGGTTGTTCGTTTTTGACAATGACTGCGATCCCGAGGTATATCTTGCAAGTGCGGACTGGATGCCCAGGAATCTGGAGCGAAGGGTAGAGATAATGTTTCCGGTGGACGACCACAGGCTTAAGGAAAGAGTGATGCGTATCCTGGATGAGCAGTTTGAGGATAATGTGAAAAAACATGAACTGATGCCGGATGAGCGTTATGTGAAGGCTGTGCCTCAGGATGATTCAAGATACTGCTGTCAGATGGATTTCGTAAAGCAGGCAAAAGAATATGCGAAGTCTTCATCAGTCTCCAAAACGGATGGCAGGCGCTTTATTCCCATAGAAAGCAGTGAGAGAAAGGCAAATGATAATGAAGAATGATACGGAATATATCCTTGCATCGGGGTCGCCCAGACGGAAGGAACTGTTAGCCCGTGCCGGACTTGAATACAGGGTTTTGGTATCGGATGCCAAAGAGGATTATCCGGAGGGGATGAAACCGGAAGAAATAGTAAAGCTCCTGGCGGGAAGGAAGGGCCATGCGGTTGCGGAATTGCTGATGGAGGACGCAGCAGGAGAGACTGGAGATATCGCAGATAAAAAAACAGACAGATGCACAGATGTGTATAGTGATGTTAAAAAACATATATGTGTAATATCTGCCGATACCATTGTGGTATTGGCTGACAGGATACTTGGGAAGCCCGCTGACAGAAAAGAGTCTGAGGAAATGATACGTGCCCTTCAGGGCAGGGACCATCAGGTATGGACCGGAGTACAGGTGATATGCATGTCGGCAGCAGCTAAAAGCATAGAAAGTGAGATCTGTTTTGCGGACTGTACGACTGTTCATGTGGTTCCCATGGACGATGAATCTGTAAAAGCCTATGTTGACAGCGGTGAGGGTGATGACAAAGCGGGGGCATATGCCATACAGGGCGGTTTTGCAGAATATATAAGCGGGTATGACGGAGATTTTGATAACGTGGTAGGACTGCCGGTGTCCCATCTAATGGAAGTGCTTGGCAGTCATGGACAGTAAGGCTGATATTAATATTAATGTTTCGGAGGTGTAAAAATGTTTGACGATCTTGTTCTGGAAGTTTTTTTAAGAGACCAGCTGAAGCTTTTTTCCGAGCCTGTAGCTGAAACAAGGGATGAAGCAGAAGGCTTTCTTGAAGAAGTTTTTGCCGAGGTAGTAGAGAGTCCTGAGGAAGTACTTGAATATCTTGATGAAAACGGTATGGATGTTACGGACATGGGGAAGGATGATATAGAGGAGATAGAGGAAGTTTTCCCTATAGGTGATGGAAGATATCTGATAGTGAATGCTTAAACAAAAGACCTGATGGGTTCAGGACAGTTACATCAGGCGTACCCGGTCAGCAGCTCTGCCAGTCCGTCATGGTTATTGTCTGAAGCTGTTATTATGTCCGCGGCTGCCTTGACCTCGTCTTCGGCATTCAGCATGGCAATCCCGGTACCGGCGGCTTCCAGCATGGAGATGTCGTTCTGTGCGTCACC